>JMBV01000106.1_pt1 | contig 31500 bp, 51 predicted proteins | sample 616531 | NCBI WGS metagenome assembly JMBV01 (sample SAMN02727904, study PRJNA239997) | anaerobic digester metagenome | biome: anaerobic digester; isolation source: mesophilic anaerobic digester inoculated with municipal waste water sludge... | place: Germany: Bielefeld University, CeBiTec ...
TAACTCCCATGTGCCAAAGGCAGGTAATCCTTTGTGCCGCAGCGAATACAAATGCATTAGAAAAGAAGGGAAAGGTATGCCCATGTTGAAAAAAAACCTCTGGTTTAATCGGCTTGTTAACAATCATACTTTTACTATTTGTGGCTCCGCTCGCCTTAGGGGCGGATCGGGTGCTGCTCATGCCCACTGCCGATGTGAGCGGTACTCCGCTTGAATTGGAATATAGTTATTATCGCGGGCAGAGCATTGTAGATTTAACGGCAGGGCTGTATCCGGGTTTTAAGGTGGGAATTCGGCAAGAATTCAATGGCAGTTTTTCCGCCACCGCTAAAGTGGCAGTTTTGACAGAAGATGCCAAGCGCCCGGGGCTTGCTTTAGGGGGCGAGTTGTCAACGGCAGGCCAGCATGTTTATGCCGTTTTCAGCAAGCAGTTGGGCAGGCCGGATTTGAGGGGCCATGCCGGTTTGGGCACGGGCCGCTACAGCCGGGGGGGTATGGCCGGTGTGACTTTACTGCTGAACCCGGTAATGGTGAAATCGAAGCAGGGGGGGCTTGCCTTTCCCGCCACGACTTTAGGGGGGGCGGAATACGATGGCGCGGGAATTAACGCCGGCCTTGCCCTGCAGTTCAGCCGGAATTCGGGGGGGTTATCTGCCTTAACCGGCGGGAGCGGCCTCGGATTTGGTTTCAACTATAGAACGGAGTTCTAATTTTCGCGGTAGGTGGGGGGGTGCGTTAGGGGGGGTGAAAATTTTTGACCGTTATTTGATGCGCGAGTTTTCGGGGCCCTTTCTCTTTTGTGTATTTGGTTTTACAGTGGTCCTGCTCAGCGGCCTTTTATTTCAATTGACAGATCTCATCTTTGTTAATGAAGTGGCAGTGCTCACAGTGAGCAAACTGCTCTTTTACGGGATACCGGAAGCGGCCGTATCTACGCTGCCTATTGCCACTCTTTTCGCTACGCTGCTCGCGGTGGGACGCCTCGTGCAGGATAATGAAATGACTGTTTTGCGGGCCAGCGGAGTTTCTTACCCGCGCTTGATTATACCTATTTTAATCTTGGGGGGGCTGGTGGTGAGTGCGGTTACATTCTGGGCGTCTGAGCGCATTGTCCCCGCGGCCAACCACAGGTTCGAAAACATCGTACGCCAGATTATTTTTTTTCCGAAGGGGTGCCCATTGTAGACGAGAGAGTGTTTTTCAGCGGCGGCGAGGATCGTTATTTTTATATTGAGGAAGTGCAGCGCAAAACCAATGAGCTGAAGAACATTTTGGTTTGGGAAGTGGGCGGCAGGGGGGGCTTTCCCCGGGTGATCAGCGCTAAAACAGGCATTTTGAGGACAATAGATGGGTCTTGTTTGATGGCGTTGCCAGGAGCTTGACGAGGAAGGTTTTGTTGAATTTGAAAGCAAATTTCAGCGCATGGAGATCATCACGGAAGAGCCGGGCGAAGTCTATTTAGGTAACCAACGCACAGTATCGGAGATGAACCGCAAAGAATTGGCCCAATATATTGAGCGTTTTCAGCGCGGCGGTTTAAAGGTGCGCTCCTTTGTGGTGGATTACCACATGAAGTTGGCCCTGCCCATGGCCTGTTTTGTACTGGCCTTGTTCGGCGCACCCTTGGCTTTAAGAAGCAAAGGCGGGCGCTCCTTCGGTATTGTCGCCAGTTTGGTCATTTTGCTTTTTTTATTATGTGGCAATATCAGTTTCTCGCTCTTTGGGTTTGAATGAGGTGCTGCCGCCCGTTGTCTCTGCCTGGATGGTCAACACCCTGTTTGCCTTAGCCGGGTTCGCGCTACTGGCTGAAGCGGATCGATTGCGCTAAGACCGGGGGGGAGGGGGGGCTCTCATGGCTGTTACAAAGAAAAGGCGAACCGCTTTCTACTCATGGCCTGCTTGGCTTTATTTTGCTTATTACCGCCTCCGTTCAAGCTGCGGCGCCGGAGCAGCGCGCCCACATTTCGGCCGCGGAGTCCGGCTCTTTTGATCTTGAGGCGCGGACGTTTTTTTGGCCGCGGCGATGTGGAGTTAATTTATGATGATGTTACTTTACGGGGGGCGATGAGTTGTATATCGACTTGGCTTCGGGCGAACTGCGGCTTACGGGAAATGTACTGTTCAGCCAGGATGGGCAGGAAATTTGGGGGGGCGATTTTTTTAACTTATAATCTGGAAACGGGCGAAGGCTCCTTTACGGAGGCGCACAGTGAGGTTGAGCTTGCGGAAAAGACCGGTATAATCTTTGTTACCGGCAGTTCTGTACAGCTGACGGACCGGGCCTATCAGGTGGCGGATGCCCAATTTACCACCTGTGATTTGGAAAACAGCCATTACCACGTGGAAGCTAAGGAATTGGAACTTTTGGTGGGCGAAAAAGTGATTATTCGCAGAGTGACCTATTATGAAGGAAAGATTCCCCTTTTCTACTGGCCCTATCTGGCCATCCCCCTGGATACGGATGAGGAAGAACGGTTCTTTTCTCTGCCCGTCTTTGGTTTTAGTGAGCGGGAAGGGTATTTCATGAAAAACACCTTCAATTATCAGCTTAACCCGGGCCATTACGGGAACATTTATGTGGATTTGTTCAGTAAGCTGGGGGGGGTGGCAGCAGGCATTCGGCATAATTATGCCCTCAACGACTGGGGGGGCGATGGTTCTCTATACTTTTACCGCCTGCCCCCCCACGCAGCAAGCCCCCCCATTTTGAAGGCGGCCTGGAAGCATAAGGTTGACCGTAAAAAGTGGGTTTTCAATACGGACACAACCTACGAAGACTCGTGGACGGGCAAATCTTTAAATTCAAAGAGTACTGTGAAAATTACCCTGCCTAAACTCAGCGCGGAGGGTGCCCTGACCTACAAAAATACTCCGGAAAAAGGGAAAGGGAGTTTCTGGAGTACTCCGGCCGCTGGCAGCAGACGCTCACTGACAACTGGCGGCTTAATCTGCAGGGAAAATGGACGGAGCGCTTAAAAGACGAAGAACGCCTTAAACTTTTGAATTACCTGGGGGAGGCAATTTACAGGCGGGACAAGCATACTTTGACACTAGCGGTGGAACAGCAGTATAACCCCCCGATCTGCTCACCACTGATAAATCCCTTTCTTGGCGCACTGTGCAGCGCCTGCCCGAGCTGAAATGGGAAGTGAGCGATTTAGGCTTCAATAAACTGCCCCCCCTCAGCTCTCAATTGCAGGTGGGCCGCTACGGAGAAAGGCCTTCACTGCTAAAAAAAAGATAGGGTTTTAGGCCAATTAGCTCTGGGCTCCAAAACGTGGCGCCCCCCCACAGACAGCCTAAGCATTACGTATCGGGGGGGAGATGGGGGCGCGGCCTTCTACAGCGGCGGGGGGGATAAGCAGAGCTGGCTGTACGGGCGGATTGCGCTCAATCAAAGGCTGGCCAGGGGTCTAACGCTGAATACCACTTATACTCAGCGCGAAATATGGGGGAAATCGGCCTTTCGTTTTGATGAGAAAAGCCCTTACAGGCGGTGACTGCGCGTCTTAGCTACAGTCAGCCCACTTGGAGTGCGAGCATCAACGGCGGCTATAACTTGAAGACAAAGAGTTACGATTTGTTAAATGCGCACGGATCCTGGCAGCCCAATGGAAATTGGAATTTATCATTGTCGGTGTATCACGACTTGGATTCGAAGACGCTGCGCAATGTCGTGCCTATGCTGGATTATAAAGCGGGCGAGACGCGCTTGAAAATCGGGGGGGCAAATTATTCAGCGTCTAAAAAGGTTTTCGAGCGCATTGACGGCCGGTTTGCCCTACCCCTCGGTGAGACTTGGCAGATCGGTTATACTGTGAGTTATAAGCCTCCGCAGCAATCTTTCTCGCAGAGCCAATTCACTGTTACCAAGGATCTGCACTGCCGCACCCTGAGTGCGGCCTATGACCACGTACAAAAACGAGTCGCTCTGCAATACACCATTAAGGCCTTTCCCACCCTACCCATCGGTTGGGATTCTGCGAGCGGCTTAGAGCTGTTTAAGTTTGATGATATTGCCGATTTAGTGGGTGAAGGGGGGGAGTGACGGGCTGAGCGCTAAAAAGAAAGGTCTTACTTTGCTTTGTGTTATTCTTATCGGCGCCGGGCTGTATTTCGCCTCCCGCTCTCTGCGGGCACCCGGTTCAACTTCCCCCGCTGAGCCACCCGGTGTGCAATTTGTGGAGACCAAATTGGTGGGCCGCAAAGGGGGGGGAAAGGCAGTGGGAGATATTGACCAAATCGGTGCTGCAGCAGGACGATCTGGTCATCATCAGGGATATGGAAAAGATCATCATTTTCCAAGATGAAAAGCCTCATTTAGATGTTCTGGCCCAGGAGGCACTCTGGAGGCGCAAGAAAGACACACTTACGCTGCAGGGCGGTGTGGAGGTGCAGGGCCGGACGGAAGAGTTTTGGCTGCGCAGCGATGTACTGATTCACTCCGGGGCCGATTCGACTCTAACCTCACCGGGGCCGGTGCAGATGCGCTGGGGCGGCCTAAGGATCGGTGCGGATGAGATGATCTATGAATCAGAATCGGGGCTTTTGCATCTTCTGGGCGGCGTTGTCATTGAAGACGGTGAATTAAAGTGGGGTTTAAAGCGGGCCGTATACGATTTAAACCGGGATATTTTGGATTTTTATGGGCACATAGTGTTAGAAACGGAGGCAGAGGCAGGCGATGAGGAAAAATAGGATACTGGGCCTGGCGGCGGTTATTTTTCTTGTGGCGGGGGGGCGGGTTTAAGCATGGCCGCCGGTCAAAAAGGCGTTTTGAACATTACCGGCGTGCCGGAGGATGTGGCCGCGGGCCGCTACGATCCGGAAGAAGGGCTTTTTTTATGCTGATGTAAGCGATTTGGCGGAGGCCTTAATTGAAGTCAAATTCGAAGAGGTGCGCATCAGCGGCAAAGAAATGGAGTGGCGGACTAAGGACAATTATCTGATTTTAGGCAGTCTGCCCGGCTGGAAAAGGATGATTTCGAACTGACGGCTGATCTGGTGGAGTATTTCGGTGATGAGAAACGGCTGCACGCCCGGGGGCGGAGTGGTGGTTACTACAGAAGATGCCACCGTTTATGCCGATCAGCTTGCCTATGATGAAAAGACCGATGAGGCTCTGTTTACGGGTGGCGTAAAGGTGGTCTTTGATGACGGCACGCTGCGGGGGGGCGAGAAATTCTTGATGGTTATGGAAAAAGTGAGCTGCGTTTCTTCGGCGCCTTTCAGGGCGAATTTGAAGTAGATAGTAATTAATGACAATATTAGCGGGCATTACCACTTAAACCCCAGCTAGGGCCTATGTTATAATTAGGGCACCGGGTGAGGAGGAAGTGTAATGCTCTCTTTTTTTCATGACGGCTTTTATAAAGATCTGATCATCTTATTACTGGTAACGATTGTTCTGGGCGCGGTGTTTTCCCAGGGCATCGCATGGGCTATCGATCTTTATTTTGGCGACACCCTCGATGGTATGATCGGCGAATACGGAGAATACGACCTTGTGCTCCATATTCGGGAGGAGGCGAAAGAGGCGGCCCTGCGCGAGCTGGAACGCATAGGCGAGCAGTCTTTTCCCGGGTATCGGCTTAATCAGACGCTGACAATTGCGGGACAGGCTAATTTTTTTTCTTTGGGCTGCCTGAAAAATATAGGACAAAAGAGGTTTTGGAAAGCCTAACCTCTTATTTTGGCGCGGTTCCGGGTTTGAACGGCTATTCTTTAATGGTCGAGCCCAGTGTCTTAATTCGGGGGGGTGTCCATCCGGGAGTGCGCCAAGAACTGCTGGAGCAGGTAGATGCCGTTTCCGGGGGGTAAAGTTCGTTGTCCGCGACGGGACAAATTTAGTTGCGGTGCTCGAGCGCGATGAGGCGACACCTCAAGTCACCGCGGCAATTGAAGATATTCTCGGGCAGTATCAAATCTTAGAATTGCGTTTTCCCATGGGGTTTGAAATCGACACTCACAAATTAGGCGAGCAGGCGCTCGCTCTTTTGCGCGGTCGGACTAAGGGTGGGCGTACCAGCTTTACCAATGTCACATCTGCCGAATATGGCGAGGATTTAGATGCCTTTTTGACCACGCTTGTGGAAATGCGGGACTTTCTGACCAGCTACGCTTCTCAAGTCAGGATTCAAGCGGAACCGGGCGTGCATTTAGCTGTGGGGGGGGAATTGATTGTCATTGGGGGGCGGGAGGGGGGGAGGAATTTCCCGAACCGGTGGTTGTTGAAGTGACCGGGGGGGTCTACGGAAACGTGGGCGAAGGAATGATTGTGCAGGGAGCACCTGTCCATTCCACCGATAAACTTGTGAGGCCCGGACGCCGCTATCTTTCCGAACAGGAACAGGGCGATTATGTGGGCGAAGTTGAAATTGAAAACGAGCGTTACCGCTTGGCCTACGCCATTGAAGAGAGCCTCCGTTTGTTGGAGGAGCTAGAAGCACTGTCAGTCCAGGCCAGTACGGCAGTTGATAACGCCGATGCGGTGCTAATTACCTTCCAAGAAGCCCTAATGCAGCTGGAAGTTCTGCAGGTGCAGCTGCGCCAGCTCAGTGAAGGATCATTGAGGATGAAAACAAATCTTCCGGGGAACAGTTTCTGGTAACCTTATTGTTAAACGGCCTGTTCCAGACTTTGGCGCAAACGGCAATTGCCAGCGGCGAAGGGTCGATAGATTCGCTGGAAAACCTAGATATTGAGGCCATGCGCTCCAGCCTAAATGGGATCAGCAGCCAGATTGCCAATGTGCAGGAAATTGACGTTACCGCGATTATTCAACAGATTGGCTTTGTCAGAGATACTCTACCCGATCTGCGCGATGAGGAAATCGGCCAATCCATCCGTCTGATCAATACCTATTTGGGCGGGCAGGTTATTCCCGGTGAACGCATTCAGATTCTGGTGGAGGGCGAACGGGCGGATGAAAAGGGCCTGGAGCGAATGCTGCGCGAAGAGTTGGAAAACCCCTATTTGCATACCTACTCCACCTCGGTGGGGGGGATGATCAACCCAATGCCAGAGGCGAGATCTTCAGGATCTTAAAGGAAGTGCGCTCCATTGTGGCAGGGCTCCTTTCTATTATTTTTACCATCGTTGTCCTCGTTCTGGACCATGCCACGGTTTTCAGTACTCTTAAGTATCTGCGTTCCTGCGAAAAGCCCGCCAACAGCCGCCTGGGGCGTTTTTTTTCGACCCGGCTTACTTCTTGGGGGGGCGGCGGTGGGCGCTATTATCCTAACGGCCGTTTATTACCTCAGCCGCGCCCAAATTCCCTATGTGGGCCTTGGGGGCATTGCCCTGTGTGGGCTGGTTTTAGGGGTCCTCGTTGTCATTCTTGCGGAGCGTTTCAGCCCTGTGGATCGTATGGAACTTATGGCGGGGGGGCAGTCCTTGGGCCTTTCTAACGTGCAGATTATGCGGGAAGTAGTCATCCCTCCCGGCAGGCCCGGTTTATTGAACCTGCTTAACCGGTGGAAGCAGCAATTTTAAAGGAGGTGCTCTTTATGCTGGAAATAAAGAATTTGCATAAACATTATGGGAAAGTAGCCGCCTTGGACGGCGTGGATCTGACAGTTGCCAAAGGTGAAACGGTAGTTGTCATGGGCTTCCGGCTGCGGGAAATCTACTCTGATTCGCTGTGTAAATCGTTTGACAGAACCGGATCGGGGGGGCTCAGTCACTTTTGCCGGCCGAGATGTTTTGCGCCTAAACAATGGGGGAACTGCAAGACTTAAGGCGCAGCGTGGGTTTTGTCTTTCAGCAGTTCAATTTGATCAATAGGCTCACTGTCCTAGAAAACGTGATGTTCCACCTTGTCTTGGGCGGGATGGATCGGGAAGAAGCGGCTGCAAGGGCCGAAGCCGCCTTAGGCAAAGTGGGGCTCAGTTCAACCAAGGGGCGCAGGCCCGATGAATTAAGCGGCGGGCAGCAGCAGCGGGTGGGAATTGCCCGGGCTTTGGTGACCAACCCCCCCAATTGATGCTGTGGGACGAACCGACCGCATCTTTGGATCCCATTTTGGTCGGCGAGGTTTTGGAAGTGATGGAGGAATTGGTCAAAACAACGGGTACCACCATGGTTATTGTCACCCACGAGGTTTCCTTTGCCCTGCGTGTTGCCGATCGGGTGGTGTTTATGGATCGGGGCAGAATTGTGGAAGAAGGGGGGGCACCCCGGAAAGTTTTGGAGGAGCCTCGCTCTGAGATTGCCCGGTTGTACCGCAAGCTTTTAGTAAGCTGAGGCGTGAAAAGAGGAAAAGCGGAATAGATGAAGAAAAACAAACAGAGCCGAGTAATCTCGGCTCGCTTGATATGGAGGGGAGAGCATTCAATTGTCAGAGGAACTGCTAAGCCAAATCCGTGGCCTCACCCTGCAGAACGGGGAGGAATCGGCCATGTCTCCTAAAATAATGATCATTGGCAGTGACAATACCAGTGATCGTTTCGGCGCGGCCTTGGCCCGGGAAATTCTGGCCCTTAATCCGGAAACGTCCCTGGTAGGCGTGGGCGGGCCTTTGATTAGTGCTGCCGGGGTTGAACTTTTATACGATATTTCTGATATGGCCAGCCTGGGTGTTTTTCAATCGATTCGGGGTTCTCAGGTTGTTAAACGTTTGCTTAAACGGGTTGCGCAGGCCATGGACGATCAAAAACCCGATTTGGTGATCCAAATCGGCCTGCCCTTTTTCGAATTTCGCCTTTTGGAAATAGCCCGCGCCAAGGATATCCCCGTTTTCTATTATTATACGCCTTTCAGCCGCGGCCTCTCAGGTGTGAAAACAGGCAACTTCTCGCAGGTAGTGAATAAGGTGTTGGCAATGAGTCGTTTTGAGGCTGAATTATGTGAAGAAATCGGGGTGGAGGCTGAATTTGTGGGCCATCCCCCCCTCAACGATTTGGCCGATTTTTCGCTCACACCCGAACAGGCCCGAAAAGAGTTGGGGGGGCTCCAAGCCGCAGATGGGCGTGTCATAGCCGTTTTACCCGGTTCAAGGGAAGCGGAAGTTAGAAACGTTCTGCCCACCGTGCTGAAATCGTTGAGCAGGGTTGTGGAACAGGAGCCTGATTTAGAAATCATAGTTTCATTGGCGCCCACAATCAGCGCGGGCTCTCTGGAACGGATTGTGAAAAATGCGGTTGTGAGCGGGTAAGGATAGAAAAGGGTATTTATACCGTTTTGCGTGCGGCCGATTTGGCCATCACTTCTGTTGGTACCGCTTCGCTGGAGGCCTCTTTGCTGGGCATTCCCTCGCTAGCCGTTTACCGCGTACCCGGAACAACGTATTTGTGGACAGATTATTGGATCGCCGTCCACATCTGACCATAACCAATAATATTTTGCGAAAGACTGTAATACCCGAATACGTACAGAGCGATTTTGGCATTGCAAAAATAGCGGAGGCCATCGAGCATCTGCTCAATGATGGGCAATCCAGGCAGGCGATGCTGGCTGAGTTTAGCAATTTCAAAGCCGAACTGGGTGGGCCGGGCTCAATTAGAAGGGCGGCCGGCGCTGTTTTGCAGATGATTGGATGTGTGAAAGATGGAACTGTATGCTGAAGGCCTTTGTAAACGCTATGGGAAACGGACAGTTGTGGACGATGTCAGTTTTAAGGTGCGGCGCGGCGAAATTGTGGGTTTATTAGGCCCGAACGGTGCCGGCAAGACCACCATGTTCATCATGATTGTGGGGGGGCTGATCAAACCGGATGGGGGGGGCAGCATTTATTTAGACGGCCGCGAGATCACCCGCTTACCCATGTATCAAAGGACGCGCCTGGGATTGGGCTACCTACCCCAGGAACCCTCTATTTTTCGAAAATTGACGGTTGAAGACAATTTAAGGGCAGTGCTTGAACTGCGTTCTCTGCCCCGCTCGGTACAAGATGAAAAACTAGAGGAATTGCTGGCGGAATTCAATTTAGAAGAAGTGCGCTCGCAGCGGGGCAATCAGCTGTCCGGTGGGGGGGAACGGCGGAGAACGGAGATAGCCAGGGCGCTGGCTTTGGACCCTGCCTTTTTGTTTTTGGATGAACCTTCGCGGGGATCGATCCCATTGCGGTGGCGGAGATTCAAGAAATGGTGGCTCGCCTCCGCTCGCGCAACCTAGGTGTGATCATTACCGATCACAATGTGCGCGAAACGCTGCGCACCACCGATCGGGCTTACATCCTCCATTTGGGCAAAGTATTGATTTCGGGCACCACTGAGGAATTGGCGGCGAATCCTTTGGCCCGCCAGCACTATTTGGGCAGCAGTTTCACCCTTTAAACAGTTTGTGAAGATGTGGGGAAGAAGGTGACAGGCCATGTACGGTTCAATCCTGATTTTAACCCTGGTCGTGGTAGGCGGGGTCATCGCCTATATCGGCGATCGTTTGGGAATGAATGTCGGCCGTAAAAAGCTGACGCTGTTCGGCCTGCGCCCAAAACATACCAGCATGCTCGTTACCATTGTGACGGGCGTTTTAATCGCGGGCGCTTCGATCGGGGTTTTAGCCATTGCTTCCCAAGATGTGCGCACCGCCTTATTCAGGATGAAGCAGATCCAGGCCGATTTGCAGGATCTGCAGTCCGATTTCGCCGAAATGAGATGGCAAAGAGATCTTGCCCAAGAGGAGCTGCTGCAGGCCGAGGAAGAAGTCAAGCTGCAGAAAGATTCTCTCTCGGAGATGACCGCCTATATCGACGTTCTCAGTAAAGAAGCGGGCCTTTTGGAAACTGAAGTGGCCGAGTTGGAAGAAAGCGTGCAGATGATGCGCGAGACTACGCGCTTGTTTCCACCGCCTTTTGGCAGATTAGAAGTGCTGACATAGCATTTAATGCCAGCGAGGTAATTCTGACCACAGTTCTCAAGAAGGGCCTCAGCAGGGAGCAGATCCAGGCCCAGTTGGAAGATTTTATGTATCAGGTTGATGACGTTGCCTATCGGCGCAGCGCGCGGGCTTCGGAACCGGGAAACTACCGGGCGATTTCGTGCATGCGGGGTGCTGGAGTTTGCCGCGGAGGACGCTCTGCTCACTAACGGCGATGTGATTGTCCGGGCGGTAAGTGAGAGCAACACAATTCCCGGCGTGCCCGTAGTGGTCTACTTAGAAAGCTATCCGGATGGCATGATTTTTTTCCAAGGGTACTGTTTTAGCCAGCAGCCAGTGGGATCCGGCGAGCGGCATCGAAATTGACCGGGTCATTTTGCAGATCCTCAAGCAGGCGAACAACAGGGCCTTGGATGCGGGAGTGTCCTTGAGCCGCGAATGGCGCGATGCCGTTTTGCTGCCCGGGGACGATTTTCTTAATGCCCTTTATGCGGCGCCGGATATAAAAGAAGCGGTTACAATCAAGTTGATCGTTGCAAAAGATACCTGGCGCTCAAATACACCGGTGGAGCTTTATTTAGCCCTCGAGACAAATTCTCCATAAAATGTAATTATGGTTTATGCAGGGTTTTTCGACTTATTGTGGAAAATTGTTATCGTCAAAACTAATGTTTTGTGCTACAATCACTTCGGATGATCGTTTTCGATCCGGTCGAAAACAGGTTGAGTGCGCTCTTATTTCGAAAAAGATTAGTGTTTGAGAAGGATTTGACGGAAAAGTATAGAATAAAAATCATAATGTAAGCAACTAATTTCAGCAGCTGCAAGGTTCGGTCGGTAGGAAAGGAGGTGCCTAGGGTTTCCGCCAGCCGGAGGCGCTGAAAGATGAATTACGCCTTGTCCGTTGGCAGGTGAGGGAACAAGGAAACTCATTGAAAATGGGCGAGGGGTTTTCATCGGTATAAGACATAAAAGAAGAAACAAGTGAAACCAAGGGGGTAAAATGAATATGAAATTAAGAAAGCTAGCGTTGGTATTAGTCATTGTTCTTTTGGCTAGTACGTTAGCACCGGCTTTAGCTAAGAGTCCTTTCGCCGATGTCCCTGCAGACCACTGGGCGTATGACTCGATAGTTGAACTAGCCGCTGCAGGTTTGATTGAAGGGTATCCCGATGGCACATACGGCGGTGCCCGCATGATGACTCGTTACGAAGCAGCTATGGTGTTTGCCAGGGCGCTTGCTCGTCTCGAGAGCCGTATGGACATTCTTCCGGAACTTGATCGGGTAAAGGCTGAACTGGCCGCGGAAATCAAGGCCACGCTGCCTGTCGCAGAAGCTCCGGTAGAAACCAAAGTCGTTGAAAAAGTGATCATCGACAGAGATGTTAATGACGAAGCTTTGGCTCGCATTCGGGCCACCGAAATCGCCGCCGAGGCACTGGAAGGCGACATCGCGTATGTTGAGAACAGAGTGCTTGGCTTGGTGGACGGTATCCGTTATGACATTAACATGCTGCAAGAACAGGTAGACGGTCTGGAAATACCTTCCCTCGATGAGGTTGAGGCCCTGATCGCCGAGCAAATTGAAGAGGCCCTTCTAGCGGGTGCTCAAGAAGTAGTTCATGAGACTACGGTCATTGAGAGAGTGGTAGTTACAGATCCCGAACTCACCGAAGAAGACGTTGAGTTGATTGCTGAAGAGCTTATCACCAAGCGGCTGCAGAATTATTCGCGGTTCATCATGGATGTTCTCGCAGCTGACGTCGAAGAGCTCAACAAGCGCATCGATGCTCTGGAAGCTGCCCAGGCAGACCTGGCCAGCAAAGATGAGTTGGCCGCAGTTGAAGCGGACGTTGCCGCTGTTATGTCAGACGTAGATGCAGTCAAAGCTGACGTCAAGGATCTGCAGAAGGTCAGAATTGGCGGAACGCTTTCCTTGGGTGGAAAATATGCGGCGCCTGAAGCCGGAGAGCCCAAAGAATATAGCTTTAACTCAAATGCGACCCTCAACCTAAACATTAAAGCATCCGATACGGTTGGCGTCAAAGCCACTTTCGGTATGGATAAGTTCGCCAATCTTGAAGGCGGTAAAGTAGCTGTCACATCAGAAGGCCCAATCAAGAGCCTGACAGTTGGTAAATGGGCCGGTGGTCGTGATGTAATTGGCATAGGCCATCCTTATGTGCTTGGAGACGCCAAGTACGATTTGGCAGGAGTTGCCGACCTTGATCTCATTGATGGATTGACTGCTAAGGCGCTGCTCGGTATGAATGGTAAAACAGGGCCGGTTGTAGCGGGATTAGCGTTCGATTATAAGTTCATTGATGAACTAGGTGTGAAAGTGGCTTTTGCCGGTCAAAAGAGCCAATGATTACACCTGAAGCAAAAGCAGTTGGCGCAGGTATATATGGCAAGGTCGCCGGTGTAACCTACGGTGGTAACTTTGCTATGAATCTGAAGGCGCCAGAAGCGACGGAAGGGGAAAGCAGACAAAACACAGTCTTTGATGCGAATGTAGCGTTTGACGTTGGACCGCTTAAGCTAGATGGCAAGTATATCCGTCAAGCGGAAAACTTCGTCGCTACAGCGGATGTGCATGCGTTTAACTCTATCGAAGCCGGTGTCGCAACTGACTTTCTCCTTGGTATTGATTTAGGCGGGCGTTTTTACCGCAAATCAACAGGCGAAGAGGCCAATGAGGAAGTACTGAATGCATATCTGTTGACTGCTAAAAAAAAGGCTTTGAACTTGGTGGGCTACCTGTAACGGTAGATGCAAGATATGCCGGTGCTAGTGACGGGGACGACGAAGATGAAAAGGTTCACAATATCTTTGCTAAGGTAGGCTTCGAGAAGAAGGCTGATCTAGGTCTCCGCTATGGAGCCAGTGCATCGTATGAGAAGCATGTACTGGACAAGGCGAACTGGAAGGGCTTTGGAAGCTACGGCAAGGATACTGTGGCTAACTTAGCGGCCAATGTTGGTTATATACTCGACTGGCGCGGTGCCCTTGTGGATCTTGGCTACAGCGCAGGGCTGAAGATGCCCATCGTTGAAGAGGAAGATGAGTCTATCAAAGAGCTCACCCACAAGCTCAGCGTTGGCTATAACTTCACGAAAGATGTGAAACTGACTTTGGGTAGCACGATCGTTCAAACATTTGAAGAACCTGTAGAGAACGATTTCACCTACAACGCCGGTCTCACAATCAGCTTCTAAACACAGTCGTAATAAAACCCTCCCCGCTTTTTGGGGGGGAGGGTTTTTTTACCCTCAAGACTAATACTTGATATACGAAAACTGTAGGTGAAGCGGGTGAAGCGATGATCGTTTTGGCAATAGACCCGGGCCGAGAAAAATGTGGGGGGGTGGCGGTAGTCTCTTTGGATGCGGTCCACTTTCAAAAGGTGGTGGGGGGGCGGGGGGGCGGCTTTTAGCCGAGGTCGAGTCCTTAGTAAAACAATACGGTGTGCGCCACATAATACTTGGGGACGGTACCGGGTCGCGTGAGTTTTACGAAGAAATCAAGGCATCTTTTCCGCTGTTTGCAGTAAGTATAGTAGATGAACATCTTACGACGGAAGAAGCGAGAAAGACATACTGGCAGGAGCAAAAACCCAGGGGCTGGCGACGATTTTTACCCACAACAATGCAGGTGCCACCTGAACCATACGATGATTACGTCGCCGTTATTTTGGCACGCCGTTTTCTAAAAAAAAGGAAATGGAGTTAATTCTTGAAATCGGGCTAAAATTAGAGGTTTTCTCTGGGCCTTGGAGAAATAATCCATGATCGAAATATAGCAAAGAAGAGGGGGAAAGGTTGTGCGGCGCAGAATGATAGGTCTCGTACTCGTTCTCATCAGCTGTCTCGGTCTTATGTCCGGGCCGGTTTCTGCGCGTTCTTCTGCAGGCACTGCCTTGATTACCCACGAGTGGACATATTTTGCCATTGAAGATTTGGTGCGGGATCGTGATATTCCCCAAATGTCGGTGCCGGACGAATTGAACCGCAACCAGGGGGCTTTGCTTCTAGCCCGTCTATTGCAGTATTTGAGCGGAGACGAGCATCTTGAATCGCGGCGTTTTGGCTTGGCGAAAATGTCTATTTAGATGATATGATTTTTACTTACAACCAAAGGGTTGCATCGGACAAAGCCTTAACGGAGGCCCAGGTTGAACTGCTGTATCGTTTGGTACTGGAGTTTCACCGTGAATTGGAAATCTTGGGCTATGCTATCCAAGACTTTGATCTGCTTGCCGCTGATAATTTATTGAGAAAAGCGGGTGGTGTTTTGTGCGGCAGCCCCTTCTCTATTCGGAGCAGGCCCTGGCCGCGGCGCGCAAGGCGGATGAGACGGCGCGCCTAGAAAGTGAGGGTGCTTCTCAACGGAAGGTGGAGAAGGATGTAGGCGGTGCTTCCGCTTCGGAGCCGCCGAAAAATTTATGGACCGGCCAATATTCGGGGGCTAAGTACCTTCCTCCTACCAGCAGTATTGTGGTTCGGGAAAAGGAAGAACCGGAAGAAAATCATCAAATGTTCCAATTGGGCGGGATAGAAGTAAGCGGCGGCCTAAGAGCGGGTTTCACCGCACCACATTCCGATGATGAGGAAGGAACGGCTGAAGGTGGGGGGGCGGGCTATGGAATTTCGGTGAAAATGGGCGAGTTGGCTTTAAAAACCGCAGTTGATTTAGCGGTTGAATCCTTTGTTCCTAAATCAGCCAGCACCTCGGTGGACCTCAGTCTGGATTGGGCTGATCTGTTTACGCTCAGTGCGGGTATTCGCCAGAAAGGCCTTCTTTCGGGCGAAACGAATGAAGATGGAGAAGACTTACTGCCGGTCGTGACTTCTTTGGGGGGGCTAATGGTACCTATAAAACGGGGGGGTCAGCTTCATTTGGGTATGACGCAGGAGTGGGGTAAATCACATCGAGGGGAAGGCCCGGGTTGATGAAGAGGAGCCGGGCCTAAATACAGGCTTACCTAAGAATATAGCTGAATTGGGATTGACTTATGATTTTGATGGTGATAGTTCGCTGCGCTTCAACTACAGTTTGATTGATTTCAGCAACGTGGGGCAGGGTGATGCCCACACTAAGGCGGAGGCGAAGTTTTCCATTAAGTTTTAGTTTGGAGGGGTAATATTGAAAAAAAGTTTAGTGTTAGTGTTAGTGGCGCTATTGGTCGCGGCCCTTGTTCCGCCTGTTGTATCAGCTAATGTGACGCCGTTGGCATCGTTGGTAATGGTGGAGGAGCTGCTTTACGGTGACGCTCAGGCCGGAGCGCTCTTGGAAAGAATCGAAAAGGTTGAATTGGACATATACGGTGCGGTGCAAGAGGGTGCTGTGCTGACTCGCATTGACCGGGTGCTTTCGTTCCTGCAAAGTTCTGATGGGGGAAGCGGCCTGCAATTACAGCTGAACTTAGCGGAATGGGGCTTCTCTGCCATAGTCAGCGGCGAACAGGCCATGTTTGCGCGCCTAGAGGCGCTGGAATCCGTTTTATATGGCGGTATTCAAACCGGTGATATTGCCAAACGGGCAGAGCGGCTGATGCTGGATATTTGGGGAACAAGCAAGCTGGATGTAAAGAAAGTCAGCCTGCCTGCCCAAAGTCTCGTAAAAGTGCAGCTGCTAAAACAATCGATTCGGGCCAGGCCAAGGCAGGCTCGGAGGTTGTCTATGAGGTTGTGGAAGATGTGGTTGTGGAAAGTAGGGTCGTCATTCCCGCCGGCGTGAGAGGTATTGCAACGTTAACAGAAGTCTCTTCCGCGGGCCGGCTGGGCAAAGACGGGCGTGTGGTGGTCGATTTTGGCCGGTTGAGTTCTTTGGATGGTACCAGAATTAAACTGCGTGTGGACGAGAAGGCCACGGAAAAGAACAAGTCACTGGAACTTGCCGCCGGGGGGGCTAGTATGGCCGGGATTGTACTCTTGGGCCGGTAGGCCTTGTGGGCGGGTACTTTGTCCGGGGGGGCAAGGATGTAAAGATAGAGGCTAACGTTCCTTTCTACGTAGAAACGGAAAGGGCTTCGTCTGTTTCCGGTTTTTACTTCCGGCCCGCTGCAAATCTCTAAACAGCATCTTGGAAGTTAATGTTCCGCGAGAACCGTGGTCCGCAAGGTTCCCCGGTTCTCACTACGTATTTAGATATTCCATGAGTTGAGGTGTGGAGCAAATGAAAAAAACTGAGGATAAGCACAACCGTAGGAATACTACTGCTTTTAATAGTGGCTCCGGGTATTCCGGTCACGGCCCACGAATACTTACTGGGCGTTGGTGACATGCTGCGGATTTCGGTCTGGGGCATCCCGAGTTAACAACAGAAGTGGTAGTCCGTCCCGATGGCTATCTTACATTTCCGTTAGTAGGCGACCATTGGGCTTTGGACAAGACTGCCCGTGAATTAACGGCTGAATTGGAAGAAATTCTGGCGGACTTTGTGGTAAATCCTCAGGTTACCGTAATAGTGAGTCAGTTTCGCACGCTGCAGGTGCAGGTTCTGGGCGAAGTGAAATCCTCCGGTTATTATCAACTAAAGGCAGGTTCTAGGCTGCTTGATGTCTTGGCGTTAGCAGGCGGCCCAACGCCGGCGGCTAATTTACAGCAAGTGAGTGTGACTCGTTTCGGCCGGGACGAGCATGGATTTGAGCAGACAAAAGTGCTCCATCTGGATGTGGATGAATTTATCAGCAGCGGGAATTTACTTCATAATCCCCCCCTAATCGAAAGCGGGGATCTTGTTTTTGTGCCTACTTCAGGCAGGGCCACTATTTTCGGGGGGAAGTGCGGCAGCCCACCAGCTACGATCTAAAGGGGGGGGCCTTAACATTCTCGATCTGCTTGCATTGGCGGGAGGGGGGGCACTGGAGTCCGCTGATTTGGAGCGGGTGGTGATTACCTCGCAAACGGAACAAGAGCCGTTGGAAAAAAAATTATCAATCTGCGCTCAATGCTCGCCGGGCGGGTGAAGCCGGTGGAAATCAACTCCAATGATGTGGTTTTTGTACCAAAAAAAACAGCAGGTGATGATTCTTGGCGCAGTCCAGCGCCCGGGAATTTACGAATTGCGCAAAGAAGATACATGCCTAATAGATATTCTGGCCGAAGCGGGTGGGGGGTGTTAACTCAAGGTGATGCGGGTGCGATTGCCATTACCCGTAAAGTAGGCGACAAGCAGGAGGTAATTACGGCAGATGCTGCCCCGGGACTTACCGGCCGAAGCGGTGGGGGGGACAACCCCCGCTTAATGCCCGATGATCTTATTTTGTGCCGGAAGGCTATCAAAACGCGCTGGTCCTGGGCCAAGTGCGCAGCCCCCCCGGCTCTTATCTTGTCAAAGAGCAGACCCGTATTTTGGATCTGCTGGCCCAAGCGGGCGGTGCGGCGGAGCGGGCCGGTGAAGAATTATTTTTGACCAGAGACGGCGCTGCTAAGCGCATCGAACTGCGGGCCTTAGAGCGGCTGGGTCTGCAAAATGATAGGGTCCGGCCCGGTGACGTTTTATACATACCTGAAGGACGCAACCAGGTCCTAGTATTGGGTGAAGTGCGCAGCCCCGGTTATTTTCAATTCCGGGCGGGGGGGGATCGCCTCTTAGACGCGATCGGCATGGCGGGGGGGGAATGACGGAGAATGCCCTGTTGGAGAAAGTCTCGCTGAGCAGGCGCACAGACGGAGAAACAGAAATTTCGCTGCTTGATTTCGGCCGGTTCATGGAGAACCGGTACCTAGCCGATAATGCACCTCTGCAGGGCGGTGACGTGATTATTGTACCCAAAGCGGAACGGGGGGGCGTCATTGTGCTGGGTGAAGTTCAAGCCCCGGGGGGGTATTACAAATTTGGGCCCGATTCCGGGCTGCTCGATGCTATTATGCTGGCGGGCGGTTTTACAGAAAATGCGCAGGAAGACCGGGTGTCTTTAACGCGGCAGACAGATCGGGGGGGCGCAGAAATTGTGATGATTGATTTTACCGCTCTTGTGGACAAGCGTTACTTAGAAGATGATGCGGCTCTGCAGGATGGCGATTTAATCATTGTCCCAAAAGCGATCGCAGTGTGCTTGTTCTAGGCGAAGTACGCTCCCCGGGCTATTATGTTTTCAATAAAGGGCAGCGGATGATGGACGTGATTGCCAAAGCGGGCGGTTTTACCGTCGATGCCGAACCGGGCAAAGTGGTTGTCAGCCAAGAAACTGATGAGGGGGGGATAATCTCCGGTGCCTTTAATCTCGATCTTTCGCAGGCTGAAGCGGTAAACCCGGTACTGCGGGGAGGCGAAATCATTTCGGTGCCTAAGAGCAGCCGCATGGTGCTGGTGTTTGGTGAAGTTGCTCGCGCCGGCGCTTACACTCTGCCGGCGGAGGGCCGTTTATTGGACATCTTGGCCTTGGCGGGTGATCTCAAGACAAATCTAGGGACGGAACAGGTAGTGTTGACAAGGCAGACCGGTGCGGGAGAGCAGGTTTGGCAGGTCGCTTATGGCGAATTAATGGGGGGCCCAAAGCGAATACAATCTGGCTTTGCTCGGCGGTGACGTGGTTTATGTGCCCGCCTCGAGACAGCAAATTTTGGTTTTGGGGCAGGTTAAAACCCCCCCGGTGTTTACAACTTACCAATGGGAGCCAGGGTATTAGATGCCATCGCCTTAGCCGGAGGCCCGCAGGAAAGGGCGGCTTTGGAAAACGTGGGCATCTACCGCGATGGCGCAGTGGATCAATCTGAACTAGTGGCCATGGGTCGCGATAAAATCCTGTTTACGGGTGATGCGTCTGAAAATCCTCTTTTACAGGGTGGAGACATTGTCTACGTGCCCGAAACGAAGCGCCTTGATTGGACCAAGATTTTCGGTTTTCTCGGGGGGGACTGAAAACCTTTAAGGATTTATTTGAGATAAGATTTAAGTAGTGAAGGGGGGGTGGCGAGATGGAAATGGAAGAAATGGATTTACGCGAGTATTGGGAGATTATCGTCAAGAAAAGGCTATCATTTTTTTTGATTTCCTGGTGACGGTAATCGCGGTGACCGTTTACAGCTTCATTGCAACACCCGTATATGAAGCCAGCGCCACGCTCATGGTGAGCGAACAGGGTTCAGGTGCGCAGGCGATGCTCTTTGATGGGCTGGGCGGTATGGGCAAGAATTCCGCCCAAAACTACATGCAGATCATGAAAGTCGCACTATCTTGTCGCAGGTACGTCGGGCGGTGGGCTTAGAGGACGAGAGCCTATCCAGCCTGGAAAAACGCCTGACCATCCAAGCGGTGCAGGGCAGTGACATTCTGAAAGTGAGTATGCAGTCCACCGATCCGGCCGAAGCGCAGGAGTTTGTTAATAACTTGACCGATATTTTCATCAATTGGAATCGGCATTACCGGCAGGAGGACAGGCGAAGTGCCCGGTTGTTCATCGAGGAACAGTTACTAACGGTTGCAGATAGCCTGGAGATCGCGGAAAAGAAATTACAGAGTTTTAAAGAACAGGCAGGTTTTGTTTCCCCATCCCAAGAAACGCTGGCAAGGGTTAATCAGCTGGCTGAACTTGAGGCGAAGTTGGGCGATGTCAAGATCGGCAGGACTGAAATCACAGAGAGGATCAATCAAGCCCGGGCTAAGCTGCAGGAGCAGGAAGAAACCTTGATTTCCAGCACTACCATTAGCGATAACCGCTTCGTCACCGAATACCGAGCCCGTTTGGCCGATCTGGAAATTGCCCTGGCCGGGGCCGGAGAAAAATACACGGCGCGGCATCCTTCCGTCCTCGCTTTGCAGGCCGAGATCGAAGATGTAAAAGGTAAGCTGACGAAAGAAGTGGAACGGGTGATCGGCACAGAAACAAGGACGATCAATCCCCCCCTCCATAGAGAACTCTATGGCAGTATTATTACCCAGGAAGTGGAGCTTATGGCGCTGCAGGCCCGTGAAGCGGCTCTGCGCAGCCTGGTGGCGGTGAACGAGGATAAATTGAGCGAACTGCCCGCTAAAGAATTGGAGCTGGCCAGGCTAATGCGGGATACCAAGGTGCTGGAAGAATTATACATTATGCTGCGGACTCGCAACGAAGAAACTAGGATCGCGGAAGCGATGCAGACCGCGGACGTGCAGGTAATTGATACCGCTGTCTTACCGCTGAACCCTATCAAACCACGCATAAAACTAAACATTGCCATCAGTGGGGTGCTAGGCATTTTCTTGGGTGTGGGTACCGCCTTTCTATGGGAGTTTATGGATAACACGATAAAAACCAAAGAAGATGTGGAACGCCTGCTGCAGCTGCCCGTGTTGGGTGAGATACCCGATTTTGACAAAATAGAGCAGCAAGAAAAGCGCATTCGGTTTGGCTCGAGGAAGGGGGGGCGTGGGTTCGGTGCTTAAGCGTCGGGGGGGCAGAGAAAATAACGAACAATATAGGCTGATTGTCCATGCTGATCCTAAAGCGGTGAGCAGCGAGGCTTTTCGCACTCTGCGGACTAATCTGCAGTTCACCAGCGGACCGGGAATTGAAGTCGATCCTGATCACTAGCTCGGGGGGGCCTGATGCGGGAAAATCCACCGTTGCCGCCAACTTGGCCATTGCCTGGGCGCAATCGGGCAAGCGTGTTGTTTAGTAGGTGCGGATCTGCGTAAACCGGTGCTGCATCAAATTTTTGATATTCCAAATTTGCCCGGCCTTACCGGGTATTTGACCGACAATATCCCGTTGGAGAGGATTATTGCTCCGAGCAAAATAGTGGACGGGCTTGATCTAATGCCTTCCGGGCCAATACCACCCAATCCGGCGGAGCTGCTGCAATCGCAAAAAAATGACGGATCTTCTGGACCAGCTGCGCGAAAAATATGATTATGTGCTTTTAGATGCGGCTCCGGTCCTTGCTGTGACAGACGCCGCGGTGCTGGCAGGTAAGATGGATGGTACGCTTTTAGTAATTAGCTATGGAAAAGTTCCCCATGAAATTGCGGTTCGGGCGAAAACGGTCTTGGATAATGCCCAGGCCAGACTACTGGGTGTGGTTTTGAATAGGGCTCCACTGTATCAGGGTCAAAGCCATTATTATTATTACCAGTATGGCGATGCGGAGTGACCTCGTGATTGATCTACACACGCACATTCTGCCGGGGGGGTGGATGATGGAGCGCCCGATTTGGAAACTGCGCTGGCCATGGCCCGTTTTGGGCAAAAGAACGGCTTGAGTACAATTGCCGCTACACCCCACTTTAATTTTATTACCGCTTGGAGTTCAGTCAAACTTCAGGTGGCCAAGTTGAGAAGGGCTCTTGCAGAGGAAGGGATCGAAGTAGAAGTGGTCCCCGGTGCGGAACTTTATATCGATCTGGAATTGGCGGCAATGGAAGCGCGGGAAATTCCCACCTATGGCGACCGGGGGGGCCAATACTGCCTCATTGAGTTTCCCATGTACCAAATACCCATTTATACTGAACAGGTGCTCTTTGCGCTGCAGACAAAGGGCATCGTTCCCATCATTGCCCACCCCGAACGCTATGGTGCGGTTGTGGAAAATCCCAACCTTGTTTTGGAGTGGCTCAAGGCGGGCTGTCTGATTCAGGTCAACAGCGGCAGCGTTTTGGGGGGGCGCTTTGGCCCTCAAATACGGGAAACAAGCGAGATCATGCTTACACATAATATGGTGCAATTTGTTGCCAGCGATGCCCACGGACTAACAAGGCGGGGGGGCCTAAATTTGAGCGATGCCCACAACGCTTTAGTGGAGATGATAGGCCCGGAGCGGGCTTGGGCTTTAGTAGCGACCAATCCCGCCGCCATGCTGGCGGGCGAATTTTCCCTGAGCGAACAACCCCGCTCGTATACGAAAAACGCCGTTTCTTCTTCTTTTAAGGTTCTTTTGGGTATACCCCCCCCTCCCGTTCTCCGTATATTAATCGGGGGGGGTGAAGCCGTGGTATTTTGTAAACACGCCCGTACCGAACGGGATGGCTGTGGGCAAGTAGAGTTCTTTTGCACCCGATTTCAATGGCGAATGGACATGGAATTACTGGAAAGATGCGCATCCTGTTCAGAGTATAAACGGATGTAGCGGTGGTGCAGTGGGAGGAGAAGCGTGGGATTGTTGCGATGGGCCATTGTTGTCCTTTATGTTGCGGCTATGTTTGTTTTGCGGGCAATGAGATCTCAGGCGCGACATTCACGGGCCGCCTTTTGGCCGGATGGCTGCCTGGGGGGGCGAGCGGTGCGCGGATCAAACGTTATGTGCTTATAGTTCGCAAACTGGGCCATTTTTCCGCTTACGCCATACTGACTCTTCTGGTTTATTGGGCCGCCGCGCGAACCAAAAAAATTACGCCGCGCCACTCTGCCCGCGGCGGCGCTGCTAGCCTTTTTAGTGGCGCTGGCCGATGAAGGTTACCAGCGTTTTCTTGTACACCGCACGGGGGCTTGGCCGGATGTTCTAATAGACGGGGCCGGAATATTCGTGATGGCTGTAGGTATAATGCTGCAAAAAAAAGAAGCAAGGAAAAAAACAAGTCTGGAGGTCATGGAGGATGTTAAGGACGAACTTATCTAAACTGGTTGCCCTATCGGTACAGGGCCAAGTTACGCCCCCCCCTGCAAAGGGGCGCGTACCGGGTGGATCGGGAAGGGGTCCCCCCCTTTGTGCTGCCCGGCACGGGTGGTATCAGTTACAACGTAAAAGTGGGTGATCCCGCTTTTGGTTGGGCGGGGGGGACCATATTGAACCCTGTGTATCCACAGCGGCCACCATTGATGAACGGGGCAGCGCAAAAAAATCAAGCGTATAACACGCTAAGCTGTGTGGGCAATGAAGCGGTGGTCATTTCAGGCGATGCCAAGGGGGGGCGCGGGGGGGGTAGTAACGGGAACACACGGGGGGGGCATTGAGCATGTGATTATTGATTTTGCCGATGCGGATTTAGAAAAATTGGTCATTGAAGATAAAGTTTTGATCAAATCCTTCGGTCAGGGACTGCAGTTTTTGGACTACCCCGGTATTTTTGTACGCAACCTCGATCCGCGGCTGTTGGATAAACTGGACATAGAACAAAAAGACGGGAAGTTGATCGTGCCGGTTGCGAAAAGAATTCCGGCGAAACTCATGGGTTCCGGTATCGGCAGCGCTTCAACCGCTTCCGGGGGGGATTACGACATCACTACCACCGATCAGGCGGAAATCAAGGCTTTAGGCCTGGATGAACTGCGCTTTGGTGACTTGGTTGTGCTGGAGGACTCCGATAACCGCTACGGCCGCAGTTATCGCAAGGGGGGGCGTTGACTGTGGGGGGGATTATTGTCCATTCAGATTGCTTATTGGCGGGCCACGGGCCGGGTGTCACCACCTTATTCACCGCCATTGACGGCAGCCTGGCGGTACGTCTCGAATCAGAAGCAAACCTAGGACGGATGCTCAATATTGGGCGCTACCGTTAAAGAAAAAAATCCCGATTTGTAAAATAGGGGGGGATTTTAACTACTCTTGCTTAAAAGGGCCATTTTTCTTCCGCACTGACTAATACTTCTTCCGCCGCATTGGAGGGGCCGGGCTCCTGGCCCGGCATAATTCCCGCGGCCTGCCTCAATCTTTCATTCTCCAGTTTCAACCGCTTGATTTCCGCCAGCAATTTACGTATTGTTTTCTGATTCAGGGTAGTCATAGCGGCACTTCCTATCCTAGTTTTCACCTTATTCGTCAAAAAGGTAGGATTTCCTCTATAAAGCCAGGAATTCAGAAGAATTTCCGTGAATTAAGTTCCAAGCATTCCGTTTTATCCAGCGCTTCCTCTACTAAACCGTCAACGTCCAATTCTTCCTCGGCACGCAGCGCCTGCTCTAGCGTGGGCCTGGTAGCGGGGTGTTTGGGCACAAATACTGTGCAGCAATCTTCGTAGGGCAGAATTGAAGTCTCATAGGTCCCTATTTGGACCGCCAAATCTATTATCTCTTGCTTATCCAGCCCAATCAGGGGCCTGTAGATGGGCAGCGAAGTTACGGCGTTAATAGTGTGGATGCTTTCCATTGTCTGGCTGGCCACCTGGCCTAAGCTGTCTCCGGTGATAAGAGCGAAAGCCCGTTCCCGCCGGGCTAAGGCAGCCCCCCCGATGCGCAGCATAAAGCGGCGCATCAATGTTATGCTTAAGGAGGGAAAAGAGCTCTGCTGCAGCGCTTTTTGAATCTCGGTGAAATAGGCTACCCAGAGCTTCACTGAGCGGCCCTCATTGTAGCGGCTGAGCAGGCGGCCCAATGTGATTACCTTTTCCTTGGAGCGTTCAGAAGTAAAAGGATAGGAATGAAAATGCAGTCCTTCAATATTCACACCGCGTTTCATGGTTAAAAAGCCCGCCACCGGGCTGTCGATGCCCCCCCGGAAAGAAGTAAGATCCCCTTGCCGGAAGAACCGGCGGGCAGGCCCCCCCCGGGCAGGGGGGGACTGTCTGCGAGTACAGCAGTGCCCCCCCTTCGCGGCGAATCTCAACATTCAAAACAAAATCAGGTTCATGTACATCTACTGTCAGATGGGAAAAGGTGTTCAACAGATATCCACCAAGCGTGCGGCTTAGTTCGGGTGATGTCAGGGAGAAGGCCTTATTCGGGCGCCGCGTCTCCACTTTAAAGGTGGCGCCGGGCGTTTCAGCCACAACCGCGGCTGCACCGGCTTTAATCTCATCAAGATCAAGTTCGCGCCTTAATACGGGGGAGACCGAAACGATGCCGAATACGGTCTGCAGTTCATCGGCCAATTCTCTCCAGTTATTTTCCGTCTCCAAATAGATGCGGCCGAATGTCTTTGTAATCCGGCCGTGGGGAAGGTGCGCCAGGCCGGCGCGGATGTTATTTAAAAGGATGTTTTCGAATGTGCGGCGGTTGCGCCCTTTCAGGCTCAGTTCGCCGTAACGGATCAAGAGCAGCGGGTACATATAGATCTCCTCACATATAAATACTTCTGATTTCCTGCACCGTTTGTTTTAAGCTGTAAACGACATATTCCATCTGATCCAACGTAAGCTGGGGGGGAGAGGCTGAAGCGGATTGCGCTGATCATCCGTTCCTCCGGAAGTCGGACCGCTTCTAGGACATGAGAGACTCCGCGCCGGGAGGAACAGGCTGCCCCCCCATGGCTACAAAGATGCGTTTTTGTTCCAGAAAGTGTACGAGAACTTCTCCTCTTATGCCCGAAAAACTGGCATTGATAATTTGGAGTGCCCCCCATCGGCGGGGCTATTAATTACCGCCTCGGGGATGGTGTGAATGCCCTCAATCAGCGCTTGGCGTAATTCTGCCAGATGTTCGTTGTTTTTTTTCTGGTGTTTTGTCACCAGGCGCACGGCGCGGGTAAAACCTACGATGGCGGGCACGTTCTCCGTTCCGGGCCGCAGTCCGTTTTCTTGGCCCCCCCTCCGAACATGATGGGCCTCAGGCCAATTCCCCCCCGCCGTGCAAACAAAAGCCCGATACCTTTGGGGCCAAAAATTTTGTGGCCGCTGAAACTAAGCAAATCCGCGCCTAGGCGTGCTATGTCCAATTCAATTTGACCCAATGCCTGCACCGCATCGGCATGAAAGACGATTTTGTGCTGTCTGTCCCGATTTTCTTGTTTGATCAGCCCGCCCAGTTCCGCTATGGGGGGGGCTATCGTACCCAGTTCGTTGTTGACAAACATGACACTAACAATCTTGGTGTCCGGCCGCAAAAGCTCCGCTAGTTCCGCCGGGTTTATTTTGCCGTACTGATCAACTGTAAAATAACTGACTGCCCAACCCAGATCTTCAAGATGCTTGACTGCATTTAGTACGGAAGGGTGTTCGATGGGTGTAGTAATAATATGCCCCCCCGGATTGCGAACTAAAAAGGGGGGGCATTGGCGATGCCCAGCACAGCCAGATTGTTGGCTTCGGTGCCGCTTGCGGTGAAATAAAGTTCACGGGGGGGAGGTGTTGAGGATCTCGCCGAGCTGCGCCCGGCAGGAATTGATTGTCTTTTCCGCTGCGACACCCCCCCGCAGGTGGGGTGAGGAGGGGTTTCCATATTGGATGGACCAATAGGGTTCCATGGCCTGCAGCACCTCGTCGGCAACGGCAGTAGTGGCACTATTGTCCAAATAAATTTCCTTTTCCATGCTTTTGCCTCCCGGTACATCTCCATTGGGTATTCCTTATTTCTAGTATTTGCCCTTATTATCCTCTTTTACTTGGGAACAGTCTGCACCGCGCAGTTGCCATTTTAGCGGCGTGGAGTACGCGGTTCATCATGGTTCGGGGGGGCACAAAAGTTTTGGCACAACTTGGTTCGGCGGTAGGAAAATTTCCTTTTTAGCGAACTATGTAGTCAGAGCATAGCTGTGGGCGGCCGCATCTCAGTGCTGCCGGTCCAAGTTGGACATATCTGCAAACAAAAAAAATGGGGGAATTAAAGATGAGACGAAGGCTTGGTCTGCTGTTGGTTGTTGCGATCTTGCTGGTTGGCTGTTCCACCTATGAGCGGGAAATGGTGCCGCCCAAAATTGATTTAGGCAGCTCGCGCCGCATTGCTGTTTTGTTTTTTTGATAATCTTACGGATGATTATCCTCTGGTATATGAAGTCGAAGAGCGATTATCTGAAAAGCTGGGTGAGTATTATCGTGTTACCGAGCCTAGGGAGGCTGATTGGGCACTGGCCCGGGTTGGATTGCGGCCTACTGAGACGCCAAGCGCTGAACAGGCCAGGCGTTTGGGTGAATTGTTAAAGGTGGACGCTTTTGTTTTCGGCGAGGTCTCCGGTTATTTCGAACACATAATTCAAACCCGCCCCCCCTACCCGCTCACCGCCACAACGGAAGAAACGGAGGGCGGTAAAAGAACAAAGTATGAATTGGCCCAGTCCACCACCGTCATGGTCAGTTTTACCGGCAGGGTCATGTCTGCTCGCTCGGGCAACGTTATTCACCGGGGGGGTAGAGCGCAGGGTGAAGAAAGCATTGAACGCAAGGTGCCCTTGGATTGGTACCCGGAAGGCAAAGAACCGAAAGCCTGGGATATTCCTCGGCCTTCCAGGATGGATGTACCCGATGCCCGCCGCGCCGCTTTAAGGGAGGCGGTTGATCAGTTCACCCAAGACTTACTGCCCACATACATTTGGCGTAAAGTGGAAGAATGACGGCGGTCAAGACGGCGGCCCGGTTTGACAGGCGCCGTGTAAGATGCTAGACTAAAACGGTACTTAAAACACTCATCGAGAGTGGCGGAGGGACTGGCCCGATGAAGCCCGGCAACCGGCGGCAGCGCTAGGTGCTAATTCCTGCAAAATCCGGCGGATTAACCTTACCGGTTAACCGAGGGGGGGTTTTGGAAGATGAGAGATACTTCTCTCGTTGACAGATCCTCTCTCCCCCCCGGAGAGAGGATTTATTATGCAGCAAAGGTGGGTCATACAGTGAATAAACGATATACATTTACGTCCGAATCGGTGACTGAGGGTCACCCCGATAAGATCTGCGATCAGATTTCCGATGCAATTTTAGATGCCATTCTGGCCCAAGATCCGGTGGCAAGAGTTGCGTGCGAGACCGCAATTTCGACCGGGTTGGTCTTGATTTTGGGTGAAATCAGCACAGCTTGTTATGTGGAAATACCGCGCATTGTGCGCGATGTGGTGCGCTCCATCGGTTATGACAGGGCTAAATATGGTTTTGATGCAGATACATGTGCGGTGTTAACCGCCATTGAAGAGCAGTCACCCGATATTGCCCTGGGCATTGACGCAGCTTTAGAACAAAGAACGGGCGATGTGGATCGTGACTCTCAAATGGGTGCCGGTGATCAGGGCATTATGTTCGGCTATGCCACTGATGAAACTCCTGAACTTATGCCAATGCCCATTACGTTGGCCCACAACCTGGCCAGGCGATTGGCTGCGGTACGTAAAGAAGGCATACTTGAGTATTTGCGTCCCGATGGGAAAACCCAGATCTCCATTGCCTATGATGAAAATAATATGCCCTTGGCGGTGGAAAACGTGGTTGTCTCCGCCCAGCACCATCCTGATGTTGAACAGGACACCATTTATCGTGATATAGTCGAGCACGTAATCAGGCCGGTTGTTCCGGAGAAATTGTGGCGGCCCAATACTCGAGTGCTGGTCAACCCCACCGGGCGCTTTGTCGTGGGCGGACCCCCCCTGGGGGGGATGCGGGCTTGACCGGCAGGAAAATTATGGTGGACAGTTATGGTGGGTTCGGAAGTCACGGGGGGGGAGGGGGGGCCTTTTCAGGCAAGGATCCTTCTAAAGTGGATCGTTCCGGATCCTATGCCGCTCGTTATGTGGCTAAAAACGTGGTCGCTGCCGGTTTGGCCAAAAGAATTGAAGTGCAGATCGCTTACGCCATAGGGGGGGTTGCTCGGCCCGTTTCCCTCTACGTCAACACCTTTGGCACGGGTACCATTCCCGATACGGAGCTGGAAGTACTAATTCGGAAGCATTTTGATCTGCGTCCGGCGGTAATCATCCGCACGTTAGATCTGCGGAGGCCTATTTACCGGCAAGTGGCCTCTTATGGCCATTTCGGCCGCAATGATCTGGATCTGCCCTGGGAGAGGTTAGACAAGGTGGCCGCTCTCAAGGCTTAAGCGGGACAGTATAGGCGGGCAGGCCCCCCGCCTTTTTTTATGGATAGTAGTCTGAATATGGGGAATTGACAATCGATTACAAAAGTATTATAATTGATTTGGGATCTATCGTGCAAGGAGGACATTCAATGCTGAAGCAATTAAAGGCCCTTGTCTGCGCGGTCCTGATCATGCTGTGCCTGGCGGGTGCCGCCGCGGCGAAGTTCGTCATTCTAGAGGTACATGTGGTTTCCGGTTTTGCGGTCGATGTTCCCGATAATCTCACCTTACCGTCGGTGGGCCCCGGTGACATCAGTGAAGATACATTGGATGTCACGGTCTGGGCGAATGCACCCTGGATGCTCATGGCCACCATGGTGGGGAAGGGGAGTCAGGCAGCAAATTTGAGTGTCGTGAACCGTGGGGGGTACGTGGCAATTGTTGGGTTTAACGGCTACGACTGTCTATGAATCTCAACAACCTACTTCCGCAGACGGCGAAGAAGTAAGTATCCCCTTTCGTTTCCAGGTGGATTACGGTGACCTTCCGGGTGATTACAGCGTTAAGATAGAACTCACGGTGGTGCCTCGGATATGAGTAGGCTAGTGTGTGCCCTGTTCATCATCTGCCTGTGTACGATAAGCTGTTGGGCTAGGTTTTCTGTTTCTCCCGTTGTGGTCGAAGCGGTCAATGTGCAGGCGGGCGATAGTTTTCAAATCTTATTTCGGCAGCGGAGTGAAGAAACCATTACAGTGCAGCTGTCGCTAGCCCAGTTTGCCCGTGATCAGCGGGGAGGTATCGTTTTTTTTGGAAGATGAGGCCTCTGTGCAGCGAGCGCGAGAAATCCTCAAAGTGATGGAAGATAATTTTCCATTAGGCCCCCCCAATCAGCAGAAAATAATAGAAGTGGAGGTTGAACAAGGGGATTTTTCCGATTTTTCCGGGGGGGTACTTTTTGTCAAATCGGATCAGCCCGGCATTCCCGTCCGTTTTGCAGTATTGTTTCTACTTTCTTCCCGGTCGATGCGGGCAGGGCTGCCATGAGAACGCTCTTTGCGGGAACGCTTTTAGCGCTCCTTTTGGTTTTGTTCAGCGGAACGGCCTATATGGGCGGGCGCCCCGTAATTTCCACAGTTGTCCACCCCTTTGAACAGGCGGTGAGTTTTACTCAAGCCTTTGATCTGTGGGTTGATGAACCGGGCCAGTGGCAGCTGTCCCTAATTTGTCCCCATGGTTTAACGCTTAATCAGTCGTTGTGGCAGGGCCATGGGGGCGGATATGAAAGACGAGCGGTGGATATTGGAGTCGACTCGGCCGCTCTGGGCGAAGGACTGCATCGCCTTAAACTGGAGATTATAATGGAGGGGGCCCAAGCCATCTTGGGCCTTCCTTGTGCAGGCGAGTACTGGATTTTACCGCTCAATGGGCCCCCCCATGTTCGCATAATCAATGCCCGGGGGGGCCTGCCGTTTGAAATAACAAACGAAGAATGGGTCTTAGTGGAAGAGGGGGGGCGGAAGTTTTTTTTCAACGGAAGCAGGTTAGAACGGCCGCAGGAGAAGGCTTTGTCCGCTCCATCCCCGGCGGCCGCTGGCGGTGCGCTGCGCTGGGTGGCGGAGGGGGGGCTGCATTTGGAGGCGGGGGGGAAAAGCAGGAGGTAGTGTTAGCTTTAACGGGGCCCCCCCTGCCTGTAAGTCAGCTTGAGCTGTTCTGCGGCCCCCCCGATCTGGCAATCGGCGGCAGCTGGGATCTTGGCGGCCGACTGTTGATGAGCGAGAGTCTCAGCAGTACCCAAAATGTGCTCAAACTACCCCCCCTTAGGCCCCCCCGGTGACCACCTGCTGCGTGGTTATGTCCGAGCACTGCTGCCTAGAGAGGCGCGGCGGACTTCTTTGCGGGCATCTCTGCCCGGCAGCGAAGCGGTTCTGGCTATCACCATCGGACGTGACTGGTTTGATTTTTCCCATCTTCATTTTCTGCAATTAGACCGGGCCGCTTCCAGTGGTGATCTACCTCTGCTCATGCCCGATGGCGGTCTCCATTATCCGGGTAATGGGCCGGTTTTGGTACGCAGTCCCCCCCGTTTGGCGGCGGTTGTCCCTCTGGCTGCCCCC
>JMBV01000107.1_pt1 | contig 31312 bp, 58 predicted proteins | sample 616531 | NCBI WGS metagenome assembly JMBV01 (sample SAMN02727904, study PRJNA239997) | anaerobic digester metagenome | biome: anaerobic digester; isolation source: mesophilic anaerobic digester inoculated with municipal waste water sludge... | place: Germany: Bielefeld University, CeBiTec ...
GTTCCAGATGTAACGGATGACAATGTTCTTATTATTGCTTTAGGCCCGTAATGGAAAAATCTTTTTTTATCCTCTGTGAAAGGTGGTTTCAAAAACTGGCTTTATGATACAATTGATGTTTGAGTTTTTTTAGAATGTTATTTAGAGGTCAGGTAGGGGCTAACGAATTATCTGGTCCTGTGGGAGTAATATATGTTATTGGAGAGCAGGCAAAACATGGCATAATAAATTTACTTTATTTAATGGGCTTTATATCTGTAAACCTTGGTTTTTTTTCAATTTACTACCTATACCTGCATTAGATGGCAGTAGAATAATATTTTGTTTATAGAAATCTTAAGAGGTAAACCTATAGATCCTGAAAAGGAAGGTTTTGTTCATTTTATTGGATTTGTATTATTAATTGGATTAATGATAGTAGTAACCTATAAAGATATAGTGAGGTTTAATTTATTTAGAAGGTGATAAAATGCAAAGGAAAAAGACAAAGAAGATTTTTGTTGGCAATGTGCCTATAGGTGGAGATAGCAAAGTAACAGTTCAGTCTATGACAAATACCATAACTAAAGATATAAAAAGCACCGTAAGGCAAATAAAGGCATTAGAAGATGCAGGTTGTGATATTATTAGATCAGCAATTACAGATATAGAAGATGCTAAAGCTATAGGTGAAATTAAAAAAACAAATTAGCATTCCTTTTATAGCAGATATACAATATGATTATAAATTAGCTATTGCAGCTGTAAAAAAAATGGTGCTGACTGTCTTAGAATAAATCCAGGTAATATAGGATCAGAATTAAAAGTTAGAGAAATCGTAGATGTATGTAAGGAAATGGATATTCCAATTCGAATTGGTACTAATTCTGGTTCTATTAAAAAAAAGAATTTTTAGAAAAATATAATGGTGTAAATGAAAATTCCCTTGTTTATAGTACTTTAGAACAAATAAGACTTTTAGAAAGTATGGGATTCTACAATATTAAAATATCTCTAAAGGCTAGCTCTGTTCCCCCCCTAAGTATAAAATCCTATGAAATGATTTCAAATTTAGTTGATTATCCCCCCCTCCATGTAGGAATAACTGAATCAGGACCTATTTGGAGGGGGGGTACTATTAAGTCTGCAGTGGGAATAGGAACCTTCTTTCCATGGGGGGATTGGAGACACTATTAGAGTATCTCTAACGGGAGATCCAGTAGAAGAGATTAAAGTAGGTCGGGAGATACTTAAGTCTTTAAATTTACTAGATAAAGGAGTAGAAATTATATCTTGTCCTACCTGTGGTAGAACTAAAATTGATTTAATTAAAATGGTAGAAGAAGTAGAAGAGGCCCTAGAGAATATTAATAGGCCTATAAAGGTAGCTATTATGGGTTGCCCAGTAAATGGCCCTGGAGAGGCAAGGGAAGCAGATATTGGCATTGCAGGTGGCAAGGGGGGGAAGGTTTAATATTTAAAAATGGGAAAATAATTAAAAAAAAGTTAAAGAAGAATTTTTAATTGAGGAATTAATTAAGGAAATTGAAAAACTTTAAGAAAAGGGGGGGTATATTGGAAATTGAAAAATCATATAAAATTATCTCAAATTCTAGAACAAAACAATATAGAATATGATGAAAATATTGATTCCATATATTTAGAGAATGTTAGTTTTTTTTATAAAAACCAATACTTTAGAAATTACCCTTTTTCACAAACCATAATTAGGGATATGATAATTGAAGAATTAAAAAAACTTCTTCAAAAGGAATTTTAATATAAATATAATTGTAAAATAAAATATGATAAAAATTGCACATTAGAAGAAACCTGGGAAAAATATTGTCCCAATATATTATATCTAATTGAAAAGGAAATTCCTTCTAGTAATTCTTGGCTAAAGGAATTAGATTATCAATTAGAAAGTAATAATTTGATTTTCTTCCCTACAAATAATATTATTAAATTCGCTTTAGAAAATAATAATTTAATAAATAAAATTGAAACAAAAATGAAGAAAGAACTAAATTCATCTATTAATGTGATTATAGATAGTTGCAAAATTCTAGACAATGGAAATGAAATATTGGAACAGAGTTTAGTGGAAGAAAAAAAATTTCTATTGAAACAGTAAATAGTAGCGAAAATAATTTTAAAGAAAAGAAAGTAAAAAGTGGAAAACCAAGTAGGAACTATAAATTTGGCAAAACTATTACTGGGGGGGACTCTATGGAAATAAAAGATATTAATATAGATACAGGTGAGGCCATAATTGAAGGTGAAATCTTCCATTTAGAAACTAGAGAGATTAAAGGCAATAGAAAATTAATAAGTTTTAATATGACAGATACTACAGACTCTATGACAGTTAAAGTTTTTCTAAGGGAAGGCCAATATGAGGACTTTGAGACTAATATTAAAGAGGGATCCTATATTAGAGTTTTAGGAGATATTGTCTACGACAATTATTCTAATCATTTAGTTTTAATGCTTAAGTCCCTAATTCAATTGGAAAAGAAGAGAGAATGGATAACTATAAAGATAAGAGGGTAGAATTACATTTGCATACCCAAATGAGTAGTTTAGATGGAATGAACAATTTTAAAGACTTAGCAGAAAAGGCAAGCAAATGGGGGGGACATAATGCTATTGCAATTACAGATCATGGAGTAGTACAAGGTTTTCCAGGTGCCATGGAAATTGGAAAAGACTTAGGATTAAAAATAATATACGGTTTAGAAGGATATTTAATTAATGATGAGAAAATATAATTACTAATTATTACAAGGGTGAAAAATATGATAATTATGTAATATTTGATATAGAGACTACAGGCTTGTCTCCTACTAAGGATATGATAACTGAAATTGGAGCTGTTAAAATTCAAAACGGAATCATAATAGATGAGTATAATCAACTTATTAATCCAGAAAGGTCAATACCTGATAAAATTATAGAGATAACTGGAATTACCAATGAAATGGTAAAAGATATGCCTACTATAGATAATGTATTACAAGAATTTGGGAATTTCATTGAAGACTCAGTATTAGTTGCTCATAATGCTACCTTTGATACTGGTTTTTAAGGGAACAATTTAATAAAATAGGACAAAATCTAGATAATCCAATTTTAGATACCTTAGAACTGACTAGGGCCTTGTTTCCAAATTTGAGAAGCCATAAATTAAATATAGTGGCGAAACATTTAAATGTAAATCTAATAAATCACCATAGAGCTGTAGATGATGCTAGGGCAACAGCAGATATATTTTTTAAAGTGTATGGATATATTAGAGGAAAATAATGTTGAAAACTTCGATCAAATAAATAATCTTACAGCTAAAAAGGATATAAATAAAGAAGAAACTTATCATATAGTATTACTTGTAAAAGATTATGAAGGATTAAAAAAATCTATATAAATTAGTTTCCGAATCCCATATTAATTATTTTTATAGAAAACCAAGAATTCCAAAATCCCTTTTAAATAAATATAGAGAAGGTTTATTAATTGGTTCTGCCTGTGAAGCAGGGGAATTATATCAAGCAATACTTAGGAATAAAAGTATGGAAGAAATCGAGGATATTGCGAAATTCTATGATTATTTAGAAATTCAACCTTTGGGAAATAATGGCCATTTAATTCGCAATGGCATGGTTAAGGATATAGATGAATTAAAAAAATTAATGAAAAAAATTCTAGCATTAGGTCATAAATACAATAAAATAGTGGTAGCCACTGGAGATGTACATTTTGTAGAACCAGAGGATGAAATATATAGGAAAATACTAATGACTGGGCAAGGTTATAAAGATGCAGAATTCCAACCACCTTTGTATTTTAGAACTACTGAAGACATGCTAGAAGAATTTGATTATTTAGGGAAAGATATAGCTAGAGAAGTTGTTATTGAAAACACCAATAAAATCTCCAATATGATTGAGGATATAATACCTATACCAAGTGGTACTTATCCTCCAGTAATAGAAGGATCTGATAGGGAACTAAGGGAAATAACTTATAAAAAGGCCTTTGAAATTTATGGAGACCCACTACCAGATATAGTAAAAGAAAGATTAGATAGGGAATTAAATTCTATTATTGAAAATGGTTATGCTGTAATGTATATAATAGCACAAAAACTAGTTTGGAAATCTATGGAGGATGGTTATTTAGTAGGTTCTAGAGGCTCAGTTGGATCTTCTTTTGTGGCTACTATGAGTGGTATTACAGAGGTAAATCCATTACCTCCTCATTATATATGTCCTAAATGTAAATATAGTCAATTTTTTTCAGGATGGTAGCATTGGTTCAGGTATAGATTTGCCTAGAAAGCCATGTCCAAAATGTGGTGCAGATTTAAATAAAGATGGCCATGATATACCATTTGAAGTGTTCCTTGGCTTTGAAGGAGATAAGGAACCAGATATTGATTTAAACTTTGCAGGAGAATATCAATCTAATGCACATAAATATACCGAAGAATTATTTGGTGAAGGCTATGTATTTAGAGCTGGAACCATAGGGACTATTGCTGATAAAACGGCCTATGGTTTTGTGAAAAAAATACTATGAACAAAAAGGTGAGAATCCACATCCAGCGGAAATCAATAGATTGGTAAAAGGTCTTACTGGAATAAAAAGAACCTCTGGGCAACATCCTGGAGGTGTAATGATAGTCCCTACCCATAAGGATATTTTGGATTTTACACCTATACAATATCCAGCGGATGATAAGACATCTGGCGTAATAACTACCCATTTTGATTACAATGCTATTAGTGGCAGGATTTTGAAACTAGATATACTAGGTCATGATGTACCTTCAATTATTAGAATGCTAGAAGATATAACTGGAGTTGATCCTGAAAAAAATTCCATTAGATGATGAAAAAAAACTATGAAATTGTTTACCAGTAGTGAGCCACTAAATATAAAGGATGAGGATATTAAATTAGACATAGGAACTCTTGGAATACCAGAATTTGGGACTAGATTTGTTCGACAAATGCTATTAGATACAAAGCCTACTACTTTTAATGAATTAGTTAGAATTTCAGGCCTATCCCATGGTACAGATGTATGGTTAAATAATGCCCAAAATTTAGTAAGGAGTAATACAGCCTCTCTATCTGAGGTAATATCTACTAGAGACGATATTATGTTATATTTAATTTATTCTGGTTTGGATAAAAAGACATCTTTTAAAATAATGGAAAATGTTAGAAAGGGAAGGGGACTATCTCAAGAAGATATAGATTATATGAAGTCCTTTAATATTCCAGATTGGTATATAGATTCCTGTACTAAGATTAAATATATGTTTCCAAAGGCCCATGCAGCTGCCTATGTTATGATGTCTTTTAGAATAGCATATTTTAAAGTCTATTATCCTGAAGCTTTTTATGCTACCTATTTTACTACAAAGGCTCAGGATTTTGATGCCCATTTGATTTTAAAAGGGAAGGGCGCTGTGAAAGAGAAAATCAGAGAATTAGAAGCCCTATCTAATAGTGCTACTGCAAAGGAGAAAAATTTATTAACTGTATTAGAGGTAGTGCAGGAAATGTATGGCAGAGGTTATAAATTCGAAAGAGTAAATCTATATAAATCCCATAGTGATGTATTTTTAATTGGAGACGAGGGAATACTTCCTCCATTAAGATCCTTAGACGGAGTTGGGGGATACAGCAGCTAAAAAGATTGTAGAAGAAAGGGATATGGGCAGATTTATCTCCATAGAAGATCTTTCAAGTAGAACTAGAATTAGTAAAACCGTATTGGATGCATTGGAAGAACATGGCTGTTTAAATGATTTACCAGAAAGCAATCAAATTAGTCTTTTTAATATTTGATTTTCTGCTATACTTTATGTTATAATATTATGGATAACAACTGGAGTAAAACTATGCAGATGAGAGTGGGTTTCGCCCACTCTTAATTTATTAAAATGTATTGTAGAAGAATATTTAAATTTACCATTACAAAAAAATAATCTATATCTGTGGAGGTGATTCTATGAGTGGGAAAAATACCTTGAAAATAATTAAGGAAAACTGTGAGCCAATAATCGAAGATTTAGGATATGATTTAGTTGATTTAGAATTTGTAAAGGAAAGCGGAGAATATTATTTAAGATTTTATATAGGAAAAGCTGGTGGTATAGGTATTGACGATTGTCAAAGAGCTAGTGAAGTAATAAGTGATAAATTAGATGAAATAGATCCTATAGAAAATAGTTATTATCTAGAAGTGTCATCCCCTGGTTTAGATAGGCCTTTAAAAACCGATAAGGATTTAAAAAGAAATATTGGTATGAGAATTGAGATAAATTTATATGCTAATTTCGAGGGTAAGAAAAACTATATAGGAGAATTAAGTGGTTATTCAGATGAACATATTACAATTTTAGAAGGTGAAATTGAAAAAAAACATACCTAGGGAAATTATTTCAAATATTAAATTAGTAATAGAATTTTAGAGGAGGGTAAAATTAATGAATTTGGAGTTTATTGAGGCCCTTGAAGAAATAGAACAGGAAAAAGGTATATCTAAGGATATAATTTTTGATGCTTTAGAAACTGCATTGATTTCTAGCTATAAGAAAAACTTTGGGTCTTCTCAAAATGTAGAGGTAGAAATAGATAAAAATACTGGCAAGGTTAGTGTATATGCAAAAAAAGAAATTGTAGAAAATGTAGAAGATGAATTATTAGAAATAAATATAGAAGAGGCAAAAAAAACATGGATGATAAATATCAATTAGGAGATATTGTAAATGTGGAAATCACTCCAAAAAAAACTTTGGAAGAATTGCTGCCCAAACTGCAAAACAAGTGGTAATTCAGAGGATAAAAGATGCTGAAAGGGATGTAATTTATGATGAATTTATTGACAGAGAAAATGAAATCATCACTGGAATGGTTCAGCGAATTAGCAGAAATCAAGTATATATAGACCTAGGTAAAACTGAGGGAGTATTACCACCTGCTGAACAGATAGAAGGGGAAGTCTATGAACAAGGGGATAGATTAAAATTATATATTTTAGAAGTGAAGAAAACTACAAAAGGTCCTCAAATTATACTTTCTAGATCTCACCCTGGCCTAGTTAAAAGATTGTTTGAACTAGAGGTTCCAGAGATACAAAAGGGAGTTGTAGAAATATATGGTATTTCAAGGGAAGCAGGTTCTAGAACTAAAATCGCAGTTTATTCTAGGGATGAAAACGTAGATCCAGTAGGGGGGGCTTGTGTTGGTCTTAATGGGGGGGCTAGGGTAAAGGCCTTAGTAGAAGAATTAAATGGGGGGGAAAAAAATTGATATTATTATATGGAGCAAAAATATGGAAGAATTTATTGCCAATAGTTTAAGCCCATCTAAGGTCATAAAAGTAGACATTAATGAAAAAGAAAAATCTGCAATAGTAGTTGTTCCAGATTATCAACTATCCTTAGCCATTGGTAAAGAAGGCCAAAATGCACGATTAGCAGCTAAACTAACTAATTGGAAGATAGATATTAAGCCTGAAAGCCAATATGGGGGGGAATGAAATGCTTTGAAGGTGGTGAATTTTGAAATTGAAAAAGAAAAAGGTGCCCATGAGAAAATGTGTAGCCTGTGGCGAAAACAAGCCTAAAAAAAAGAATTAATTCGAATAGTTAAAAACAAGGAAAATATTGTGGATGTGGACTTAACGGGGAAAATGAATGGAAGAGGAGCCTATATTTGTTCTGATTCTAAATGCCTAGATAAGGCTATGAAGAAAAAAACAATTATCTAGAGCTTTAGACATAGATATATCAGATGAAGTATTTGAAAAATTAAATGAAACAATTCATTTTAATGAGGAACAAAAGTAGGATTATCACCTGTAAAAATATTGGGGGGGTGTATAGTTTGAAAAAAAAGTAAGAGTTTATGAATTAGCACAGGAATTAGAAATTACGAGCAAAGAATTAATGGAAAAAAATGAAGGATTTGGGCTTGGAAATTACAAGCCATATGAGCACTATAGAAAACGCTGATGCCAAAATGATATTGGAACTTATAGAAGAAGAGAAGAAAGAAAAAGAGAGCACAGAGGATGTAGAAGATGAAAGTGTAAAAGAATAAAAAAAATATAGAAAAAGAAGAGAAGGTAAATATGGAGGAAAAAAAATAATACTATTGAAATTGGTGAAACTATTATTGTTAGAGACCTGGCAGAAAAATTAGATATGGCATCTGGGGGGGAACTAATTACTAAATTAATTGGATTGGGAGTTATGGCAAATCAAAACCAGGCAATTGATTTTGATATGGTTTCTTTATTAGGAGAGGAATTAGGATTTAATGTGGTAGGATTAGAAGAGGAAGATGAAAAAGATGAGTTTGATCTAGATTTTGAAGATGATCCAAAGAATTTAAAGTCTAGGCCTCCTGTAGTTACAGTTATGGGCCATGTTGACCATGGAAAGACTTCACTATTAGATGCCATTAGAAAAACCCATGTAACAAAACAGGAAGCTGGAGGAATCACTCAGCATATTGGTGCATCCATAGTTTATGTTAATGGAGAAAAGATTACATTTTTAGATACACCTGGACATGAGGCCTTTACCTCTATGAGGGCTAGAGGTACCCAGGTAACAGATTTAGCCATATTAGTAGTGGCTGCAGATGATGGGGGGGTTATGCCCCCAGACTGTTGAAGCCATAAATCATGCTAAGGCTGCAAATGTCCCAATAATTGTAGCCATAAATAAAATAGACAAACCAGATGCAAATATAGATAGGATTATGCAAGAATTGACAGAATATGGTTTAGTCCCAGAAGATTGGGGGGGTGGAGATACTATAATAGTGCCTGTTTCAGCTTTGAAAATCAGGGTATCGATGATTTGTTGGAAATGATATTATTATTGGCTGCTATGCAAGAGTTAAAGGCAAACCCTAATAGAAAGGCCGTAGGTACAGTTATAGAAGCTCAATTAGATAAAGGTAGAGGGTCAGTAGCCACTGTATTAGTTCAAAAAGGTACTTTAAAAGTCGGTGATATGGTAGTGTGTGGTAGCGCTAGTGGTAGAATAAGAGCCATGTTTGATGACAAAGGCAAAATGTAAAGAAAGCAGGTCCATCTATACCAGTGGCAATCTTAGGTCTTTCAGAGGTTCCTAATTCTGGAGAAATGGTATATGCAGTCAAAGATGAAAAACTGCTAGATATTATGCAGAAAAGAAAAAGGAATCCGTAAGGGAAGAACAACTTAAATCTACTCACAAAGTATCATTAGATGATTTGTTTGATCAAATACAATTGGGAGAGGTAAAAGAATTAAATATAATTATAAAACTGATGTTAGAGGTACTATAGATGCAATCGAACAATCTTTACAAAAATTAGAACATGAAGAAGTTAAAGTAAACATTATTCATGGTGGCGTTGGTGGTATTACAGAATCTGATATTATGCTGGCTTCTGCTTCAAATGCCATAATCATTGGTTTTAATGTTAGACCTACGCTTAATGCTTTGGATATTGCTAAGGAAGAAAAAGTCGATGTAAGAACCTATAGAGTAATTTATGATGCTATTGAAGATATAAAATCTGCAATTCATGGAATGTTAGACCCTGAATTTAAAGAAGAAACTATTGGTAGAGCACAAGTTAGGGCAACCTTTAAGGTTCCAACTGGTATGGTAGCAGGTATATATGTTCAAGATGGCAAAATTACTAGAAATAGTATAGTAAGGTTATTAAGAAATGATATCGTAATTCATGAAGGTAAAATATCCTCTTTAAAGAGATTTAAGGACGATGTTAGAGAAGTGGTATCTGGATATGAAGGTGGACTAGGATTAGAAAATTACAATGATATAAAAGAGGGAGATGTAATAGAGGCCTATATTTTAAAAGAAGTAAAGAGATAAGGAGTGTAGTAAATGAATTCTAAAAGGATAAATAGAATTTCTGAAGAAATAAGAAAAGTTGTATCAGAATTATTAATGAATGGATTAAAGGATCCAAGAATTAATTCCATGACAACTGTAACCAATGTTAAGGTAACAGGGGGGGATTTAAGATATGTCAATATATATGTATCTGTATTAGGGGGGGACGAATTAGAAAAAAAAGAAACCCTAGAAGGATTGGAATCTGCCAAGGGATTTATTAGAGCAGAAATAGGGAAGGAAATAGATTTAAGATATATACCAGAACCTATTTTCATTTAGATGAGTCTATTGAACAGGGCATATATATGTCTAAATTAATACAAAAGGTCAAAGAAGATGATGAGAAAAGAGGAAAATAGAATGGACAAATCCTTAGAGAATTTAATGGATAGGGCTATTGAGATTATTTATGAAGCTGAATCTATATATATAGGATCCCATGTTCAGCCTGATGGGGATAATATTGGTTCTTTATTGGCATTAGGAATGGCATTAAAAAAACTAGATAAAAATGTGAAGGTTTTAAAGGTGGACAATATACCAGATTATTATGAATTTTTACCTAAAATAGAACTAATTAGAGATTACGAAATTGAAGATAATCTAGATCTTTTTATTGCTTTAGATAGTAGTGATATGGAAAGATTGGGAATTGGGGGACAATTTGCTAAAAATGCTAATACTGTAATTAATATAGATCATCATATAAGTAATACTAATTTCGGTGATATTAATATTGTCTCCCCCCCTCAGCTGCTGCCACTGGAGAATTAGTCTATGAATTTATTAATAGGCTGGATGTGGAAATAGATGTAAATATGGCAACTTGCCTTTATACTGCCATAAGCACAGATACTGGCAGTTTTATGTACAGCAATACATCTTATAAAACCCATTTAATTGCAGCTGAACTTATAAAAATTGGGATAGATACTAGTTATATAAATATTAATTTATACCAAAAAAAATCTTTGGAGAGAACAAGATTATTAATTGATGTATTAAAAAAACATGGAAATGCATTTGGATAATAGATTAGGTATAGTTGTGGTAACTCAAGAAATTCTAAATAATAATAATGCAAAAATGGAGGATACAGAAGGAATTATCTCCTTTATTAGAGATATAGATACAATTGAGACAGCCTGTTTATTGAAAGAAATGGGCGAAAATGAAGTAAAGATTAGTTTAAGGAGTAAGGAATGGGTGGATGTTTCTAAAATATGCACTAAATTTAAAGGTGGAGGCCATAAAAGGGCAGCCGGATGTACTTTATATATGGAAATAGATGAGGCTAAGGATACAATATTAGAAGAAATTGAAATGGCCTTTAGGTGATAACATGAATGGCACAATTAATGTATTTAAACCAACGGGGGGGATTACATCCCATCAGGTAGTGAATCTTATAAGAAAAAAATTTAAAACTAAAAAGGTAGGTCATGGAGGCACTTTAGACCCAGATGTATCTGGCGTATTGGTAATTGCCGTAGGAAAGGGCACCAAAATTAGCCAATATTTATTAGCTTTAGATAAAGAATATATAGGTGAATTAACTTTAGGAATTGAAACAGATACACAGGATAGAACAGGGAAGGTTTTGAATTATTCTAATAAAGTAGTAAGTACCATAGATATAGAGAAAACCTTTCAAAACTATACTGGTTGGATAGAGCAAATCCCACCTATGTATTCTGCTTTAAGGCATAATGGAAAGAGATTGTATGAATTAGCTAGGGAAGGCAAAGTAGTGGAACGAGAACCTAGAAAAGCCTATATTGAATCCCTAGATATACTCAGTATAGAGGATAATAGGAAAATTTTATTTAAACTAGATGTTCTAAGGGGACTTATATTAGGACTCTATGTGATGATATTGGAAAATCTTTAAATACATATGGATATATGTCTTATTTAATAAGAACTAATGTAGGGAATTTTCATATATCTGATAGTTATAGTTTAGAATATATAAATAATTTAGAAGAAGAGGAATTAAATTCCATTGTCAAGCCAATTGGTGAAAGCTTAGATTTTTTTAGATTCTATATATATAGATAATAAATATTATAATAATATAATAAACGGAGTAAAAATTTTAATAAATGAGGATTTTTGTAAAAACCATAGTATAAATACTATATATAAAATTTATTGCAGAAATACCTTTATTGGTCTAGGTAGGATTATAGCCAATGATGGAAACTTTTTTTTATAAAAATTGATAGAGTACTAGTATAAGGTGATAATATGAAAATTATTGATTTAAATAAAGATAAATACAATTATAATACAGCCATAGTTTTAGGTAATTTTGATGGGATTCATATGGGACATCAATATTTAATTAAAAATTTAGTTGAAGCGGCTAACAAAGAAGGATTAGAACCTTCTATACTTCTGTTTAAAAACCATACTAAAACTACTATAAACCACTCAGAAAGTAAAATTCAATTACTTACATCTAATGAACAAAAATTGGGGGGGATATTAGAGGAAATGGGAATAAAAATAGTCTATACTATTTTATTTAATGAAGACATTATGAAATTATCAGCAGAGGAATTTGTAAAGGAAATTTTATCGGAGAAACTAAATGTTAAATTAGTCAATGTTGGATTTGATTATAGATTTGGTCATAAGGCAATGGGAGATAGTAATTACTTAAAGGAATTAGGAAACAAATATGGTTTTCGCACTAATATAATTAATCCCATATATATTAATGACGAAATAGTAAGTAGCACCAAAATTAGAAATTTAATTAAAATAGGAGAAATAAAAAGGGCTAATGAATTTTTGGGAAGACCATATTCTATAATTGGAAATGTCATTAAGGGAGATCGAAGGGGGCAACAAAATGGGCTATCCCACTGCTAATATCCAATTATCCTATAATTATGTAATTCCCAAAACTGGAGTATATGAAAGCATTACTTTAATAGATAACAAAGAATTTAAAAGTTTAACTAATATAGGTTATAATCCTACTTTTAATGGGAAAAAAATTAAAAATAGAGAATCATATAATAGATTTCAATGAAAATATCTATGGGAAGACTTTGGAAATAAAATTTATAGACTTTATACGGGAAGATATAAAATTTAACACAGTGGAAGAACTAATAGAAAAAAAATAGCAGAAGATATAGACCATATAAAACAAAATATTTACAATTCAATAGATATATGATAAGATTATTATGGTAATTCCATACCTTTTGCTATGTTTATCGTTCCTCGGCGATTCACTTAGCTTTAGGTGAATATAATATTAGGAGGTAAAGAAAATGACAATAACTAAGGAACAAAAAGCTCAAATAATTGAGGATTATAGATTGCATGAGGGAGATACTGGTTCTCCAGAAGTACAAATTGCAATTTTAACTTACAGAATTAATTCCTTAACTGAGCATCTTAAGACTCACAAAAAAAGACCATCATTCAAGACGTGGTTTATTTAAAATGATAGGTCAAAGAAGGGGCTTATTAAATTATTTACAAAAAAACTGATATTGAAAGATATCGTGCCTTAATCGAAAAATTAGGAATTAGGGGGGGTTAATAAGAGCGGGGGGGTTCCCGCTCTATTAGTTTATAAATTTATAAAATTTAACAAGGAGGTATTACATGGAAAAGCAGTTTAAATATAATTTGGCTGGCGAAGATCTTATTGTAACTATTGGGAAGGTTGCTGAACAAGCCAATGGAGCTTGTTTAATACAACATGGAGACACTGTTGTACTGGTAACTGCTACAGCCTCAAAAGAACCTAGAGAAGGAATTGATTTTTTCCCTCTAAGTGTAGATTTTGAAGAAAAGTTGTATGCAGTGGGGAAAATACCAGGTGGTTTCATTAAAAGAGAGGGTAGGCCTGGAGATAAGGCTATTTTAACATCTAGATTAATAGATAGACCTATTAGGCCACTTTTCCCTGAAGGATATAGAAATGATGTGCAGATTATTGCAACTGTATTATCTGTAGACCAAGACCATACCCCCCCAGACATATTAGGTATGATAGGCTCATCTATTGCATTAACTATTTCTGACATACCCTTTAGTGGACCAACAGCCTCTGTATTGGTTGGTTTAATAGATGGAGAATTTGTAATCAATCCTAATGCAGAAAAAAAGAGACAAATCAGAAATGCATTTAGTTGTTTCTGGGACTAAGAATGCAATTATGATGGTGGAAGCTGGAGCAAATGAATTACCTGAGGAGATAATGCTAGAGGGAATATTATTTGCCCATAAAGAAATAAAAAAAATTGTGTGAATTTATAGAGAAAATTCAGGCAGAAGTGGGTAAGGAAAAACAAGAGTTTGTATTATTTAGACCAGATGAAGAAATCGAAAAAGAAATAAGAGAATTTGCATCTAAAAACTTACTTCTGCAATACAAACCATTGAAAAACAAGAAAGAGAAGAAAATATTGAAAAAGTAAAAGAAGAAGCCTATAAAATCTTCATTGAAAAATATCCAGAAAATGAAAAGGATATATACGAAGTATTAGAAGAAATTATTAAGGAAGAAGTTAGAAGGCTTATATTAGAAGAGGGCATCAGACCTGATAATAGAAAAGCAGATGAAATACGTCCTATTACTAGTGAAGTTAGTCTTTTACCTAGAACTCATGGTTCTGGACTATTTAAAAGAGGTCAGACTCAAGTATTAACAGTTGCCACCTTAGGAGCATCTTCGGATGTACAAATTATCGATGGTATTGGAGAAGAAGAATACAAACGTTATATGCATCATTATAATTTTCCACCCTATAGTGTAGGAGATACTAGAATGTTAAGAGGTCCAGGTAGAAGGGAAGTGGGCCATGGAGCATTAGCTGAGAGAGCGTTAGAGCCAGTAATTCCTCCAGTAGAAGAATTTCCATACACTATTAGATTGGTTTCAGAAGTATTAAGTTCCAATGGTTCTAGTTCTCAAGCCAGTGTTTGTGGTAGTACACTAGCATTATTAGATGCAGGAGTGCCCATTAAATCACCTGTAGCAGGAATTGCCATGGGGGGGCTTATTAAAGAAGATGATAATGTAGTTATATTATCAGATATACAAGGTCTAGAGGATCATTTAGGAGACATGGACTTTAAAGTAGCAGGTACTAGAGAAGGTATAACTGCTATACAAATGGACATTAAAATCTCTGGTATTGATAGAATTATATTAGAGAATGCATTAACCAAGGCTAAAGAAGGCAGACTATTTATTTTAGATAAGATGAATGAAGCCATATCTGAACCAAGGGAAAGCTTATCTCCATATGCACCTAGAATTCTCACTATGGAGGTAGAACCAGATAAAATCAGAGATATTATAGGACCTGGTGGGAAAATGATAAATAAAATCATTGATGAGACTGGAGTTAAAATTGATATTGAAGATGATGGAAGAGTTTCCATTGCAGCCGATAATATTGAAAATGGAGAAAAGGCAATGGAATTAATTAATATGGTAATTAAGGATGTGGAAGTAGGGGAAATTTATATGGGTAATGTAGTGAAAATTGTTCCCTTCGGAGCCTTTGTAGAGGTCTTAAATGGAAAAGAAGGTCTAGTGCATATATCTAATATAGCCCATGAAAGAATAAACAATGTAGAGGATGTACTGAAGGTTGGAGACGAAATCCTAGTAAAAGTAATGGAAATTGATAATCAAGGCAGGATTAATCTTTCAAGAAAAGCAGTATTACCTAAGGAAGATAAAAAAATCTAATAAAGATAATAAATAGGGCATGAACCAAAGATGGGTTCATGTTTTATTTTTATATAATATTTCTCGATTCCTTGGAATAAATATATATAAAAACCATGGAGGGATTCGATGATAATATTGAACTTTAATAAAAAAAAGTTTTATGGATTATACTAGTGTTTATTTTGGGATTAATTTTAGTTTTTTTCTCTTTTACGTTTTTATAAAACTGATGAGACTTTTAATATGGATATATACTATAAAGGCAATGTAGATAAAAAAAATGGTGGCCTTTGCCTGTAATGTAGATTGGGGGGGAAATGAATATATCGAGCCTATGCTAAAATTATTTGAAGACAATAATATAAAAATTAGTTTTTTTCATTACTGGAAAATGGGCGGAAAAAAATCCTGAGTTATTAAAACTTATATTTAAAAAGGGACATGAAATTGGCAATCATGGATACAATCATATAGACTATGATAAATTAGATTATCAAAGAAATTTTGAGGAAATTTCCAAGGCCCATATGATAATTAAAAAGGTTTTAAATCATGAGTCAATACTCTTTGCTCCGCCTTCCGGAGCTTATAATGACAATACAATTAAAGCTGCAAAAGATTTAGGCTATGATATAATAATGTGGAGTATTGATACTATTGACTGGAGAAATGATAGTTATAAGGATATAATTATAAAAAGGGTTATGGATAAAATACATAATTCTGCAATAGTTTTAATGCACCCAACTGAGGAAACCCTAAAGGCATTACCAGATATTATTTTACAATTAAATAATAGTGGGTATAAGATAGTAAGAGTAAGTGATATAATTAATTAATATTATTGAAAACAAAAGAAAACAGAGGTGGTATAATGAAAATAAAAATTGTAAACAAAAGTGATTTGCCAACGCCAAAATATAGGACATCTGGAGCAGCAGGTATGGATTTATATGCTAATATTCAGGAATCTGTAGCAATAGAACCACTAGAAACTACTTTAATACCCACTGGTCTTTATATTTCCATTCCTGAAGGATATGAAGGCCAAATAAGAGCTAGATCAGGATTAGCCTTGAAACATGGCATAACATTGGCCAATGGCATTGGAACCATAGATAGTGATTACAGGGGGGGAGAATTAGGAGTAATACTAGTAAATTTAAGTAAAGAAACCTATATAATAAACAAAGGCGACAGAATTGCTCAATTGGTATTTATAAAATATGAAAAAGCTCAATTTGAAGAAGTAATATCCTTAGACGAAACTGACAGAGGAGAAGGAGGTTTTGGACATACTGGTTATTAATTTAGAAACAAACTCATACTAGAGCTTATCATAATTGAGTAATCATATATTTAAAATCTCTTCATAGATATAAATATATAAAGGAGATGATTTTATGATGCTTAGTGAATTAGGCTACAAAGAAATTATTAATTTAAATAACGGAGAAAGGCTAGGTCTATTAACAGATTCAGACATAATTGTAGAAGAAAAGACTGGAAAAATAATCGCCTTATTAATGCCAGAAAGAAGAATGCAATTTAAAATATTTGGCGACTTTGACAATACTGAAATTCCCTGGGACAGTATTAGAAAAATAGGAAATGATATGATAATTGTGGAATTAGAAAATTATTAAACCATTCACCTTACTATTCAAAATCATATTATAAACTATAGATAAAGTGCCAGAGGTGATTTTCAATGAAGATGGCAGTGTTAAAATTTGGTGGTACATCTGTGTCTTCTAAATCTAGTAGGGAAAAGGTAATAGAAAAATACTTGAAAATATGATCAGGGATATAAAACTTTAGTAGTAGTATCTGCCATGGGTAGAAGTGGAGAACCCTATGCCACTGATACTCTGATGGAATTGGTAAAACCTATTGCTATTAATAATAGGGAAATGGATTTATTATTATCTTGTGGCGAAATTATTTCTGTAATAATTTTAGCCAATGAGATTTTACAAAAAGGCTATAAAGTATCTACCTAACTGCCAACGATGCAGGTATTGAAACTGATAGTAATTTTGGCAATGCGGAAATAATAAACATTTATACAGATAATATTTTAGAAAAAAATAGAAAAAAAATAATATTACTATAGTAGCTGGATTTCAAGGGAAAACCAAGGAGGGTGAAATCACTACATTAGGTAGAGGTGGAAGTGATATTACGGCCATAGCTTTAGCCAAGGCCCTTAATTCTAAACATGTGGAAATTTTTACAGATGTAGATGGAATTATGACTGCAGACCCTAATATAATAAATGATGCGAAAATCCTCAAATACATGTGTTATTCAGAAGTATATTTTTTTAGCTAAAAATGGCGCTAGTATTATCCATCCCAAAGCCATAAAAATAGCACAAGAGTCTAATATTCCATTGATTATAAGAAATACCTATAGTAATAGTGAGGGAACTTATATAGGAGAAATAAATAAAGAATTTATCCAAAATAGAAATAAATTATTTAACGAGAAAAAAAATAACTTCCTTAACCTATAAAAAAAACAAATCCCAAATAATCATTTCGTCAATAGATAAGGATTATAATTTAGGAAACCTGATAGAAAAAAATTATACAAAAAAAATATAAATATAGATATTATCAGTATAATGCAGGATAAAAAAAAGTATTTACTATAGATGTTCAAGACGAAAATAAATTAGTTAGTATCTTAAAAAAAGAACAAATTGAATTTGAAATTATTCAAGACTGCTGTAAATTAAGTATCTTAGGTTATAGAATAGATGACAATCCCAAAATTTTGGCGAAAATTATTAAAGCATTTTCTAAAGAAAATATTAATATATTGCAAGCTTCTGATCCCTATAATACTTTTTCCTGTTTAATAAAAGAAAAGGATATTAATAAAGCCCTATTGGCTCTTCATGAAGAATTCAAACTTTATGCTTAAAAATAAGAATAATCTAATTTCAATTAGATTATTCTTATTTTTTTTAAGGGATAATATTTCTTCAATAGCTAAAACTATATTAGAAATAATCCTTATGGAGGTATTTTAATGACAGAAGACAATAACAAGGAAAAAAAATATAATTGAAAATATTGAAGATATAGGGGGGGTTCCCAGTGTACCAGATTTAGAAAACCCAATTCAATTTTTAACGATTATAGGAGAAATCGAAGGCCATAATTTGTCCCCTTCTGATAAAAAAAACAACCAAATATGAACATTTAATTCCCTTATTAATAGCCGCAACTCAAAATCCTAAAATCAAGGGAATACTTATAGTATTAAATACAGTAGGTGGTGATGTAGAGGCAGGCCTAGCATTGGCAGAAATGATTCACAGCATAGAAAAGCCAAAAGTTTCCCTAGTTTAGGTGGAGGCCATAGTATTGGAGTACCCTTAGCGACTGCCTCGGATTATTCATTTATAGTCCCTACAGCTACCATGACCATACACCCCATTAGAACTACTGGCCTAGTAATTGGTGTTCCTCAAACCTATAGATACTTTGAAAAAAATGCAGCAAAGAATAATAAATTTTATTTTAAGAACTTCTAGTATAGATAGAGATACTCTAAAAAAACCTAATGTATGCCACAGATGAATTAGCTAATGATGTAGGAACTATATTAATCGGAAAAGAAGCTGTAGACTATGGATTAATCAGCGAAGTAGGAGGTTTTAGTCAAGCTTTAGATAAATTAATGGATCTTATAGAATAATCCTTACCTTAGCACATACCATAGTAGAAAAACTTTAGCAATAAAGCATAAAACTGTGCTATAATAAATGAGAATGAAGAATTAAGGATAAGTTTTGTAAGAGGTGGTGTTATTGAAAAAAAGCAGAAAAGTACAAATAAAAATCGTCAAATACTTGGATCAATAATTATTTTTATAGGTATATTATCTGCAATTAGTTTATTTAGCAATAAAACTGGTATAGTTGGTAATTTTTTTTAAAGATTACATTCTTTAGCCTTTTAGGATTTGGCGCCTATATATTCCCCATTATTATAATTGCCCTTGGATTATTATTAATAATAAATAGATCAAATATAGAGGAGGATGTAAAATCCATTTACATACTTATCATGTTTTTATCTTTTATTACTTTAATCCAAATTAAAAATCCTGTTTTAGAAGGCTTCTCCACTTATATTACTGAAACCGTAGAATTTAGTTTAGAGGGTTTAGGTGGAGGAATTATTGGCGCAAGTTTTGCGTATCTTTTTTTTGAAATTATTTGGTTCCATAGGTTCCTATATTATACTTTTATTTATAATTCTTATATCTGCAATTTTATTTACTGAAATTAGTCTTAAAGATATTTTCAGAAAGAACAAAATTAAAATTAAGGGAAAGGAGAAAAAAAGAGAATAAAAAAAACCAATTAAAAAAGCAAAAAAAAGTTTTTATTCCTAATGAAGAGGAAGATTTCAATCTAGATAATAAAGGAACCATTGCCATACATGATTATACTAAAAAAAACAAAATACGGCGAAACCTGATGCAGAAGACAAAAACAAATCTAATTCTAATCAAAATTCCATATTAAACTATGAACTTCCAAAAACAGATATGCTAAAAGATATTATTAGAAATGATACTAATGATAAAAAAAGAAATTTTAAGCAATGCAAAAAAAATTGAAGATACTATGAAGAGTTTCGGAATAGAAGCCTCAGTCCTTCAAATAAATAGGGGGGGCCTACTATTACATGTTATGAACTACAGCCGGCAGCAGGGGGGGTAAAGGTCAGTAAAATAGTAAATCTTTCTGATGATTTAGCCTTAAATCTAGCTTCCTCAGATATTAGAATTGAGGCACCAATACCAGGTAAATCTGTAGTAGGCATAGAGGTCCCAAATAGAATAAAGGATAGCGTTGGACTTAAGGAACTATTGGATTCAGATGAATTTTTATCCTTAGATAGTAAATTACCTTTAACTCTTGGGAAAAATATTGCTGGAAATCCCATAATATCTAGTATAGATAAGATGCCTCATTTATTAATAGCTGGTGCTACTGGTTCTGGAAAATCTGTTTGTATCAATACTATTATAATGAGTATCTTATTTAGGGCTTACCCCACGAGGTTAAATTATTATTAATTGATCCTAAAGTAGTGGAACTTAGTATTTATAATGGTATACCCCCCCATTTACTAATTCCTGTAGTTACAGATCCAAAAAAAAGCTGCATCCTCTTTGAACTGGGCTGTAGAAGAGATGGAAAAAAAGATATAAATTGTTTGCAAAAAAACAATGTAAGGGATATAGATTCATATAATAATAAATTTTCCAAGGATATTGATAATAAACTTCCTAAAATAGTTATTATTATAGATGAATTGGCAGATTTAATGATGGTAGCAGCACAAGAGATAGAAGATTATATTTGCAGATTAGCACAAATGGCTAGAGCTGCAGGGATCTATTTAATCATTGCTACTCAGAGACCTTCAGTAGATGTAATAACCGGTATAATTAAAGCTAATATACCATCTAGAATATCTTTCCAAGTATCTTCCCAAGTAGATTCTAGAACTATATTAGATATTTCTGGTGCAGAAAAACTATTAGGTAAAGGGGGGGATATGTTGTTTTTCCCTTCTAATTATTCTAGGCCTATACGGGTTCAAGGTGCTTTTGTAAGTGATGAAGAAGTTGAAAAGGTAGTTGAGTATTTAAAGAACCAAAAACTTACTGAATACAATGATGAAATTATAGAAAGTATAGAGGAAAATATTTCAGTAGATAATTTAAAAGGAGATAGTGATGAATTGCTAATAGATGCCATTAATTTAGTAGTAGAGGAGGGACAGGCCTCCATTTCCTTATTACAAAGAAGATTAAGAATTGGTTATGCTAGGGCTGCTAGAATAGTTGACGAAATGGAAGCTAAGGGTATTGTTGGAGGCTTCGAGGGAGTAAACCTAGAAAAGTGCTAATTGATAAAGAAGAATTAGAAACAATTTTAAGGGGGGGAGAAAATATATGACAACAAAAGTATCTATTATAACACTAGGATGTGCAAAAATGAAATAGATTCTGAATTAATGCTTAGTATTCTTAAAGAAAATAATTATGAAATTACAAATCACCTAGAGGATGCTAATATTATTATTGTAAATACCTGTGGATTTATTCTAGACGCAAAAGAAGAATCCATAGAAAATATTTTGAAAATGGCGGAATATAAAAAGTATGGAAAATGCCAATACTTAATATTAGCAGGTTGCTTAGCAGAAAGATATTCTGAAGAATTGTTGGAAGAGATAGAAGAAATCGATGGAATAATAGGAACTGGTAATATTAAGGATATTATAAATCTAATTGAGAATCTAGAAACGGGACATAATAGGATAAAAAAAGTTCAAAACATAAATGAAGGGTATTTAGAAAATATTAATAGAATTAGTTTCCGGACTACAGAATATGTTAGAATTTCTGAAGGATGTAATAATTATTGCAGCTATTGTATAATACCTAAACTTAGAGGCCAGTATAGAAGTAGGACAATAGAAAATATTGTAGAGGAAGTAGAGTATCTAGCTGAAAATGGAGTAAGGGAAATTATATTAATAGGGCAAAATACTACAGATTATGGAATAGATATTTATGGTGAATACAGTCTGAATAAATTATTGGATAGGCTAAATAAAATAAAAAAATTAAAATGGATAAGAGTATTATATCTATATCCTGATAATTTTACTGATGAATTAATTTATTCCATAAAAAAATAATAATAAAGTAGTAAAATATGTAGATATACCTTTGCAGCATATAAATGATGAAATTTTAAATAAGATGAATAGAAAAACTTCTAAAGCAGAAATAGAAAAACTAATTAAAAAAATTAAGGAATGAGATCCCCCCCAATATAATTATCCGCACCACATTTATTGTAGGCTTTCCTGGGGAAACAGAAAAAGAGTTTGGTGAACTATGTGATTTTGTAAAAGATATAAAGTTCGATAGATTGGGAGTCTTTACTTATTCTAGAGAAGAAGATACCCCCTCATATAATTTTCCCAAACAAATTCCTGATAATATTAAAGAGGAAAGAAGAAATCAGCTAATGGAGATACAACAAAAAAATCTCTTATGATTTAAATAGTAAAAGGGTAAATAATGATTATCTAGTTTTAGTTGAGGATCTAGAAGAGGAAAATTTATATATTGGTAGATCTTATATGGATGCACCAGATATTGATGGGCTCGTATATATCAATTCCAATAAAGATTTAATATTAGGTGAATTTGTCAATATTAGAATAATTGATTATTTAGAATATGATTTGATTGGAGAGATTACAGATGAATTTAGCAAATAAAATTACCATAGCTAGGGTTCTGATGATTCCCATATTTATGATTGTGTTATTTGCCGATATTAATAATAGTAATTATATTGCAGCCCTTATTTTTGCCATAGCTGCAGTTACAGATGGTTTAGATGGATATATTGCCAGATCTAGAAATCAAATTACAACCTTTGGTAAATTTATAGATCCATTGGCAGATAAATTATTAGTGTCTGCTGCCCTTATCTCTATGGTTCAATTAGGTCAGATACCAGCATGGATTGTAGTTGTAATCATTGCTAGAGAATTTACTATTACAGGCTTTAGAACTATAGCTGCATCAGAAGGTATAACTATTGCAGCCTCACCATTAGGTAAAATTAAAACAAGCACTCAGTTAATTTCTATTGTCGCTATTTTAATTGATAATTTCCCATTTAAATATATAAACTTTCCTTTTGATAGAATTATGCTATATGTAGCCCTATTTTTTTACTGTATTATCAGGTATAGACTATCTATATAGAAACAAACAGGTACTAAAAGCAGGCGATAAATAATAGGAGTGAAGAATATGAAAGCAGAAATAATCTCTGTGGGAACAGAATTAATTCTAGGAGATACCTTAAATACTAATTCTCATTATATAAGTAGAAGCCTAACAGAAAATGGTATAGAAGTCTTATTTCATACATCAGTATTAGATAATAAAAAGCTATTGAAAGATGTTATAAATATCGCTTTAAATAGAGTGGAGCTTTTGATATTTACTGGAGGACTAGGCCCTACTAATGATGATATGACTAAGGAAATACTTTCAGAGACATTAGACTTGCCACTTATATTAAATTCTGAAATAGAAAAGAATATAGAAAAATATTTTAAGGGGGGGACTAATAGAGATATGCCTAAAAATAATATTAAACAGGCATATCTTCCTAAAAACAGTAAATATCTAAAAAATGAGATTGGAACTGCACCAGGAATATATATTAAACATCAGGGGAAAATCATCATTTTATTACCTGGTCCTCCCCCCCAAGAAATGAAAACTATGTTAGATAATTATGTAATCCCTTTAATAAAACAAGAAGATATTATAAAAACTAAAACCATTAATACGGTTGGCATTGGTGAGTCTCAGTTGGAAATGTTATTAAAAGATATTATAGAAAATGAAACAAATGTAAATATTGCAACCTATGCAAAAATGGGCAAGGTTGATATTAGACTTGTAACTAAGGGAAAAAAACGAGAAGAAAATAGACGCAGAATTATATAGAGTTTTAAAAAAATATAGAAAATAGAATATCAGAATATATCTATTCCTATGATAATTTATCCATTGAAGAAGCGGTATTTAATAGTTTAAAAGAAAAAAAATATGAAAATCGCCTTCTGCGAATCCTGCACTGGAGGTTTAATTACTAGTAAATTTACTAAAATATCAGGGGGGGCTTCTCAAGTTTTAGATAGGGGGGGAATTGTAACTTATAGCGATAATTCTAAAATAGAAGAATTAAATGTAAATAAACTCCTAATAGACAAATATAGTTCTGTAAGTGAAGAAGTAGCATTGGCCATGGCTAAGGGGGGGTTACTTGAGAAAACTAATGTAGATATAGCTCTATCTACAACAGGTATTGCTGGCCCTACTGGTGCCACAGAAAATAAACCTATTGGGCTAGTTTATATAGGCATTGCCTTAAAAGAACAATCTTTTGTTGTAAAGTCAATATTTAAAGGCGATAGAAATACTATCCAAAATAGAGCTAGCACAAAAGCTTTTGATGAATTGAGAAAAATTTTAAAATAACTTAATAATTCATTTGACTATATTCATAATTTAATGTATAATATTTTTAGAACTCATGTTCGTAAATAAGGAAGGTGGTGAATCCAGTTTAACTGGAAATATTATGGTAGATAATAATGAAAAAAAAGAAGGCATTAGATATTGCCATCAACAAATTGAAAAACAATTTGGAAAAGGTTCTATTATGAGATTAGGTGATACAGAAATTGTAAACATCGATGTTATACCTACTGGTTCTTTAGATTTAGATATTGCATTAGGTATAGGAGGAGTTCCTAGGGGGGGAAGGGTCGTTGAAATATTTGGTCCAGAATCCTCTGGTAAAACTACTGTTGCCCTGCATATGGTGGCAGAAGCTCAAAAACAAGATGGGATAGCTGCATTTATAGATGCAGAACATGCATTAGATCCTAATTATGCAAAAAAACTTGGGGGGGTAGATATTGAAAATCTTATTATATCCCAACCAGATACTGGGGGGGAGCAAGGATTGGAAATTGCCGAGGCTCTAGTAAGGTCTGGTGCAGTAGATATAGTCGTAGTGGATTCAGTAGCAGCCTTGGTGCCTAAAGCTGAAATAGAAGGGGGGGAAATGGGAGACAGTCATGTAGGCTTACAGGCTAGATTAATGTCCCAAGCTTTAAGAAAACTAACTGGCGCTATTAATAAATCCAATACTACAGTAGTGTTTATAAATCAATTGAGGGAAAAAGTAGGGATTATGTTTGGTAATCCTGAGACTACAACAGGAGGTAGAGCCCTAAAGTTCTATTCTAGTGTACGATTAGATATAAGAAGAATCGAGTCTATAAAACAAGGAGATGAAGTAATAGGTAATAGAACTAGAGTTAGAGTAGTTAAAAATAAAGTAGCACCACCATTTAAACAGGCTGAATTTGATATAATGTATGGGCTTGGGATATCTAAAGAAGGTAATATTTTAGATGCAGGAGTGAATGCAGATATAGTTAATAAGGCTGGCTCATGGTATAGTTATGGAGATCATAGATTAGGACAAGGCAGGGAAAATTCCAAGGATTTCCTAAGAGATAATCCAGAAATTGCCCTAGAAATAGAAAATAAAATTAGGGAAAAATACGGTCTGCATCCTCTTAAAGCTTCGTCTATGGAAAAAAAGGACACAGATAAGGCTAATAAAGATAAAGTAGAAAAGGATAAATAAACCTCCCTAAAGGGAGGTTTAAAATTAATATAAAGGGTGGATTGTTTTGAAGATTTTATTTTTAACAGATACTCATATTCGTGGAAATAGTCCTAAAAATAGGCTAGACAATTTTCCTGAAACAATAGAAAAAAAACTTATGGAAATAACTCAAATAATTGAAAAGTATAATGTTGATTTTCTACTTCATGGAGGAGATTTATTTGATAGACCTGATGTATCTATTTCTATTATGAATAAATTCGCTCCTATATTTAATCAAATCAAAATACCCGTATATATTATATGTGGGAATCACGATATTTTCGGGCATAATCCTAATACAGTAAATAGAACTATGTTAGGATTACTAAACGCACTAAATATCATGAAAATAATAAATCCAAATGATAAAATTTATTTAGAGAAAAATAATATTAAGGTTCAATTAACAGGTCAACCTTATACATATGATATAGATAATACAAATGATAAATCTCCCTATATTTTAAACGAAATTTCTCCTAATGTGGATTATGCAATTCATATGGTTCATGGGTTACTTTTAAATAAACCCTTTATAAAAGGAATACCCTATACTTTAATAGACGATATAAAAGATACTAAGGCTCATATTACATTAGCTGGCCACTATCATACTGGATTTGGAATTATAAATACAAATGAAAAATATTTCATAAATCCTGGTTCCCTAGTACGGATTACCAATAGTCTAGCAGAAATAGATAGGACTCCTAAAGCAGCATTAATAGAATTAAATGAAAAAAATTAATATAGAATTAATTCCCTTAAAATCTGCAGTAAAAGGAGAGAATATTCTGGATCGTAGGGAAATTGAAAATTCTATTTTTAAATCTGAAAAACTATTTGAATTTAAACAGTCTATTGACACTGCTATTAATTTTGATAAATTAGATATTAATGATATATTAATAGAAGTATCTAATACAAAAAAATGTTTCAGAAGAAGTCAAACAAGAGGCTCTTAGGAGAATTGCTAATTCGCAAATGAAGGATTTGGAGGGCAGAATATAATATGAAATATATTAAGAAAGTAATTTTAGAGAACTTCCAATCTCATAAATATACAGAAATGGAATTTGATAAAAATCTAAATGTTATAGTAGGCCCATCTGATCAAGGAAAATCTGCAATTATTCGTGGCATCAAGTGGGCATTATTTAATGAACCTTCTGGAGATTTTTTTATAAGAGAAGGAGAAAGTGAATGTAGTGTAATTATCGAGTTTAGTGATAATACTAAAATTAAAAGATATAGGTCTAAAACTAGAAATGCCTATTATCTTTATGATGAAAATGGCGATGAAATAATATTTGAAGGTTTTGGGACTAATGTGCCCCATGAAATTATGGATAAAACTTTAATAAGGAAAGTGGTCTTAGATGGAAGTAGGTCCAATGCCATTAATATTGGCGAACAATTAGAGGGGGGGCCATTCCTGCTTTCTGAAAAAAAATTCCATTAGGGCCAATGCCATTGGCAGACTGGTAGGGGTTCATATTATCGATGATGCCTTAAAAGACACCTTAAGAGATGGCAGAAATCTCAATATAAAAAAAGAAAAGCTATGAAACAAATTTAGAAAAATTAAAAGAAAATCTTAAGGAATATGATTATTTGGATAAGTTAAGTGAAAAAAAATTTCTCAATTAGAAAATATAAGACTTGAAATTCATGATAAAGAAACAAAGCTAGTGGATTTAATTAGAATTTCAAAGAAACTTCAAGCTATTAATGCCGAAATCTTAAAAATTCATAATTATTTAGAAAAAAATGAAAAATCTAGAGCAGATTATGGAGATTGAAAAGCAATTAATAGAAAAAAATAAATTTTTATAATTCTATTAATCGAAAAAGCAATAGACTGAATTCTATAAATATCCAAATAAATGAAGATAAAAAGACATTAAATGAGCTAAAAAAATATAGAGAGTTGTGAAAAAAACAATAGGAAATATTGAAACATTTTCTACAAAGTTAAATAAGCTTAAAAAAACTACAGTCCAATTATAGGCTCCTAATGAAAAATAAATCGAAAACTAATTATCAATTAAAATTATTAGCTGATATAGATATAGTAGAGAATAATTTTGCAACAATAGAGAAAAGTTATCAAAAATATAATAATTTGTTAAGATTAAATAGAAATTTAAGCCAAATTAATAAGAGTCTTTCTTTAGGTACAATTTATATAGATAAATTATCTAAAATTGATTATATATCTAATATGGAAAATGAAATATGTGAAAAAAAATCAAAGGTTAAAAAGTTTAATGGTCTATAACAATAGATATGAATCCATTTCAAAAGCCTATACTATTGAAAAAAAACAATTAGAAAGACTTAATGAGGAATCAAATAAATACTTAATGGAATATAAAAATCTTTTAAATGAAATAAAGGTATGCCCTTTATGTTTTAGTAATATAGATAAAACAAGAATAGATGAAATAATCAATAATTATAGATAGGAGGAATAGTATGGATTATGAAAAAGAACTTAGCTTGTTAAAAAACAATTTGGAAAGAGCTAAGAACTTAAAATACAAGGCAGAGGCAAGAATGGAGCAACTTAATCATCAGCAGAAAGAAATAATAGAAGAATTAAAAGAATTAGGTGTGGAACCTAATGAATTAGAAAATGAAATTAAAAAAAATTAAATATGGAAATAGATAAACTGTTTGAAGAAGCCAATAAATTATTGCCTATGGATATTTTAGAAAAGAAGTGAGAATATGATTGAAAATATAGAGAAACTAGACATTTATTTAAATGAAATTAAGGCTTTTTATTCTAAAGAACAGGGGAAAAAGGAAAAACTATTAGAACAAATTGAACAAAATGAAGAAAGTATTTCTAAAATTCAAGAAGATGTAGAGTTAATAGATAAAGTGGGGATACTTCTTCAAAGTACTTCAGAATTCGCTAGAAATCAGGCTAAGATTCAAACGGAAAACTTAGTCACCAACTGTTTACAATATATTTTTGAAAATAATATCCAGTTTGAAATCGAAATTGGAGAATTATATGATAGGCCAAATGCTGAATTCTATGTTACAACTGAGGTGGATGATATAGTTATTAAAACCAAACCAGAATTAGCAAGGGGGGGAGGGGGGGCATTGTAGATATTATTTCCTTAGCTTTAAGAATTGCCTTTCTACAAATTCATAAACCCCCCCAAATCGAAGGTCCCCCCCTTATATTAGATGAACCAGCTAAACATGTTTCAGAAGACTATATTTTTAATGTAGCAGATTTTTTTAAAAAAAGTCTTCTGAAATGTTCGAAAGACAAATAATAATGGTTACCCATAATGATCATTTAGCTTCTATTGGAACTACCTCCTATAGGGTAGATTTACGGGGTTCAGAGAGTCAGATTCAAAAAAATAGCCCCCCCTTAGTTCCTTTTATTAGTGCTCTTGACATATATGGAAAAAAAAGTAATAAAATATAAACATATCTAGTTATCAAAAGATATATGTAGACTCTATGAGCCGAGACTACTCGGTTTATATTTTTATCTAGCTTTAATTAAGAGAAAATGTGTTTTGAAACTTGATAATTGAATTGAATTGGAGGTGCATGGTTATTGAATATGTAAGAATCATAATAACTGCTATAATAGGAATCCTAGCGGGTTTTTATATAAGAAAAACAATTGGCGAAGGAAAAATTAATAATGCCGAAGAATTAGCAAAAAAAAGATTATAGAAGATGCTAATCGAGATGCAGAAACCCATAAAAAAAGAGGTTCTTTTAGAAGCAAAAGAAGAGATTCATAAAATCAGAGTTGAAAATGAAAGAGAAAGTAGAGAAAGAAGAACTGAAATACAAAAGTTAGAAAGACGATTGTTAAGCAGAGAAGAAACTCTTGATAGAAAGAGTGAGACTCTTGAGAAGAAAGAAGAAAGTTTAAATAAGAAATCTAAGAGTTTAAGTGATAAAGAAATTCTGATAGATGAATTATATGATAAACAGGTCGAGGAACTTGAAAAACTTTCAGGCTTAACATCTGAAGAAGCAAAAGAGCTATTATTAAATGATATTAAAAAGATATTGCACATGAGACAGCCATACTCGTAAAGGAAATGGAGAATAAAGCTAAAGAGGAAGCAGAGAAAAAAAAGCTAAAGAAATTATTTCTTGTGCAATTCAAAAATGTGCTGCCGATCATGTTGCAGAAACTACTGTAACAGTTGTGCCTTTACCTAATGATGAAATGAAGGGTAGAATTATAGGGCGTGAAGGTCGGAATATTAGAACTCTTGAAACCTTAACAGGTATTGATTTAATAATAGATGATACCCCCCCAGAAGCTGTTGTATTATCTGGATTTGATCCAATTCGAAGGGAAATTGCAAGAATTGCCCTTGAAAGATTAATTGTTGATGGAAGAATCCATCCTGCCAGAATAGAGGAAATGGTTGAAAAAGCAACTATAGAAGTCGATAATATCATTAAAGAAGAAGGGGGGGAACAAGCTGCTTTTGAAACTGGAATACATGGTCTACATCCAGAATTAATTAAGCTATTGGGTAGATTAAAATATAGAACAAGTTATGGACAAAATGTTCTAAGACATTCAATCGAGGTTGCTCATTTAGCAGGGGGGGTGATGGCTGCTGAATTAGGTGCTGATATTAGGATAGCTAAAAGAGCAGGTTTATTACATGATATAGGCAAAGCTGTAGATCATGAAGTAGAGGGGGGGCCTCATGTGGACATTGGAGTTGATTTAGCTAAGAGATACAAAGAATCAAAAGAAGTTGTTCATGCAATTGCTGCCCATCATGGGGGGGATATAGAACCTCAAACTGTGGAAGCAGTTTTAGTTCAAGCTGCTGATGCTATATCTGCTGCTAGGCCAGGGGGGGCTAGAAGAGAAACACTTGAGGCTTATATTAAGAGATTAGAGAAATTAGAAGAAATTGCAGATTCTTTTGAGGGTATTGAAAAATCTTATGCAATACAAGCTGGTCGTGAATTAAGAATTATGGTAAAACCAGAAAATGTAAACGATAATGAAATAATTCATACAGCCAGAGAAATTGCTAAGAGAATAGAAGCTGAACTCGATTATCCAGGGCAAATTAAGGTCAATGTTATAAGGGAAACTCGTGCCGTAGAATATGCCAAATAAAAACTATTAAATTTCTAGTTGTTTTTACTATTCTACAGTTAGGATGCAAAAATATTATTTTTATCATAAAATAAAGAGGATTATAGAACTATCTGTAGAATATGTATTATATACACAATAATATATAAAAATATTTTAGAGGGGGGGGATATTTAATGGATGTATTAAAAGTATCAGCAAAATCAAGTCCAAATTCTGTAGCAGGAGCACTAG
>JMBV01000108.1_pt1 | contig 31271 bp, 59 predicted proteins | sample 616531 | NCBI WGS metagenome assembly JMBV01 (sample SAMN02727904, study PRJNA239997) | anaerobic digester metagenome | biome: anaerobic digester; isolation source: mesophilic anaerobic digester inoculated with municipal waste water sludge... | place: Germany: Bielefeld University, CeBiTec ...
ATTACGATTAAAGTCTCGTCAATGTTTTTGTAATGTGCACTAAGATAGCCACGGACGCACTCCCAAAAATCTTCAGATTTTTTTCAAATTACTAATGTGCTGCGGTCTTACTAACTTATAGTCGGGCTCTTTACCGTTACTTCTAGGTGCCCAACCTTCGTGAATGACGGCCATCTTCGCTTCCCGCCGTCCGTTCTTACGTCCTAATTTCTCGTTTTCTGGATATAGGCACCAAAACCATCAACCTCGATAAACAGTGTCTTAACTCTTCTTTGACCCTCTACTGTGATGATTTCGTTTTCCAACTCGCGATCACAGGCAGCCCCCCCAACCTCCAGGAGTGCCTGACGTATCGCTTCATGGCTCAATACTTGGGAACCATAAACGTCCGTTAATCGATCCCTGGCATCCCGATAGGAAGGCCCCCCCTTGGTCGCCCATGTTACCCCCCCAAGTTTGAGCAGCCCCCCCGGGCCAATCGTTTTCCCCCTCTTCGATTTCCAGGGCTTCATCCAGTAGATAAACCCAGCGTTTTCATCTTGATCCCAGTAATAACGCCTATTGAAGGTCATTTCACCAACTAACGTTTGGATTGTCCTTTCATTTATTTCCTTGCTTTGGTAGCGGCTCTTGTCACGATCTTCCATGAGTTTTTGATCTATTTCTCCAAGGGTTTCCACCATCAGGTGTTGAAATAGGTTGAGTGAGAATTTGAATAACAATTCTTCAAGTTCTTTAAAAGTGAGTTCTTCTTGCTGCAAGTGTTTTACTAAAGCTTCTACCATTTTGAGGCCTTTCCCCCCCTTTCGTGTCTTGTTTTCTCAACTAAAACACTTTAGGAGCGAGGCCTCTTTTTCCTGCCTCTTCTAAAGAAAACACCCGAGTTCTATTTACTCATACAGGACTCAGGTTGTATTGATCACGTTCGTGATCAATTAGTGATCAATTAGGTAGAGGAATCAGTGCTGTAACGCACTTGACATTGCAGGTAATTCCCGTGCCGCGTGGAATTGTGTATTTACTAGGTGTGATGCCCAATAGACGGGAGATTCTAACCTCAGGGTACGAATTGAAACGAGGTAATCTTTGTGGATGGTGTAAAGAACACTAGGATGATACTCCTAGTATTGAGGAGGCTAAGGTGTTTTTGACTGAGGCTGAGCAATTGAATCCGGGCGACCGGGTATCTCATTTGCTCTATGTGGGTAAAGCAGCGCAATTGATTGCACAAAGGTGCCAGTACTTGGATCCAGAGAGCGCGTTGGTACTAGGTACCTTACACGACATTGGGAGAAGATAGCCCGTGCTCTTAGTTTTTGGAGGGGGGGGTACATATGGATTCTGAAGAATTGGCCAGGTATTGGATGGAAACCGCCGAGAAGGATTATATTACCATGCGCAATCTCTACGAAACTGGAGATTACCATTGGGCATTATTTATGGGACATCTTGTTCTGGAGAAGCTGTTGAAGGCGTGTTATGTTAAGATGATGGAAGAACATGCACCCCCCCACGTTCACGATCTCTTACGATTAGCCAATCTTTGTGAGTTGGAGTTTGGCGATGAAATGGCTGATTATCTAGACATGATAACTACATTCAATATAAATGCACGGTATCCAGATCTCAAACAAGCCTTCTACAAAAAGTGTACTCAAGAATTTGCGGATCAAAATATAACGAAAATTGAGGAAGTGAGAGCATGGCTGAACGATGTTCTGCAGATAACGCCAGAAAATAACTAGTCAATACGCTGCTCTTCTTCGTAACCATATCAAATTAGATAAGGTGATTCTGTATGGCTCCTTCGCAAAAGGAAAGTCACACATAGATAGCGATATTGATGTAGCAGTTGTATCTCCGGACTTCACCGGGGGGGATCGCTTAGAGGATCAGTTGAAGTTAATGAGATTTCGGAGACAGATTGATTTGCGTATTGAACCAATTCCTTTTTTTGCCTCAGGATTTTGTCCCTGCTGATCCTCTTGCCAAGGAGATCATGGATACGGGTTATGTTATTCTGGATAATGCGCTATAACGAAGCGGCGGCCTAAGTAATGTAACTTGGAAGTTTCCATTTTTCTCACGTCTTTTTGCGAAGAGCACTGTTAAACAAAAAAAACCCCCCCATCATGGGGGGGTTTTCATACTTATTTGGTGCCGAAGTGGGATTTGAACCCACACGGGCTTGCGCCCACTGCGCCCTGAACGCAGCGCGTCTGCCGTTCCGCCACTTCGGCCCGCTACCCGTATAATTTAGCACGTTTCTTAACTAAAGTCAACTGGTAAACACTATTCTGCAGACACTATTGACAATAATTTTTCGAATATATATAATTGACATGATACGGAAATATTTTGTACTATAAGCAGAGAGGTGAAGAAGAATTGCTGAACCGTATGAAACACTATCTACAGTCTCTCCAACAGATCACCACTGAGGTGGACTTCCATGAACTAGCTGAGTCTTTACAGCAGGGCATGGAAGACAGCAATGTCTATGTCCTGGGCAGGCGGGGTAAAATTCTCGGTTATTTTTTTGGATGAGGGCTTGGAAAGCAGCCCCTTCGATGCCGAGTGGTTACTGACCGGAACAGCCCCGGAAGATATTCAAAGCCTTGCTAACCGGGTTGCAGATATTAGCGTTATTAAGGGTGACAGCGGGGGGGAAACGATTATGATCACACCTATAATCGGTGGTGATGAACGTGTCGGGTCCATCTTGTTTGTCCGGCCTACGGGCGATTTCAGCCCCCAGGATATCGATGTGGCCAATATCGCCGGTGTTACTTTGGGCATGATCATCTCCAGGGTTATCCACGAGCGCCAGGAAGACAAAGCTGCTGAAACCCGTTCGGCCCGTTCAGCCATTAACAGTCTATCATACTCCGAGATTTTGGCAATGCAGAAGATTTTTGAGGAATTGGAAGGCGATGAAGGATTATTGGTGGCCAGTCGCATCGCGGACGAGGCAGAAATAACCCGTTCCGTGATTGTGAACGCCCTGCGCAAGCTGGCTTCGGCCAATGTGATAGAATCCCGCTCTTTGGGGGGGATGAAAGGGACATACCTGCGCATTCTCAATCCGGAGATCCGCAAGGAATTCGAAAAGCAGTGGTATCCGCATCCAAAAGCGTAATACTCCGGTATAAACAGGGCCCATGTTCTCACATGGGTCTTTTTACTTTTGCCCGGAAGGCAGTGTTCGCCCTTTCCTAATCGTGCCCGGCGCGAACCTGCGGTTGATTTTGTCTAATGTTTCATTGAGTTTGCCCATTGGGCCTTCTTCCGGGCCAAAAAGGGGGAAGCTGCGTTCCAACGGAAAAATTGCTTGTTGTTACGCCTAACAACCGCACCGGTTCTAGCTTGACTGCGGTCAAAAGATGCAGTGCTTCTCTAAAATGGTATCATCATCATTGAAAGCATAGCTTAGGGTTAGTGATCGTGTAATTGTGCGGAAATTGTGAAAGCGCACTTTTATAGAAACCGTTTTAGCATAAAAACCCTGTTCGCGCAGGCGCCAGCCGACTTTTCGCTCATCCGGGCCAGTTGGTGCCGCAGAAAGGCAAAATCTTCATGATCCTCGGAAAAGGTGATTTCATGGCCAATGGATTGGGCTTGCTGGCCTGCCACAACGGGGCGTTCATCCCAACCGCGGGCTAAGTTGTAGATCTGTGAACCTAAGGCGGCGCCCACTCGCTCTTGCAGCCAAGTTTCACTGTGGGGAAGAATGTCCTTGACAGAATGGATGTTTAACCGCTGCAGCATTTCTTCCGATTTGCGGCCCACACCCCCCCACAGTTTGCCCACGGGCAGTTCCTTTAAGAATGCTTGGACTTCGGTGGGGGGGCGCAGAACAAAAAGACCGTCCGGTTTTCGCCAATCGGAGGCGAGTTTGGCTAAGAACTTGTTGGGGGCGATTCCCACCGAAGCGGTTAGCCCGGTTGTTTTGTAAATGCTTTGCTTAAGTTCATGGCCCATCTGTTCAAGGCTTGTGTAAAAATGCTCGCAGCCGGTCATGTCCAGAAACGCTTCATCGATGGAAAGGGGGGGCTCCACCAGAGGCGAAAAGAGAGGGAAAATGTTCTGGATTTGGGTTGAAACCTCACGATAGCGGGCCATTCTGCCCGAAACAAAAATGCCGTCGGGGGGGCAGAGTGCGGCGGCCTTAGCGATAGGCATGGCGCTGTGCACCCCGAATTTGCGAGCTTCATAGGATGCGGTGGAAACAACGCCCCTGGGCGAATCTTTGCGTCCGCCCACAATCAAAGGTTTGCCCGCGTATTCGGGATTGTCCAAGACTTCCACTGCGGCAAAAAAAGCATCCATATCTACATGCATAATGGTGCGCATAATAGATTACCCCCCCGGAATAGTTGTTCGGGAAAGGGGGATAAAATTCCTGCGAAAGTGGTGAGTAAATGCAAGCACAAACTGAAAAACAAAATGCTTATTTAGTAGCTCTTCAGCAGAGTTTTCAAAAAGAATGGGAGATAGAGGAGAACCTGGCGGAATTAGCTGAGCTGGCTTCCGATGCCGGTTTGCATGTAATTGATTCTTTCGTGCAGCGGCGCAGTTATCCCGAACCAGGTACATTCATCGGTAGGGGCAAAGCGCTGGAATTGGCACAGATTGTGGAACCGGAGGATTTGGTGATTTTCGATGACGAACTAACACCTGCCCAGCAGGGGGAATCTCTCCGATCTTCTGGAGGCACCTGTTATAGATCGCACGCAGCTGATTTTAGATATTTTCGCCCAGCGGGCCCAAAGCAATGAGGGGAAAATCCAAGTGGAATTGGCTCAACTCAACTATTTGCTGCCCCGCCTAACGGGTAAAGGTACTGCCCTATCGCGGTTGGGAGCGGGGATTGGCACGCGGGGGGGCCGGGGGGGAGACGAAACTGGAAACGGACCGCCGGCGGATAAGAAGGCGCATTGCCGATCTGCGGCAAGAATTAGAGCAGGTAAGAAAACCCGGGGGGCTTGCACAGGCGCGGCCGTCAGGATACGATGGCACCCGTGGTGGCTCTGGTGGGTTATACAAATGCGGGTAAGTCCACTTTACTGCAGGCGCTGACCGGTTCTAGGGCTTTTGTTGCCGATCAGCTGTTTGCAACATTGGATCCCTTAATTCGGCGCTGGGAGTTGAAAGAAGGCCGCTGGGTTTACCTCAGCGATACGGTGGGGTTTATTCGCAAACTGCCCCCCCACACCCTGGTGGCTGCCTTTCAGGCTACTTTAGAAGAGGTTGTGCACGCTGATTTACTTTTGCATGTTATCGATGCCAGCCATCCGCAGGTTTTAGAGCAGACCGAGGCGGTACACGAGGTACTCCAAGAAATTGGTGCTACACAGCCCATTATTTCAGTGTATAATAAGATTGATCTTATGGATCACGCCTGCGGGTGAAGGATCCGGATCAGGCCGTTTCGGCTAAAACGGGCCAGAATTTGGCGAACCTTACTGAAGCGGTGTGCCGGTTTTTGATGCTGATTATGTGGACCGCAAATTTTTCTTCCCCCTTTGATAATCTTGGCGCGGCCCACGAACTGCGCAATAGAGCGCATATTCTCAGCGAAGAATTTACCCCGGAAGGTGTTGTGATCACCGCGGAGGTAGACAGAAGGACGGGGGGGAAATATTCAGTTCCTTTAGGAAATCGGAATAAGGCAGGATTTTCGGGTTCTTTTAGCGAAAGAAATTTTGTTATAGTCAGTTTAAGGGGGTAACCATGGCGGGTAAACGCAAATCACCCTTAGTGTTCTTTATTCTAATTATGCGTTCTATAGTTGTGGGCGTGGCTTATCAGTTGGTACGGGGGGGTTCCGGGCCTGACATCTTCTTTTGTCGCTATCTTCGTTGGGTTTCTGGCCTTCGATTTAATCGTCTCCATGCCCAAGTTTTCGCTTAGGTTTAAGCATTGGAAAAAAACTCATTTTAGTTGTTCTGCCTCGGGTGAGCGGCACTGCCGTTACACTGGGCGCGGGCCTTTTATTGGGCGTTGTGTTCGGAGCTTTGACTAAAGTCGGCCTGCCCGTGGTTGTGGGAGCGGTCTTTACGCTGGGCTTGGCCTATAGTGTGGCGGGCGAGGTAAAGGGGAATATATCCAGTTATGTGGGAATGGTGGCCGGTTTAGAGATGTTTGACCGCATCGAACGGCTTACGCTCTTTGGCGACGAATGGCTGCAGGATCTGGCGGGCCCCGCCGGCCAACTGCTGTACGGCACGTTCTTGGCCCTGCTCATCGGTTGGCTGGTGGGCATTGTGGTGGGTGTTATAACCAGGCTGTTTTTGCCCAGGGGGGGATACCGGACTTTAAAAAGCTCCGCTTATAATCAGCCGCTGTGGATGCGTTCATTTCGAGACGTAATCCAGCTGGATGAAGATCAAGTGCTGCTGCAGATTGAACTGAGCGAAGATTCACCCATAGCCTATTGCACACTGGCAGAAACTGGACTGGGACGGGAATATGGAATCCAGGTTCTATCCCTAATTCGTTCGCCTGAGGGGGGGTTATTACGCCGCGGGGGGGGCGGATGTGCTGCTGCCGATGGATCAGTTGGTGGTGATTGCACCGGCTGCACAAACCAATTTACTATTTGAATTAACGAAAGGGCGCGTTCTGAGTGAGTAAATTTAATTATGGCGGGCAGGCCGTCATTGAAGGGGGGGTCATGATGCGGGGGGGCCAGTACCACGCGGCCATTGCGGTGCGCAAGGAAGATCAGTCCGTTTCCGTGTTAGAGCAGGAGTTAAAACCCTGGTCCGATCGGTTTCCCATTTTGAAAAAAACCTATCCTGCGCGGGGGGCAATTGCTCTAGTAGAAACGATGATCATGGGCATTAAAAGCCTTAACTATTCGGCCAGCGAATACGGGGCGAAGAGGAACAGCTTACTGCCAAGGAAATTGTATTAACGATGGGCTTTGCGGTGCTGTTGACGGTAGTCTTGTTTGTCGTGCTCCCCCCCGCTTATTTGCTCCGTTTTGTCCAGGTATATATTTCATCCAACGTACTGCTTAATCTGGTGGAAGGGCTGATCAAAATCAGTTTTTTTCACGGCCTACATCGCCGCCATTGCCTGGATGGATGATATTAAGCGGGTGTTTGCCTATCACGGCGCGGAACACAAAACGATTAACTGCTATGAAAGCGGCCAGGAACTTACAGTGGACAACGTCACCGGGCACAGCCGCATTCATGCTCGCTGTGGTACAAATTTTCTGCTGGTTGTTTTGTTTACCAGCGTGTTCGTCTTTTCATTTTCGGCAGGCCGCCTTTTTTTTGCAGCGGATTTTGATTCACCTGGCGATTATGCCCCCCCTAGTGGCGGGCCTTTCTTATGAGTTAATTCGTAAAGCGGGGCAAGAAGACTGCCACCCGGTGTTTCGCTGGTTGGCCAAACCGGGCATGCTGCTGCAGAATCTGACCACCAGAGAGCCCGATCGGCAGCAGATGGAAGTGGCGATCAGGGCTTTAGATTCGGTGTTGGTTAAAGATGCAAAACACCCGGAGGCAAAAAAAGGTGGTCCCTTTCCCGACCGCGAATACCATTGCCTAGGAGGCATATTGTATGTTAGAAAAGTTACAAAGTTTGGAAGACAGATATGAAGATCTAAATCGGCAGATGAGCGACCCGGAAATCTATTCTAACCAGGAGGCCTATCAGAAACTGGCTATAGCTCATGCGGAGTTGGAAGGGATAGTGCTTAAGTACCGCGCCTATCGTCGGGTCGAAGACGAGCTCGGTGAGGCCAAAGAGATGCTCGAAGATACGTTGGAGGCCGATTTTGAGGCACTGCTTAGGGAAGAGGTAGCCTCCTTAGAAAAACGCCGCGCCAAACTGGAAAAAGAACTGCAGCTGCAGCTGCTGCCTAAAGATCCTAATGATGGCAAGAACGTCATTGTAGAAATTCGGGCCGGAACGGGGGGCGAGGAGGCGGCGCTGTTTGCGGGCACACTCTTTCGCATGTATTCGCGTTATGCCGAAACGAGCGCTGGAATGTGGAGATTCTCAGCAGCAACGCCACTGAACTGGGCGGTTTTAAAGAAGTGATCTTTATGGTGGAAGGCCGGGGTGCCTTTTCCAGATTGAAGTTTGAAAGCGGTGTGCACCGCGTGCAGAGAATCCCCCCCACCACTGAGGCCGGGGGCCGCATCCATACTTCCACAGCCACTGTAGCTGTTTTGCCCGAGGCGGAGGAAGTGGAACTGCATATCGAACCCAATGATCTAAAGATAGACGTGTACCGTTCGTCCGGCCCGGGTGGCCAGAGCGTTAATACGACTGATTCCGCCGTACGCGTTACCCATCTGCCCACCGGTCTGGTAGTGGCCTGCCAGGATGAAAAATCCCAGCACAAAAATAGGGATAAGGCCCTTAAGATTCTGCGGGCTCGCCTTTTTGATCTACTGCAGGAAGAAGCGGAGCGCGAACAGGCGGCGGCCAGGCGCAGCCAGGTGGGGGGGACAGGTGAGCGCAGCGAGCGCATTCGTACCTATAATTTCCCCCAAGGGCGTGTCACCGATCACCGTATCGGCCTCAGCCTATATAAGATTGATTTAATCACGGACGGCGATCTGGATGAAATTATCGATGCATTGACTGCCGCCCAGCAGGTGGAACAACTCCAGGAAATGGTTGAAATATAGCATGGTTAAACAGCACTCTATCGGACATTTAATTGATCTCAGCGCGGGGTATCTGGGCGATAAGGGCTGCTCTTCGCCTCGGCTTGATGCGGAACTTTTGCTGGGCCATGTGCTGGGCTTAGATCGCTTAGATTTATATCTTAATCTTGATAAACCGCTAAACGATGCGGAAGTAGACGAATACCGCGGCCTGATCGGCCGCAGGGGGCAGCGTATTCCCGTCGCCTACCTTACCGGTGCCCGCGAATTTTATTCGCTGCCGCTTGGGGTAACAGGCGATGTTTTAATCCCCCCCGGCCCGAAACTGAATTTTTGGTGGACAAAGTGTTAGAAATGCTGGAACCGGGTGTTTCAGTGGAAATTTTGGAATTGGGCACGGGCAGCGGTGCGGTGGCGGTGGCCTTGGCTTATCAAGATCCCAATATTAAAGTTACTGCGACTGATATTTCTCCGCAGGCCTTACAAGTGGCCAAAATAACGCGGCCCGCCTGGAGGTGGAGGGTCAAATCAAGTTTCTCGAAAGCGACCTATTTGCCAATGTTGCGGCAAAATATACCGTGATCTGTTCTAATCCTCCCTACATTCCCCCCGCGGGGAAATGGAACACTTGCCTCCGGAAGTGAAACGCGAGCCCCCCCATGCCGCCTTGGACGGGGGGCCTTGATGGGCTTGATTTTTACCGCCGCATTTTAGACCAGGCACCTTCGTTTTTGGAGCGGCCTGGTTTTGTCGTAGTTGAAATAGGTTGGAACCAAGGTCGCGAAATTCGCGATTTAGCTGAACAGGCGGGGGGGTTAGGATGGTTAGAAACCCAAAAAGATTATGCCGGGCAGGATAGAGTGGTGGTTTTCACGTGGGGCAGTAACGAAGATTTTGACGGCCGCGGAATTAAATGAAGCGGTAGCTTTGCTTAATAGGGGAGAAGTAGTCGCTTTTCCCACCGAAACGGTCTACGGCCTGGGGGCTAACGCCTTACAGAGCGAGGCGGTGGCCCGGATCTTTGCAATTAAGGGCCGCCCCCCCGGGGACAATCCCCCCCTCATAGTACATGTGGCCGATCGCAGCCGATTGGCCGGTTTGGTGCGGGATATACCCGCGGCCGCCGGCCTACTGATGGAAAATTTTGGCCCGGGCCCCCCCTTACTTTGGTTTTGCCCAAGACCGATCGTATTCCCTCCATGGTCAGCGCGGGCCTGCCCACCGTGGGCGTAAGAGTTCCCGCGCATCCTTTGGCTTTGGAACTTTTGAATACGCTCACGTTTCCCCCCCTGGCCGCGCCCAGCGCCAATCTATCGGGACGGCCCAGCCCTACCAGGCCCGAGCATGTTTTAAGCGATCTTGCGGGCAGAATTCCCGCCATCCTCGATGGCGGCCGAACGGGGGGGCGGGGGGGTTTAGAGTCCACCGTGCTGGACTGCACGGTATGGCCTTTTCGGCTGCTCAGGCCGGGCGGTGTCACCCCCCCCGAAGAGCTGAGGCAGTGGGTGCCTGTTCAAGCCGATGCCGAAACCGGGCGGGAAGGTGCCGCACCTCTCTCGCCGGGAATGAAATACGAGCATTACGCGCCTGATGCTCAAGTTTTTCTTGTGGTGGGCGCCGGGGGGGCGGGGGGGGCAAAAATCAATTCGTTAAGCGAAGACTATCTACAAAAGGGGGGGTGCAAGGTGGGTGTCATGACCTGGGATGAAAGGGTGGGCTTGTTTCCCCGGCTCACCGCGCTTCCCATGGGCCCCCCCACGGGCGATGTGGCTTACCTTGCCAGTCAGTTATACCATCTTTTACGGGAGGCGGATCGCCTAAAAATTGACGTTTTGTACATTGAGGGGGTAAGTGAGGAAAATTTGGGTTTCACAATCATGAATCGTCTGCGCAAAGCCGCGGGTAATCGCGTAATCGAAACATGACGGCTTAAAGGAGGAGCAATGGCTAAGAGCGTTTTATTTGTCTGTACCGGTAACACCTGCCGCAGCGTTATGGCAGAATACCTGCTGCGGCATTATGCACAGGAACTAGATCTCAACATAGAGGCCGCGTCCGCGGGGCTGGCCGCCTTCGGCGGTGATACCGCCACCGAACAGACGGTGGCGCCCTAGGCGAGCTGGGGATTGAGGCGGGAGGCCATCGTTCCAGGCGGATGCATGCCCAACTGCTGCAGCAGTATGATTTGATTCTGCCCATGACAGAACAGCACCGCAGAGCGCTCTTGGAATTAGTACCTGCTGCGGAGCGGCATGAATTGTCCGAGAAAGTGATTTTACTAAAGGAATACGGTGAAAGAAAGGCATCTTCGGGGCAGGACCTTGGGGGGGGCGAAATAGAGAAGGATATTCAAGATCCCTTTGGACAGCCTTTGGACATTTACCGCCGGATCAGGGATGAAATAGCCGGTGTGGTGAAACAGATGGTGGGCCATTGGGCGTTAAAAAAAAGGAGAAGAAAATGAGAATTGTCATTGGTGCGGATCATGGAGGGTTTGGGGGGGCTAAACGGGAAGTCGTTCAATTCTTGCGCGAACGGGGGGGCAGCCCCGTGGAAGACTGGGCACCCACTCGGAAGAATCGTGCGATTATCCGGATATTGCCCATAAGGTTGCCCGGGCGGTGGCGGCAGGCGATTTTGATCTGGGTATTTTGATCTGCGGCACCGGTATCGGGGTGTCCATGTCTGCCAATAAGGTGCCGGGGATTAGGGCGGCGCTCTGCCACGATACCTATTCGGCCCGCATGGCCAGGAAGCATAACGACAGTAACGTTCTTTGTCTAGGAGAGAGGGTTACCGGCATCGGCTTAATGCAGGATATAGTGGCCGCCTATTTGAACAGCGAATTTGAGGGTGGCAGGCACAGCCGGCGGGTAGAAAAATTGAACAGCTAGATTAAAGTTAGGAGATGAGCTAGTGAGTACAGTACATGTAATATCCCACCCTTGGTGCAGCATAAACTGACCATGATTCGAGATTTGGAGACCGGGCCGAAAGATTTTCGTGATTTGTTGGAAGAAATCTCTGTTTTGATGGCCTACGAAGTAACGAGAGACATGCCTTTGGAAGAAGTTGAAGTGGAGACCCCCCCATGGGTAAGACCCGAGGTCAGACCATTGCCGGAAAAAAAAGTTGGAGTTGTTCCCATTCTTAGAGCTGGTTTGGGCATGGTCAATGGCGTGCTACGCCTGATCCCCACTGCAAAAGTCGGCCATATAGGAGTGTATCGCGATCCCGAAACTCTCAAGCCGGTGGAATATTACTGTAAGCTGCCCGTGGACGTAGAGGAGCGCCAGATTATTTTGCTAGATCCATGTTGGCAACGGGGGGTCAGCGGCGGCGGGAATCAGCTATCTTAAGCAGCGCGGTGTCCCTTCGATTAAGCTGATGTGCCTGGTTGCGGCTCCGGAAGGAATTGCCTTGGTACAGCGTGAACACCCCCCCGATGTGGAGATCTTTACCGCTGCCGTTGATGAACGGCTCAACTCGCACGGCTACATTATTCCCGGCCTGGGTGATGCGGGGGGGATCGTTTGTTTGGGACGAAATAGCGTTTGGGGGGGTGAAAAGTTTGCAAAAAAAGGCCTTCTTGGGATCAATATTTTATGGAAATTGCCCAACTGGTCAGCAGCCGCTCCACCTGTCTGCGCAGACAGGTGGGCGCCGTTCTGGTTAGGGACAAGCATATCATTGCCACCGGTTATAATGGTGCCCCCAGGGGGGGTAACCCACTGTTTAGACGTTGGCTGCCTAAGGGAAAAAGGGGCATCCCTTCCGGAGAGCGACATGAGATATGCCGGGGGGGTACGCACGCAGAACAAATGCCATCATCCAAGCGGCGCTGCATGGGGGGGTGAGTACGTTGGGCTCTACTTTATACTGCACTCATCAACCCTGTATTTTGTGTGCCAAAATGTTGATCAACGCCGGTGTGGAAGCGGTTGTTTTTCGGGGGGGTGATTATCCCGATCGGTTAGCAGTAGAATTAATGGAAGAAGCGGGTTTAAGGCTCAAGCAGTGGGAATGTGGGGGGGAGGACTAGCCGTGATTAATCTAACCCAATTTATCATAGCTTTCGCGGTTTCTGTTTCAGTAACGGCTGCTTTAACACCGCTGGCGCGCCGATTTGCCCTAAAATCGGGTTAGTTGACGCACCCAATTCGAGGCGGATTAACACGACACCCATGCCCACGGGAGGAGGCCTGGCGATTTTCGCCGGTTTTTTTTGCCGCTTCTTTGGTGGGTGATATTCCCCCCCATTTTGGGGTGACCGCTCTCTGTGCGTTTTTAATCCTTATCGTGGGACTGATTGACGATCGCTGGGAACTGTCTGCCGGGGCTAAATTCGCCGGGCAGTTTATAGCCGTTTTGATTTATGTCCTTTGGGGCCCCCCGCATAGAGTTCATGAGCAACCCTTTCGGCGGCATGCTTTATTTAGGCAGGCTTTCCGTTCCCTTGACAATGCTCTGGGTTTTGACGCTGGTGAATATTATGAATTTTGTTGATGGGCTGGACGGCCTGACCGCGGGAATCACCTTAATATCCGCTTTGGCGCTGACCACCTTAGCCTGGACGCTACAGCGTTATGACGCCGCGGTGCTGGCGGTGATTGTGGTGGGGGGGCGAGCCTGGGTTTTCTTCCTTATAATTTTAATCCCGCCAAAGTCTATCTAGGTGACGGCGGGGGGGCCCTCCTGCTTGGCTTTTTGCTGGCCGCCATCTCTACCGAGGGGGCCTTAAAAGGTGCGGCCACCATTGGCCTATCAGTGCCTATTTTAATTTTGGCCGTTCCGGTAACCGATCTGCTCTGCGCGGTTGTACGCCGCACTCAGCGGGGTGTGCCTTTTTATGAGGCTGATCGCTCTCATTTTCATCACCGGATGTTGGATTTGGGTTTCACCCAGAGGCAGGTGGTCTACGTCGCCTACTTTATTACGGGCCTTTCCGCCGCCTTGGCCCTGATTGCCACTCACTTAACCACGCCCACCTGGTTGGTGGTACTGGCCTTGGGCCTCGTTTTCTGGTATGGTTCCATTAGGGTGGGCATGATCGAACCCATAATGGGCCAGCATAGAGGAGGCGGGAAAGATATTTAAATTAGCTTTGGTCTTCGGCACCAGGCCGGAGGCGATCAAAATGGCACCGGTGGTGTTGGAATGCCGGAAGGTGCCTGCCTGGGATACTAAAGTGATTGTCACGGGCCAGCACCGGGAAATGCTGGATCAAGTTCTCGATATTTTCCAAATAAAAGCGGATTACGATCTGGATATTATGAGCCACGGCCAGACGTTGAGTGATATTACGGAACGGGTTTACAGGGTATGGACAGTGTATTTAAAGAGTGGAGGCCTGATTTGGTTCTAGTTCACGGTGATACAACTACTGCCTTCGCCGCTGCCCTGGCCAGCTTTTATTGGCAGATTCCCGTTGGCCATGTGGAAGCGGGTTTGCGCACCGCCAGTGTGGCCAATCCCTTTCCGGAAGAAGCTAACAGAAGGCTTGTTGATGTTTTGACAACCTGGTATTTTGCCCCCACGGCCCAATCAGCTGATAATTTACTGCGCGAGGGCGTTGACGGCAAACGCATTTTTGTCACGGGCAACACAGTGATCGATGCCCTATTATCGGTGGTAGATGAGAAATACCAATTTCAAAACCCCCCCATTTTACAGGCCCTGGATTTCGAGCAGAAAGTCCTGGTTGTTACCGCCCACCGCAGGGAGAATTGGGGCGAACCTTTGGAAAACATTTGTCAGGCGCTTCTGCAAGTCAGTGCCGAGCATCAATGCCAAATCGTAGTTGCTATGCACCGCAATCCCCCCCGCCTGCGGGAAACAATAATCGGATTTTTGGGCAATGATCCTCAAATCAGGCTGATTGATGCGCCCGATTATCGGGAGTTTGCCAACTTGCTTGCTCGCTGCACGCTTCTGGTCACAGACTCGGGAGGGCTGCAGGAGGAGGCACCCGCCCTACATAAACCGGTTTTAGTGCTGCGTGCCGTAACGGAACGGCCGGAGGCGGTGCGCGCCGGCACAGTCAAGCTGGTAGGCTGCAGCAAAGAAGATATCGTCTCCGAGGTGGGTCGCCTTTTAGACGAACCGGAAGTTTACGCGCGCATGGCCCGGGCAGTCAATCCCTATGGCGATGGGACAGCGGCGCAAAAAAAATACGGAGAATATTGGAAGAAAAATATGGAACAACGGGGGGGAATGATCATGGCAATGAGACCTGATGAAATCGTAGCCATTCTGCGGCGTCAGATTGAGCAGTTCGAATCGGAGCTGGAAGTGGACGATCTCGGTTCTGTCCTCATGGTGGGGGGGGACGGGATCGCGCGCGTCTATGGGCTGGAAAAAGCGCTGGCGGGCGAGCTGTTAGAATTTCCCGGCGGTGTTTTCGGCATGGTGCTCAACCTAGAACAGGATAACATCGGGGGGGTTGTAATATTAGGTGCCTACGAACACATCAAAGAAGGTGACCCGGTGAAGCGCACCGGCACCGTTGTCCGAGTGCCTGTGGGGGGGAAGCCCTGATTGGGCGCGTTGTCAACCCCTTGGGCCAGCCCATCGACGGTAAAGGCCCCATTACTACCGAGCGCAGCAGGCCCATTGAGGCCCAAGCGCCGGGGGGGGTAGTTGATCGAGTCGGCGTGCACGAACCTCTGCAGACCGGTTTGAAATCCATCGACTCCCTAGTTCCCATCGGGCGGGGACAGAGAGAGCTGATTATCGGCGATCGGCAGACAGGTAAAACAGCCATTGCGGTTGATACTATTTTAAATCAGAAGCACGAAGATGTAATCTGCATTTATGTTGCCATTGGGCAAAAGCCTCCACCGTTGCGGGTGTGGTGGACACCTTTGAGCGGCACGGAGCGATGAATTACACCATCGTTATCTCGGCCACCGCCAGCGAACCTTCGCCTCTGCTGTTTATAGCCCCCCCTTATGCGGGTGTAGCCATGGCGGAAGAATTTATGTATGCGGGCCGTGATGTGCTGATCATCTATGATGATCTAAGCAAGCATGCTACCGCCTATCGGGAGATGTCACTGCTGCTGCGCCGTCCGCCGGGCAGGGAGGCGTTTCCGGGGGGGACGTCTTTTTTTTATTCATTCCCGCCTTTTGGAGCGGGCGGCAAAACTTAACGATGAATTAGGCGGCGGTTCCATTACCGCACTGCCTATTATCGAGACCCAGGCCGGTGACATTTCTGCCTATATCCCCCACTAACGTCATTTCCATTACGGATGGGCAGATCTTTTTAGAATCTGATCTTTTTCATGCCGGTATCCGCCCCCCCGCAATTAGTGTGGGCCGTTCAGTCTCTCGCGTGGGAGGCGCGGCGCAGGTGCGCATGATGCGCCAGGTAGCCGGTACTTTGCGCCTTGACCTTTCCCAATATCGGGAACTTGCCGCCTTTGCCCAGTTCGGCGCAGATCTTGATCGCACAACGCAGGCCAGGTTGGCCAGGGGGGGCGAGCGCATCTATGAGGTCCTCAAGCAGGAACAGCACCAGCCCATGCCCGTGGTGGAACAGGCCGTTTCGCTTTATGTTGCTGTCAACGGGTTTTTAGACAGCGTTGCAGTGGAGAATGTGGTGCGTTTCGAAAAAGAATTCTTAGATACACTGCGCAAAGAATATGGGGGGGCTGCTCAGCCGCTTGGCGGAAGACAAGAAACTGTCTGCGGAAACAGAAGCGGAGTTGAAGCAGGCGATTGAGGAATTCAAAAAGAATTTTGTCGGTTAGGAGGATAAGGGTTGGCACAGTCAAGCCGGGAAATTAAACGAAGGATTGCCAGTATTTCCAGCACCCAGCAGATTACCAGCGCCATGGAAATGATCGCCGCGGCGAAATTGCGCCGGGCGCAGGAACAGGTGCTGAATGCCAGGCCCTATTTTGAACGGATGTGGGACAGCCTGGGCCTAATCCTCCATACTTTGCAGGCGGAGGGTGTAGAATTGTCCGGGGGGGCGGGGGGGCTCGAGACGGAAGGCGGCGCGGACGGGCATTGTTTGTTGGTTTTTACGTCCGATCGGGGGGCCTGGCGGGGGGGATACAACGCGGCTGTAATCCGCAGGGCCGAGGCTTTTTTTTGCAGGAGAACCCCGCGACCCAAATGGTCATTGTGGGCCGCAAGGCTCGAGATCATTTCAGGCGCCGCCGGCAAACCTTTTTAGCGGAATTCGCTAATCTGGGCGATGACCCCACCTGGCGTCGGGGGGGTGAAGAAATCGCCCGGATGATCTTGGATTTTTATGAACATGGTCTTTTTAATCGGGTCACTATTTTATACACTAAGTTTATCAATACTGTAACTCACCGGGTTACTTTACGTACCGTCCTGCCCGTACCCACCGAGCAGGGGGGGTATAAACAAGAGGTGGGGGGGGATGGCCTCAATTCGCTCTATCTTTTCGAGCCTTCCCCGCAGGCGGCGCTGCAATCCTTGATTCCCCTTTATGTTCGAGCGGCGATTTATGAATCGCTTGTGGAAGCCAAAGCAAGCGAATTAGGGGGGGCCAGGATGGCTGCTATGCGCAATGCCACAGATAACGCGGGGGGGAGCTGATCCGGGAGCTGAATATAACTTATAACCGGGCGCGCCAGGCCCAAATTACCCGAGAAATAGCGGAAATAGTGGGCGGAGCGGACGCATTGGAATCGTAAATAGGGGGTTAGTCCATGAGTGCTAATGTAGGAAAATAGTTCAAGTTATCGGGCCGGTAGTTGATGTGGAGTTTCCGCCGGAGCAGCTGCCCGCTCTACTGACAGCGATTAAAATTAAGGGTGAAACGGAAGGCGGCAAAATTGATCTTACTCTGGAAGCGGCTCAACATCTGGGCAACAATGTGGTGCGCTGTATCGCCATGGCTTCAACGGATGGGCTGCAAAGAGGCTTAGAAGCGGTTGATCTGGGCGGCCCCCCCATCTCCGTTCCCGTGGGCCCGGAGACATTGGGCAGGCTTTTTAATGTTTTGGGCGAACCGATTGACGGCAAGGGGGCGATCAACACCAAAGAACGCAGGCCCATTCACAGGCCGGCACCCAAGGTCGATGAAGTGGAACCTTCCACCACCATGTTGGAGACGGGAATCAAAGTGGTGGATCTGCTCGCACCCTACGCCCGCGGCGGAAAGGTCGGCTTGTTTGGCGGTGCGGGTGTGGGCAAAACAATCTTAATCATGGAACTAATTCGCAATATTGCCCAAGAGCATGGGGGGGGTTTTCCGTATTCGCCGGTGTGGGCGAACGGACCCGGGAAGGCAATGAACTTTATTTCGAAATGCAGGATTCAGGGGGGGTTATTGACAAAACGGCCATGGTCTTTGGGCAGATGAATGAACCACCGGGTGCGCGCCTGCGGGTCGGGCTGACCGGGTTGACCATTGCGGAGTATTTCAGAGATGATGAACGGCAGGATGTTCTTTTATTTATAGATAATATTTTCCGTTTCACCCAGGCCGGCTCAGAGGTTTCGGCGCTCTTGGGGCGCATGCCCTCGGCTGCCGGGTATCAGCCTACGCTGGCGACCGAAATGGGCCAGCTGCAGGAGCGGATTACCACAACAAAGCAGGGGTCGATAACTTCTATCCAGGCGATTTACGTGCCTGCCGATGACTACACCGATCCTGCCCCCCCTGCCACCACCTTTGCCCACCTGGACGCAACCACAAACCTGGAGCGGCGCATTTCAGAAAAGGGTATCTACCCCCCCGCGGTCGATCCCCCCCTTGCTTCCACATCGCGCATCTTGGCACCTGATATTGTCGGCCAAGAACACTATAGTGTGGCCCGCAGCGTACAGCAGGTGCTGCAGCGTTTTACCGAATTACAGGACATCATCGCCATCCTAGGTATGGATGAACTGTCAGATGAAGACCAGGTGGTTGTAGCCAGGGCGCGGCGCTTGGAACGCTTTATGTCGCAGCCCATGTTCGTGGCGGAGACGTTTACCGGCCTGGAAGGCAAATACGTACCCATTAAAGAGACGATTCGCGGCTTTAAAGAAATCCTCGATGGTAAACACGATCATCTACCGAGAACGCCTTTTCATGGTGGGCACCATCGACGAGGCGGTGGCCAAGGGTGAATCACTCATGGCGGAGGGGAATGCGTAATGCCCATCTTTCGGCTGCAGGTGCTCACACCGGAGCGCACCGTTATCTCAACTGAGGTCGAATATGTTGAACTGCCGGGTACGGAGGCACATTCGGCATTTGCGCGGGCATGCGCCGCTGATGGCCCCCCCGTGGGAATCGGAGTTTTAGAGTTCGGGCCACTACAGGGGGCGCGGCGTAAGATGGCTCTTGGCGGTGGCTTTATAGATGTGCGGGATGATCAACTCACCGTACTGGCTAAAACGGCCGAATTGGCCGGGGAAATAGATGCTCTACGCGCCCGCGAGGCAAAGGAAAGGGCGGAACGGAGGTTGGCCGAACGCCGGGACGAGTTGGATTTTAACCGGGCCCGCCTGGCACTGCAAAAGGCACTTTTGCGCTTAAAGATCGCGGAAACGGAATAAAACATAATATTGAAGGGGGGCACGGGCCTTATGGCTTGTGCTCTTTTTTTGTTTGCCGTTTTGAATACGGCCCAATATTTGGGTGCATACTAGAGTCAAGGCGGTGATAAATATGAATTATTGGCAGACGACAAAAACTAAATTAAGTCAGTTGTGGTACAAAAGGGAGAGCCGCAGAGTATTAGTGGGAATTATTATAGGGATTGCACTTTTGGCGGGAATCGGCGTAGGCATCTACCGCGCTCTGCCAGCCACTGAACAGGCAGTGACCATTAACCCTGTCAGCCGGGAAGAGGTGAACGAGCTGGTCCAGGTTCAGGTGGAGGCGGTCATAGCTGATCTATACCCTGGGTGCTGGAGGGGGGGCCCTCCGCTATGGCTGTGGTGGAGCCCCCGGTGCATGTGCCCGCCCCCACAGAGTTTAGGCCGGAACCGGAACCGCTGCCCGCCCTGTCCTTTGAACATATTATCTGGCCTGTCCAGGGCGAGATAAAAACACCCTTTGGTTGGTATCGGCACCCGGCCTATGGTGACTGGCGTTTCAACGCGGGGGGGCTGGAGTTTGAAGTATCCGGTGAAACAGTGCGCACCGTTTTACCCGGTGAAGTGCTTTCCGTTACCTCCAACGGGTTGGAAACGGAACTGGTAATCGATCATGGCAGTGGTTGGTCCAGCACCTACCGCTCCATCAAGGCCATCTCAGTGGGCCCCCCCGGTGAGCGGGTTCGGCAAAACCAAGATATCGCTCTGCCGGAAAATTCCGGCATCGTCTTTTTCGGCCTTGCCTACCAGGATGAGCCGGTTAATCCCCCCCAAGCCTTTCTCCATTGATGCTAAGCATATTCAACACCCGTTGGCATATAAATGTATAAAAAGTGCTAGGGGGGGAAGCGCAGATGAGAGACTATATCCGCAAGCGGGTGGTGGATGTTAGTTTATATATCGTGAAAACGAAAGCAACGGTAAGACAGGCGGCCACCGTTTTCGGCGTGAGTAAGAGCACGATCCACAAGGACGTGACTGAGCGCCTGCCGCGGATTAATCAAGAATTGGCTGATCAGGTCAAAAAAAGTACTTGAGCTGAATAAGTCGGAAAGGCATATTCGCGGCGGTGAAGCAACCAGGCGGAAATACAGTGGCAAACGAAGCAGCCGCGCCTCTTAGAACTATTCCCTAAAAAAAGGATTTGCCCCCCCTGTGGCGAACATTACCTCATTGCAGAAAAATGGTAAACGTTCGCAGAGGGGGCCTGAAAATGTTTAGTAGGGATATTGGCATAGATCTCGGCACAGCGAATATTTTAGTCTATGTGCGCGGCAAGGGAGTGGTTATCCACGAACCGGCAGTGGTTGCAATAGACGTAAATACTCAAAAAAATATGCGCTCTCGGAGCCGAGGCCCGGGAGATGATTGGGCGTACACCCGGGAATATAAGAGCAATCAGACCCTTGAGTGAGGGAGTAATTGCTGATTTTAGGATTACTGAGGAAATCCTCAAACACTTTATTAAAAAGGTCGCGGGGGGGCGCGGATTTTTCAGGCCCCGGATTATGATCTGCATTCCCTCCGGGATTACCACAGTTGAAAAACGGGCAGTACTTGAAGCCGCGAGCCAGGCCGGTGCCAAACAGGTCTATCTGGTCACCGAACCCATAGCCGCGGCTATTGGTTGTGGCCTTGATATTTCCGCTCCCAGCGGAAACATGGTGGTGGACATTGGCGGCGGTACAACGGACATTGCCGTCATTTCACTGGGCGGCGAAGTCACTTCGGAATCGCTGCGCATCGGCGGTGAGCATCTGGAAGAAGCGATTCAGCGCTATATCCAGCGAATTTATAACCTGGCCATCGGTGATCGCACCGCTGAGGAAATCAAAAAGTCCATTGCCAGTGCCTACCCGGAGGCGTCCAATACACTATCAATCCGGGGTAGAGATCTTATTACCGGGCTGCCCGCAACGGTGGAGATCTCCGCCGTTGATATTCACCCCCCCGCCTTAGAAGAGCCTATTACGAGCATCATTGATGCCATCCTGGCCGTCTTGGAAGTGACCCCCCCCAGAATTGGCCGCGGATATCATCAACAAAGGGATGGCCTTGACGGGCGGCGGTGCGCTGCTCGATGGTATGGCCCGCTTGATACAAGAGCAAACGGGCGTACCCGTCATGCTCGCCGAAGACCCCCCCTTGAGCTGTGCGGTGCGAGGCACGGGAGAAATTTTAGAAAGCCTGGACGGGACTCTGCCCGCCTCTACTTATGAGGCCAGTTATACAAGGGCGCGCTAGGCACTAAAGATCCTCAGCCAACCTGCCGATACGGAGAGTAAGACTATCTTCGCGGGGGGGTGATGAACATACTGCGCGGCATCTATACTGCGGCCTCAGGCATGCTTGTAGAAACGATGAGGATGGATGTGGCCAGCAACAACCTTGCCAATGTGGATACGGCGGGCTTTCAGCGGCAAACAGCCCACGTCTATGCTTTTCCCCAAGCACCCATCGCACGTGATTACCATAATCAGCGGCGGGTCTTGGGAACGCTGGGTACCGGGGCTTTCGCCGAAGGGAGCAGCACCTCTTTTGCCCCTGGGACACTGAAGACTACCGAAAACCCCTTGGATGCGGCTCTAATCGGCCCCGGCTTTTTGCAGTTGAAACGCCGGAAGGCATTAGGTATACCCGAGACGGCCGTTTTAAGATTAACCCCAGCGGGCTGTTGGCCACACTGGATGACAATCTGGTCCGCGGCGAGCAAGGCTTAATCTACGTTGGTGAAGGGGGGGAGGTTCTGCTGAACGCAGAAGGGGGGGAGATTACGGTAAACGGCCGAGTGGTGGACAAGCTGCTGCTGGTGGAGTTCAATGATCGGGAAGGCCTTGTGAGGAGGGGGGGCTCCAATTTGTTCGAAGCGCTGCCGGAGGCGGGGGAACCTTTTCGCTACAGGGCGGCGATAGCCCCCCCGGGCACGCTGGAAATGGCTAACGTCAATGTGGTTAGGGAGATGGTTAATCTCATTAACATTCAGCGGGCTTACGAGGCCAACCAAAAAGTTGTGCAGGCATTTGACGAGACGTTAGATAAAGTAGTCAACGAAATTTAATAGTTTGAGGGGAATGGGCTGGACTGGTTAACAGGAGCCTGGAACGAAATGTTCCGCGGAACTATCGACCGACTGAGATAGTTTCCTACCCTCTTCTTGAGTGTTGTATAAAACAAACAAGGAGGGTTTTTGTTATGATGCGTTCTTTATGGACCGCCGCCTCCGGGATGGTGGCTCAGCAGACCAAAATTGATACAATTTCCAATAACTTGGCTAACGTAAATACCACGGGGGGGTTCAAGAAAAGCCGGGTTGACTTTCAAGATCTGTTGTACCAAACGGTAAAATACGCGGGCACACCCTCAACGGCCGGGGGGGCCCAGGTACCAACCGGAATCCAGGTCGGGCACGGGGGGGTGCGTACCGTGGCAACGCAGCGCATCTTTCTCAGGGGATGTATCAGCAGACAGACAACCCGCTCGATGTGGTTATCGAAGGTGACGGGTTTTTCCAAGTTCTGCTGCCCGACGGCACAATGGCTTATACAAGGATGGGGCCTTTAAACTGGATGCGCAGGGCAGAATCACAACTTCCGATGGTTTCCCCATTGAACCTGAAATCAGTATTACGGAAGAAGATGCACTGGATTTGAGTATTAGTTCTGATGGGACAGTTACCATTACCATTGCCGGCCAGAGCGATCCAACCGAAAAGGCACGTTCGAACTGATTCGCTTCGTGAACAATGCCGGGTTGAAAAGCATCGGCCAGAACTTGTATACTGCCACAGCCGCCAGCGGCAGCCCCCCCATCGTGGGCATTCCCGGCTTAGACGGTTTCGGCACCTTGAGCCAAAACTTTTTGGAAATGTCCAACGTGCAGGTGGTAGAAGAAATGGTGAATATGATCGTTTCACAGCGGGCGTACGAAACAAATTCCAAGGCGATCCAGGCTTCCGATGATATGCTGCAGACCGCCAATAACCTGCGCAGGTAGGTAGATGAGAATGCGCCGTTTTTGGCGAGCGGTAACACCGATTCTGCTTAGTCTGCTTATTTTAGCCCTGCCCGCGGCAGGAGCGGACCGGGCGGAGCGGGTTGTCATTACTTTGCCGGAAAGCGCCACAAGTGAGGGCAAATGGTTAATTCTCGGAGACATCGTTGAGATCGGCGGAGGGCCGCCCGAGTTGGTGGCTGAGGCGGCCGCGGTAAATGCGGGCGCGGCACCGGGTGTGGGCACCTCGCGCCAGCTGACGAAAGGCCAGATTGAGGTGCGCATCCGCCAGGCCAGGCTGGATTTAAGCCTGATAGAATTTCGGGGTGCAACTGCTGTCACCGTGTTCGGCGGGGCAGCCGGCGGTGGGTCTGATTCTAAGGGTGACGGGGGGGTGAAAGCGGAGGCCGAAATTGTAGTCGCGGCGCGAGATCTGGCCAGGGGGGGAGAAATACTTACGGCAGCCGATTTAGTCTATGAAGCAAAGGAGAATCACAGCGCTTCTGCAGTATACAACGGGGGGAGACTCTGCTTGGCCTGCGCACAACGCGCCACATTAGGGCCGGGTCGGAAATAACTCTAGTCGCGGTGGAACAAATCCCCGCGGTTGATCGGGGGGGCGCTGCTGTTATTATCGTAGCACGCACCGGGACCATGTCTGTCAGTGCACCGGGGGGGACCGCCAGGGCCGCGGGGGGGCAGTTGGGGGGGGAGGTCATCCCGGTGGAAAATAGTCTGTCCCGTAAAGTTGTCTACGGGAAAATAATTGCTGCTGACACAGTTGAAGTAGACATAAGGGGGGGTCATCTACTCCATGAGGATAACAAGGTTTTTAGGGCGTTCTTTCGTTGTGAGCATGGCTATTTTGTTGGCCGGTTCCGGTGTGGTGCTGGGTACATCGCTTTATCCCGCCGATAAACCATCCATGTTTGAAGATAACAAGGCAAAAGGGCCGGTGATCTAGTAACGGTGATCATTGTAGAACAAGCCCAGGCCAGGCAAAACGCCAACACCGCAACCGGGAAAACTCCGATGTCTCGGTGGGTCCGGGCGTGGGTGTGCTGGCTGATCTAATTCCTCTTTTAAAGGTGGGCGGTGGCGATACTTTTAAAGCGGACGGCAGCACAACAAGGGGGGCAGCCTCACAGCCAAAATCACAACTAGGGTTGTTGAAAGCCTGCCCAACGGCACGATGCGCATTGAGGGCAAACAAAAGATAATGATTAATGGCGAGGAGCAAGAAATTATCATCAGCGGCCTAGTGCGCAATCGCGACGTGGCACCGGACAATACCATCCTTTCCACCTTTGTTGCCGATGCGGAAATTGCCTTTATGGGGACCGGAATAGTTGCGGATAAAAACAGCCCCCCCGGTATTATCACGCGCCTTTTCAATTGGCTCTTTTAGATGTCAGGAGGGACGTTCATGTCTAGGAAAACATTGTGGTTGGCGGTGGGAATCGTCCTGATCGTTACCGGCTTTGTTAGGGCGGTTGAGCCTGTACGCTACGATGTGCCCGCTGTGAGAATCAAAGACATCGCTCGGGTGCAGGGTGTGCGGGAAAACCAGATTTACGGCCTAGGGCTCGTGGTGGGCTTGCAGGGTACGGGAGATAGCACCGGTGCCAGGGCCAACATCCAGATGATCGCCAACATGCTCGAGAGTTTTGGTATAACGGTCTCAGCCAATGAGTTGCGGCTGCGTAATATTGCGGCTGTCATGGTTACGGCTGATCTGCCCACATCACTCAGGACAGGCGATCGTTTGGATGTGACCGTGTCTTCCATAGGCGATGCCCGCAGCCTGCAGGGGGGGGTTTTTGCTCCAGACTCCGCTGGAAGCGGCTAACGGCGAGATATTTGCGGTGGCCCAAGGGGGGGCCGTTTCCATAGGCGGCTTTATCGTGCGGGGGGGCGGCGGGGCCAGTGCCCAGGTCAACCACGCCACCGTCGGTTCGGTACCGGGTGGGGGCAATAGTAGAGCGGGAGTTGGAAACGCAGGATTTCGCAGCCGGCGGTTCCATTTCCATGGTGCTTTTGGAACCGGATTTTACGACCGCCTCCCGCCTGGTGCAGGTGATCAACGCCGTTTATGAGGAGGGCATCGCCCGCGCTCGGGATCAGGCTACGGTCGAAATTGAGGTTCCAGCCGGTTATCTGCACAATGTGGTCGGATTCATTGCCGAACTGGAAGAGCTGCCTGTGCAGCCCGATGTCAATGCCCGAGTGGTTATTAACGAACGGACCGGTACAGTTGTGATGGGCGCTTCCGTTCGCATCGCTACGGTGGCGGTGGCCCACGGTAATTTGCGTGTGCAAATACAGGCTGCACCCGTTATTTCTCAACCTCTTCCGTTATCGGAAGGAATCAGCGTTATTGACCGAGAAATCAGTATTGAGGTTGAAGATGAGCCAAGCCAGTTCGCTGTTTAGGTGGGACCTCCAATGTGCAGGATTTGGTGGATGCCCTCAATGCAGTGGGGCCAGCCCGCGGGACATTATCGCAATTCTGCAGGCGGTGAAGGCGGCGGGGCGCTCTTTGGGGGGGAGTTAATTATTCTTTAAAGGATGATTGAAATGCGCGTTAATTGGGAGCCCAATCAAAACGTGGCGCAGCAGGCGGAGGAGCTCGGTCAAAGGAAATCCCCCCCTCCCGGCAGGCGCTGCAGGAGGCGGCGGAGCAGTTCGAGGCATTGTTTTTATATCAGCTATTAAACGAAATGCGGCGGACGGTGCCCGAGACCGATCTTTTAGGAAATCGGCGGGCGGAAAAGATGTTTCAGTCACTGCTCGATCAAGAATTGGCTGATCATTCGGTCCAGACGCAAAGTATTGGGTTGGCCAAACTGATTTATGAACAAATGTCCCGTTATGTAGCTGACGATGAATAGAAAATCAATAATCGACTCTACAAGAAATACGCTTGTAGGGTCCGATTTTTGGCAGGAATACAGGCCCAGATACCGAAATAGGCAGGGATAGAGGAGGACGCATAGATGCGGCAGCGGGGCGGGATTACGTTACAGGCTTTTTTTCTACTTTTTCTCTTTTTTTTCACTCATCTTCACTTTTCGCCGCAGCACCCGATCAGGTGCTTCTTTTACCCGACAAAATCGTTCTCACCCTGCCTAAAGAACCCGGCCAAGCCTTCCAGGTTTCTTCTACGCCCCCCCATCCCATGAAAATCATTATCGATTCCAATTTGCCCCTGCAGGGGGGGTTTGCTGCGGCCCAGACTATCAAAGACCCTGCCTTAGGGCAGATCCGCAGCTCTACCGCGGGCGGGTTGTCTCGCTTGGTGCTGGATTTTAACTACTTGCTGCCTGATTTCTTCGTCCAAGAGACAGAACACGAGCTGAGGGTGGAAATTTCAAAGACTTTTGCCCACACTACCGAACGCGTTGTGGCCCGTGGTATTGTGTACGGCCATCAGCGCAGGGCGGACAGTTTCGGCCCCAATGTAGTGAACTACCTTAAGGTCAATCTCAAGGTGGGCAATGAGGTCAAACCGGTTTTAGCTCAAAATCGGATTCTGGGTTCGGAAAATGTAAGCGCTCTGGCCAAACGTTTTGGAGCGGTGGCCGCAATCAATGGTGCTTTTTTTTCGATGGCAACGGCCGTCCCGTGGGTATTGTTGTGCTTGATGGGCAGATTATTAGTGAGCCTTTTGCCGCCCGTACCGCACTGGGCCTGGGCCCCCAAGGGCCGCTTATGGAACGGGTCGATTGGTGCGGTGAAGTTTTATCCGGCGCCGGGGGGGTGCCTCTCGCCGCGCTTTCCGGTGTAAACCGGCCCCCCCGCCTCGCCGATGAGCTGATTGTCTATACGCCCTATTATGGAAATAGGACAGCCACTAATGCTTACGGGTTTGAAGCAACCATCGTTAACGGCGTTGTGACGGCACTGCAGACGGGCAACAGCGAGATTCCCAAGGATGGGTTGGTAGTGTCGGGTCACGGTATCAAGCGGGATCTGCTTTCTTCTTGGCGGGTGGGCGATGAAATCACAATCGATTTTAGATTAAATCCGCCCTGGTTAGAGCAGGGTATTGATCAAATCATCGGTGCCCCCCCCGCCTTGTCCGCGATGGGGCACCGGTTAACAGCGGAGAAGAAGAATTATTCCGCACCGATGTGCTGCAGGGGCGGGCCCCCCCAGAACAGCGATTGGCATTACTGCCGATGGGGGGGAGCTGCTGTTGGTCACGGTAAATGGGCGGCAGCCCAATATTAGCGTGGGTATGTCTTTGGCCGAATTAGGCAGACTGCTAATGGAGCTGGGGGCGGTGCAGGGTATGAATCTTGATGGAGGCGGTTCAACTACCATGGTCATTCATGATCTAGTACTCAACCTGCCCTCCAACGGTAAAGAACGGCCGGTGAGCAACGCCATTCTCGTCCTTGCACCGGAGAGTAGATAGGGGGTGCTTAATTGTGCGCAAACGATGTGCTTTAATATTAATCATTATTGTCCTGTTCGGGGCGGTGGAGGTAGGGGGGGCGTTAGAGCTGTACCCCCTGAACCAGATCAAACCCGGGCTGCGGGGGGGTGTTGGCCGGACCGTTATTTCAGGTACAACCATTGAAAACTTCGAAGTGGAGGTTTTGGGCCTGGTTCCGCAAAGCCCTCCGGTCCAGGATTTGATTATGGTCCGGGTCAGCGGCGAACCGATAGAAAGATCGGGAGGTATTGCGCTGGGCATGAGCGGTTCACCCGTTTACATCGGCGGCCGTTTGGTGGGGGGGGCGATCAGCCATACTTTTTCCCAAACCGATTACCACATCGGCCTTGTTACACCTGCCGAGGATATGTTTAGAATATATGATGAGCCTATGCACCACGCCCCCACTCTGCCCGAGGGGGGGTCCGTGAAGTTCGCTCGCCCTTAATCATTCAGGGTTTAAACGAAAGAAATACCGAATACTTGCGGCAGGGATTGGAACGTTACCAAGTGCAGCTCATGCCTTCAGCCGCCAAAGATGCGGAGCCGCCCCCCCAAGCACCCCTAGAGGCGGGCAGCATGATTGGCGTTCAGCTTTTGCGCGGTGATTTTACAGTGGCATCTTTCGGCACTGTAACCCATGTGCGGGATGATGGGCGTTTTATTGCTTACGGGCATCCCTTTACGCATCGAGGCGCGGTGGACTATTTTGCCGCGGATGCCTATGTGCATTACACTCTGCCCAGCCGCGAGGTTCCTTATAAAATAGTATCGCTTGGGAACACAATCGGCGCTATTGATCAGGATAGGGCAGCGGGTATTGGCGGTGTTTTGGATGCGGAAGCAGCTTACGTTCCTGCAACAATCACCGTTTGGGACAAGGATCGGGATTTGCGCCACACGTATCGGGTGGAGAGTGTGACAGAGGCGGGTGTTTTAATCCCCCTGCTGATCAGCAGCGCCTACCAGAGTGTAGACGCTACTTTGGATAGGGTGGGTGAGGGTACTTCTTTTGTTCGTTTGGAGTTCAGCTCGGCCGATCTTGCCCAGCGCATGATTCGGGAAAATCTGTTTACAGCGACACTGATATTGCAGTCTGGTCCCTTACCGATCTCATGGCGGGGCTGGAACTTTTGGTAAATAACAGCGTGCAGCATCTAGATTTGGAGCATGTACAGGTTGATTTGGAAATCGCCCGGGAGCGTAAAACGGCGACGATCGAATCGGCAAGCCCCCCCGGCAAGTTTAATGTGCGCCCGGGTGAAAATGTTGATGTCTTAGTTACGCTGCGGCCTTACCGCGCCGCCAGCGAAACGAGGATGCTGCGCCTTCAAATTCCGGCAGATACCGCCCCGGGGGGGTTGATGACCGTTACGGTACGCGGCGGAGCAGCGGATCATTATACGGTTAAACCCCCCCCACCCATATAGGCATCTTGGATCAAAGCGATGACGATGAGCCCATCCGCTCAGTAGTATCGGGAGCGGAAACGCTGGATACTTTGATTCGGGAATATATGGAGAGCGAAAGAAATAATGAGATCATAGCCGAATATTATCCTTTCCTGCAGAACTATGCCGGAGGGGGGGAGAGCGAACTTGATGAGGGAACGGATAATTTTGAGGATGCCTATAGTTATTATGGTTGGAACAGCACCGGTGAGGCGGAACGGGTTCGCCTTTCCACTCAATTTGTCTTGGACGGTGCCGCTACCTTTGATTTGAACATCTATTGAGCGAGCGTATGGTGGGTTTTGGCATTCTTTGCTAGCAATCCCCCCAACTTGGCAAGAGGATTGCGAATGGTTTGGTAGAACTAAAAGAGAAGAACTAGAAATCCAAGGATAGTGTAGGAGGCAGAATAATGAGGAAAGGCGCAGCCCAAGCACTGGTGGTGCTGATCGTTTTGGTGTCGCTGTTTACGGCGGCCGTTGAAGTATCCGCCGCAGACAACACCCTGATCAGATCAATTACGGTCGAGGGTAATAACTTCGTTGATACCGAGACTATCAAAGCAGCCGTTGTAAAAAGCAAGATCAATGAGCCCGTCTCGGAACAAAAACTCCTGGATGATCTACATTCCATCTATGATTTGGGTTATTTCCAGGATGCCAAGGTCGATCTGGAGCCTGCGTTAGGTGGGGGGGTGCAAGTAGTTTTTCAGGTGATTGAAAACCCCATTGTCAGCGAGATTGATTTCAGCGGGCTGCCGCAAGTGCCCCCCCTGAAAGAATATGTGAAACGCATGAAAACTCAGATCGGTTATATCTTAAACGTCATTGATTTGGGCGATGATTTATACGGATTGCGGGAATGGGTCGCGGTGGAGCACGGTTATTTGGTGCGGGTGGCTTCTTTAGAGGGCGATACCGAGGGCCGTGTTTTCGTGGAACTGGCCCCCCCACAGAGATTAAAGATGTGGTCATTGAAGGCAATGAAAAGACGAAGGACTTTGTCATCGAACGGGAACTCAGTTTTAAACCCGGAGATTTGGTCAACGTGCAGCAAATAGATGCCAGTTTGCGTAGAGTGCTTATGCTTGGTTTTCGAGGAAATCAGCAGAGATTTCTCCGATGAAGAAAAGCCGGATGAAACGGTTTTGACAATCAACCTCAAAGAGCGCAAAACCGGGTCCGCAACATTCGGAGTGGCTTACAGCCGCGATGATGGCCTGGTTGGCTTTATAGAAGCAGCTGATGACAATTTCTTCGGCCGGGGCCAGCGCGTTAACGCCACGATGCAGTTGGGTAAAAAGCTCCATTCCTATGAGTTGGGTTTCATGAACCTATATCACCAAAAGCGGCACTTCGCTCGGGCTCAACCTCTATCGGCAGATCTCCGGTGAAAAGAAAGGCGAGGACACTTTCTCCTTGTTTAAAAACGGCGGTGATCTTACTTTAGGCCACCCGGTGGGTGAAATCAGCAGGGCTAGGCTCACACTGCGGGCAGAAAACAACACGTACGATTATAAGAACGAAGATGATGCGGGATTGTTCGACTTACCCCCCCTCCTTATAAAAATCGAGTTGTGGGGCTTGGTTTTAATACCAATACAATGGATCATCCCTTTAATCCCACAGAGGGCTATAGAAACGATGCCTATCTGGAATTTGGCCTGCCCGTTTTGGGCGGCGAAAGTTCCTATTCTAAGCTGCGTTTTGATCACAGCCGTTATTTCCAGGTTAGGGAAGGCGGATATGTTTTCGCCCTGCGCGGTTTGGGCGGGCGTTTATTAAGTGGGTCTTTTGAAAATGCGGAACCATTTAAGATTGGCGGGGCAGATACGCTGAGAGGGTATAGTTATGGCGATGATAAGTTTAACCTTCAGGGCGATCATATGCTCGTTATGAATGCCGAATTCCGTTTCCCCATTATTGAGAAAATTACCGGTGTGCTCTTTACGGACTGGGGGGGCACAACTTGATCAGGATACGCTTTTCAGTCTGGGCGATCTCAAAACAGTTACGGCCTCGGTGTGCGCCTTGACACTCCTTTGGGGGCTGCTGCGGCTCGATTACGGTTTTGGCAAAGATGAAACAGATAAGCGCAGCGGTCAATTTTATTTCGGAATCGGCCAAACGTTCTAAGAAGCAAAGTAGGGAGGCCGGCGAGGGAAATCCCGCCGGCTTTTCGTGTG
>JMBV01000109.1_pt1 | contig 31009 bp, 47 predicted proteins | sample 616531 | NCBI WGS metagenome assembly JMBV01 (sample SAMN02727904, study PRJNA239997) | anaerobic digester metagenome | biome: anaerobic digester; isolation source: mesophilic anaerobic digester inoculated with municipal waste water sludge... | place: Germany: Bielefeld University, CeBiTec ...
AATATTTGGTGGAGTTGGGGATAGCTATATTAACTATATTGTTTATGGAATTTCTGATGAAGGGAAGTTATGGCAAGGCTTTCAAAGCTATAAGAGAGGATGAGATTGCAGCTAGATCTATGGGGATAAATTTGTTTAAACATAAGGTTTTAAGTTTTACCTTTGGGTCGTTTTTAGCAGGAATTGGAGGAGGACTTTTAGCAGCTCTTTTAGGTACTATCGATCCTAATATGTTCAGAATTGCTCTAACCTTTAATATTCTATTAATTGTTGTATTAGGAGGATTAGGAAGCATAAAAGGAACGACCATTTCTGCAATAATAGTCACTATTATGATGGAGGGTTTAAGATTCTTAGACGAATCTATAGACATAGGTTCCATCCATATAGAAGGTGTTCAGGGGGGGATGCGAATGGTTGTCTTTTCAATAATCCTTATGATTGTAGTAGTAGTGAGAAAGGAAGGATTGATAAAAGAAAGCTGATAAAGGATGTGAGTTTAAGATGCTAAGGATAGGCAATATGACCATGAAATTTGGTGGCGTAATAGCCGTAAATCAATTCAATGCCAATATACAAAAAGGTGAAATAGTTGGACTTATTGGTCCTAATGGAGCAGGCAAGACTACGATTTTTAATGTGATTACTGGTGTATATAAGCCTACAGAAGGAAATGTTGTTTTTTTCACCAAATGAAGAGGAATTAGATATAACAGGACTTAGACCAGATGAAATTGCAAAATTAGGTATATGTAGAACCTTTCAAAATATTCGATTGTTTAATGAGCTATCTGTTCTTGATAATGTTTTTATTGGCAATCATCTAAGGCTTAAATCTAATATTTTTTTTCTTCAGTACTTAGGCTACCTAATTATAGAAAAGAAGAAAAAGAAATGTATGAAAAATCCCTATATCTATTGGAAAAGGTAGATTTAAAAGATGAAATGGATGAAAAAGCTTATTCATTGCCTTATGGTAAACAAAGAAGATTAGAAATAGCTAGAGCTTTGGCAACAGAGCCAAAACTACTACTATTAGACGAACCTGCAGCTGGCATGAATCCCCCAGGAAACTAGAGAATTAATGGATTTATAGAGGAGATAAAAGAGGAATTTGATTTGACTATATTTTAATAGAACATCATATGGAAGTAGTAATGGGAATATCCAATAAAATATTGGTACTAGATCATGGAGTTTTAATTGCAGAAGGAGAACCTTGGGAGATTCAAGAGAATGAAAGAGTTATAGAAGCTTATCTGGGGGGGTGGAGTAGATGCTAAAGGTTTCTAATTTACACGTAAACTATGGTGGTATAAAAGCTTTAAGAGGAATAAATATATTCATAGAAGAAAATCAAATAGTCACCCTCATAGGGGGGGCTAATGGTGCAGGGAAATCTTCCACTTTGAGAGCTATTATGGGATTGGTAGAAAAGTCTCAAGGGAAGGTTGAGTATAATGGTGAAGATTTGACCCATATGCCTACTAAGGATATAGTAAAAAAAGGTATTGTAATGGTTCCCGAAGGAAGAAGGGTTTTTGAGGATTTAACTGTAGAGGAAAATCTCATATTAGGAGCGTATACTAGGACGGATATGGCAGGAATAAAAGAAGATATGGATAGAATGTTTGAATTGTTTCCTAGATTAAAGGAAAGGCATTGGCAAAAAGCGGGAACTCTTTCTGGTGGAGAACAGCAGATGTTAGCAGTAGCTAGGGCTTTGATGGTTCGACCTAGGGTACTAATGATGGACGAACCTTCTTTAGGCTTGGCTCCTATTTTGGTAAAAGATATATTTGAAATTATAAAAACACTTAATCAGCAAGGGAATACCATATTATTGGTAGAACAAAATGCCAAAAAAAGCATTAGAAATTGCTGATTATGCTTATGTATTGGAGACAGGAGAATTGGTACTAGAGGGACCAGGCAAAGAAGTACTCGCGAATGATAGGGTTAAGGAGGCATACTTGGGAGAGGCGAAATAAATAATATCTATTGATGAAGAGGGGGGGTTTTTTTCATATATAAATATGAGGGAAATCCCTTTTTAGATATCCATACCTAAATTATATATTTGTAACTAAATTGTAATATAAATTCCATTGATTTATGTTGAATATTTTATTATACTATACATAATAGAATATTTAGAAAAATCAAAAAAAAGTCAAAAAAAATAAAGGCCAATATAAAATTAATATAGTAACTGCTCCCCCCCAAGAGAAAACAGTTACAAGTCTTCAGGTATAGGACTCTTCATTTAAAGATTGACAAAATATTGGCAGCCCTCCATACAATTTTGTATTGGAGGGTTAATTCATTAATTGTAACCATACTGTAACTAATTAAAGCAATATATATGCTATAATTACAATGGAGAAATATACTTGGTTATAAAAGGTTAAAAGGTGATATTATGAAAAAAAAGCTTTATCTTTTGTTTTAGTGCTCAGTTTACTCTTATCAACAAGTACTATTGTATTGGCAGATATGGAAAGTAAGTTATCCAACCATTGGTCTAAAAATCAAATAAATAAGGAGTTTGTGATTCGTTATTTTCCCTATTTAGCCAAGGAGGATTTTAAACGTTTTGATCCTAAAGGGACTATAGGAGAAGATGAATTTTTATTATCCTTTTCTTCCTTATTAAAGGATAAAGGGTATACTCAAGGTGAAATTGGCTGGAAAGTGGACTTAAATAGAGTACAGATGGCTAATATAGTAGGTAAAAAGCTTATAGAGGAGTCTGTAATTTCTAATAGTCAAAATAATACTCCATTCGTGGATATTGGCCAATTGACTAAAGAAGAGAAAAACTCCATAGCCACTTTATACAATCATGGCTTAATATCTGGTGTATCAAAAACAAAATATGCACCCTATAGAAAAGCAACCCAAGCAGAAGTTATAGTATTTCTTCAAAGGATAGGTAATTTATTAGACAAAAGAGCAAATATTCCTTTTAAACTTTTAGGAATAGTAGAATCCTATTCGGGAAAAGAGGACATAACATGGAGGATGGATAAGGACAAGATATTGATAACCATAACTAAATCCTTCCCAACTCCAGGATACAATATGGAGGTGGGTAAATTAGTAAAAGCTGGTGATGATATTATAGTCTATTTGAAAACAACTCCCCCGAATAAAGATAGCAACCAATTACAAGTAATAACGTATAAGACCATAACTATAGAAGTAGATAAAGAAGATATTGGAAATCCCCCATACAATTTTATATTGGGGGGGATGTTTTTTTATGATATAATATATAGACGTAATGAATATTAAATAAATATAGAAGGGGGGGAATTTAAATGGCAAAACGGAAAAGAATAAAGGAACTATATTATATTAGAGCTATAGCTGCAATGGGTATACTTATAATCCATGCCACTGGAGGATTTGCTGTTAATTCGGAATATGGATCTAAGGCTATGTATCTAGGTATATTTTTAAATCAGTTTTTTTTAGATTTGGTAGTCCTATTTTTATGATGATTTCAGGGCTGGTGTTATTTTATAATTATAGATCCATAGATGAATTCGATATTGGTAGATTTTATAAGAAAAAGGTGAAGTTTATATTAATACCCTATACGATTTGGTCTACCATATACTTTTTGTATACATCCTATATAAGTGGATTGCCAATAAATAGAGAAAGATTACTTGGCTTTGGGAGAGGACTACTATTAGGGGGGGAAAACTTTTCCCATCTATATTTTATATTTTTGATATTTCAATTTTACATAGTAGTACCTTTTTTTAATAAAGTATGTGGCTAAATATATGGAGGAGAAACCTTTTAAGGTATTTACCTTTTTCTTTGTATTGCAAGGTTTAATCCTCATCTATGGATATTATTTTAAAAACCCCCCCCATGCTACAGGGATAGTAGGGATATTTAATCGCTACTATTGGAAGACCCTATTTAGTTGGTCCTTTTATTTTATGACAGGAGGACTAATAGGTATGCACTATGATAAATTTGTAGATTTTGTAGAGGGGAACATAAAAGGTATATTTATAGGATATATAATTTCTACCATATTTTATATTGGACAAGTATACTATGATATTTGGCTCCATGGCGGTAGGGATTATTATGGTAAATTTGGTTCTATTAGGCCCCCCCATACTATGATATATGCTCTATTTACTATGCCTATATTCATTTGGTTAACAAGAAGGATGGTGGGGAAATATGATGGTATAAAAGATTTTGGAATCTATTCTTTTGGAGTTTATTTTTCTCATCCATTAATATTGGAGGAGATAAAAAGGATTTTAATGAGTAATTTCCCTAACCATATAGGGTATAGTAGATTATCTTCCTTATTATTAATATGCGGATTAGGTTAGCTATTACATTTATATTTGTACTATTAGTAGGAGCATTAGAAATACGATGGTTGTTTATAGGTAGAGTACCTAAATATGTGCCAAGAAGGCGAAGAAAGGAAGAATATGTATGACAAATACCCGTAAGGTAGCACAATCGGCTGCTATGATTGCTGTTTTTACGCTGATAAGTAAATTTCTGGGTTTTTTTAAGAGAAGTTTTAATAGCTTCTACTTATGGTTCTGGTTATGAAACGGATACTTACTTTGTAGCTATGACTGCCACGGTAATCATAATGACTACTATAGGGGCTTCTTTAAATACTACTTTAATACCTATATTTACTGAAATAGAAGAGAAGGAAGGCAAAGAAGCTAAATTAAAATTTTTAAACAATGTGTTGAATATGGTATTTTTCATAACTATTATATTGGCTCTTTTAGGTTTTTGGCTATCTCCAGTGGTTATAAGGATATTGGCTAAAGGTTTTGTTGGAAAACAATTTACTTTAGCAGTAAAATTGAATAGAATAGGGTTGCCTATTATAATATTTTTAGGTTTTACCTATGTTTTTTTCTGGATTTCTCCATAGTAGCGAGATATTTGGCCCACCAGCCATAATGGGCCTTCCCTATAATTTTGTTTACATAATATTTTTAGTATTTTTTTGCTAAAGAGGGTAATATACATGGATTGATGTTAGCTAGTGTTGTAGCTGCTTCTACCCAGTTTTTGATTCAAGTGCCTGCAGTTAAATACCAAGGATATAGATATAAATGGGACGTAGATCTAAAGGATCCATATTTAAAAAGGGCACTGGTATTGGTATTTCCAGTTGTGATAGGTTCAGCAGTACAGCAGATAAATACCATAATAGACAAAACTTTAGCTTCTAGTTTAGTAGAGGGAAGTATTTCTGCTTTGACTTATGCTTCAAGAATAAACGATTTGATCATATCTGTGTTTGTTATGGCTATAACTACAGTAATATTTCCTATGTTGTCTAGAGCTTTTCCCAAGAAGATGATGGACAGATTAGGAGGATAATGGGTGAAGGCATAAATATAATACTCATTATAACGGTTCCTGCTACTATTGGAATACTTATATTGGCCCAGCCCATGGTGAGGATATTTTTCCAAAGGGGGGGAGCTTTTAGTCAAGGGGGGGCAACCCATATGACTTCTCAAGCTTTAATATTTTATTCCATAGGTTGGTAGGTTCTTCTTTAAGGCTTATGTTAAACAGAGTATATTATTCATTCCAAGATACCAAGACTCCTATGATAAATGGTGCTCTAGCTGTGGGATTAAATGTAGTCTTAAATTTATTATTAATTAAACCTATGGGTCATTCAGGACTAGCTTTAGCTACTAGTATATCTGCTACTTTTACTACATTATTATTATTTGTAGATTTGAGAAAAAAAGCTAGGGAGAATGGGTCTTAAAAGATATCTAATTTGTTTTGTTAAGGCTTTAATTGCTTCTGTTATTATGGGGGGGTAGTGGTTTATTTTACTTATTTTGGTCTTATGAGTTTGTTGCCAAATAAATGGATAATTGATTTATTAATATTATTGCTGTCCGTAGCAGTAGGGTTGTTTTTATACATTATTCTATGCTCAGTACTTAGAATAAGAGAGATAAGGGTTCTAATGAGAGCTTTGATTAAAAAGTTTAGATAAGATTTAGATAACAAAAACTCGGTAAGGGAATTTCCTCTTACCGAGTTTTTTTATCTACTAATAAAGCAATGCATAAAACAACTATAAGTGCATAACATACAGTCATATTGTAGTAAAATACATATTCATAGCAATTATGCACAAGTTGGCACGAACCTTGCATTTAAATATAAGTAGTAGAAATCGTTTTTATAATCCACCATATTTTAGAAAGGAGGGAATTATAAAAATGCTTGATATAGATCTATTAAATAAAAAAAATGTATTGATATTAGAAAACTTATAGTAAATCAAATAGGAGGATTAGGCGTAGGCATATAGGAGGTTCTCTATCTGTTGTGGAGCTTTTGGTATATTTATATTATCATGAGATGAATATAGATCCAAAGAATCCAGATATGGAGGGAAGAGATAGATTTATAATGTCCAAAGGGCATGGAGGACCAGCTCTTTATTCTGTATTGGCAGATAAAGGATATTTTAGCATAGAAGAGTTGGACACCTTAAATAAACCCGGAACCAATCTACCAAGCCATTGCGATATGTTAAAGACCAGAGGAGTTGATATGACTACAGGTTCTCTAGGGCAAGGATTATCCTGCGCTGTAGGTATGGCTTTAGGTTCAAAGATAAAATCTGATGATGCATATATATATTGCTTACTGGGAGATGGAGAAATACAGGAAGGTCAGATTTGGGAAGCTGCTATGGCAGCAGGGCATTTTAAACTAAATAGATTGATAGTATTTTTAGATTACAATAAGATGCAGATTTCTGGAACTGTAGAGGAGATTATGGATATTGAACCTGTGATAGATAAGTGGAAATCTTTTAACTGGAATGTATATAGGGCCAATGGGCACAATATAAATGGTATTCATAAATCTGTAATAGAAGCTAAAAAAAAGCAAGGATAAGCCTACTATGATAATCTTAGATACTATAAAGGGGGGGAAAGGAGTCTCTTTTGCTGAAGAAGCAAAAGTTCTATCTCATAGTATGACCATAAGTGAGGATATGAGAATAAAAGCTATAAAGGAATTAGATAGTGAGGTGGATAACCTATGATACCTGACAACAATATTAAGGAGATGCGACAGATACTATATGAATTTCTAGATCAAAAATGGAGGAAGATGAAAGGATAGTAGTAATAGATGCAGATTTATCTAAGTCTAATGGTACCTATAATCTAAGGAAGAAGTATCCTAATAGGGCTTTTGATGTGGGAGTAGCAGAGCAGAATATGGCAGGTATTGGAGCAGGTATGGCTGCATATGGTTTTATTCCATTTATATCTACTTTTGTACCTTTTGCTACTAGAAGGATTTGTGACCAAGTGGCTGTATCTATTGCTTACGCTAATAGGAATGTTAAGATAATTGGTTCAGATCCAGGAATTGCAGCTGAATTAAATGGGGGTACCCATATGTCCTTTGAGGATATTGGGGTATTTAGGAGTATTCCCAATATGGTCATATTTGAACCTGTGGATGTAATTCAGCTTAAAAAAAAGCTTTACCTCAGATTGTAGAGTATGAAGGGCCTTTATATATTCGATTTTTTTAGGAAATGGACTCCTACAGTGTTTGATGAGGATTATGAATTCAATTTATTTAAAGGAGATCTAATTAAGGAAGGAAAGGATATAACTATAATTGCGTCAGGAATCATGGTATATGAAGCCCTATTGGCTTGTAAAAAGTTGAAAGAGAAAGGTATAGATGGGGGAATTGATAAATATTCATACTATAAAGCCAATAGATAGGGATTGTATAATTAAGTCTGCAAGAAAGACCAATAGAGTAGTTACTTGTGAAAATCATAATACCATAGGTGGATTGAGAAGCGCTGTTACTGAGGTATTATCTGAAAGCTATCCAGTTATAGTAAAAGGAATAGGTGTTCAGGATAGATTTGGTCAAGTTGGGAAACTACCATATTTAAAGAAAGCCTATGGATTAGAGGCAGATAATATAGTAAACGCTTGTATGGATATTATTAATAATTAATAAGAGCAGGGAGGTTTATAAAATTGGAAGATATGAAGATGCTAGATAAAGAACTTATATATTTAGATTTAGAGGCAGAGGATAGAGAAGATTTGTTATCCCAGTTGTCAGATATATTATACGAAAAAGGATATGTAAAGAGTAGTTTCAAACAAGCCATACTGGATAGGGAAAAAGTATTTCCTACAGGGCTTCCAACTTTAGGTGTTAAAGTTGCACTACCTCATACGGATCCAGAACATGTGATTAAACCAGCTATATTGGTATCAACTCTAAAAAAAACCTATAAAGTTTAAGGAAATGGGAAGTGGAGTTAATGATATAGATGTGGAGATGGTCTTCATGTTAGCAGTAAAGGACCCTGCATATCAAGTAAAATTATTGCAAAAGCTAATTAGTATTTTCTCAAAAGAAAATGTATTACTTTCCTTAAAGGAATGTGAAGATGCTCAATGTATGTATAACATTCTTTATGGAGAATTATACTAAAGTTTAAAGAAAGGAGGGAAAAAAAATGAAGACTATAATCGTAGCTTGTGGTTCAGGTGTTGCTACTTCTCAAACAGTAGCATCGAAAGTTGATAAGTTATGTAAAGAAAGGAAGATACCAGCAAAAGTAATGGCGGTAGATATTAAATCCTTAGAGCAAAATATAAGAATTGCAGATGTTTATATTTCCATTGCACCTTCAAATAAGGATTATGGCATACCAACAATAAGCGGTATTCCTTTCTTAACTGGTGTAGGTATGGAAGAGACTATGGACCAGTTAGAAGAAATTTTGAAAAAAATAATATAGGATAAGAGAGGAGTGTTATGCTGTGAAGGAAGTTATTAATTATATTTTAGACTTAGGACCAGCAGTATTTTTACCTTTGATAATGATCATTGTTGGGCTAATAGTAAGGATGAAATTTTCTACAGCTTTTTCATCAGCACTAACTCTTGGAGTAGCTTTCCTAGGGATGAGTGTAGTTATAGACTTTATGTTTGACGCTATAGGCCCTGCTTCAGAAGCTTTTGTAAACAATACGGGATTACAGCTTAATATATTGGATTTAGGATGGCCTCCAAATGCAGCTATTGCTTGGGCTTGGCCTTATGCATTTTTCATGTTCCCTATACAGATAGTTATAAATCTGTTGATGTTAGGGTTTAATAAGACTAATTGTTTAAACCTTGACCTATGGAATGTATGGAACAAGATATTTACTGCAGTTATAGTTTCTGGTATTACCAATAGTTTAGCTATGGGTTTTATAGTAGCATCCATAGAAGTAGTATTGGAATTAAAAAAATGCCGATTTAACTCAAAAACAAATTCAAAGGATGACTGGTATACCTGGTATAGCATTACCCCCCACTCTATGGCATTGACAGCAGTAGTTTTAGCACCTATTAATAGATTATTGGATTTTATTCCTGGATTAAAAAAATGTGGAAATTGATGCAGAGAGTTTAAAAGAAAAACTAGGTATATTTGGTGAAAACCATGTTATGGGCTTTATAATAGGAATATTTATAGCATTATTTGCAAAATACGATCTTAAGTCAACCCTTACTTTAGCAGTTCAAGCAGCAACAGCTCTAACATTGTTCCCAATGGTTGCAACTTTATTTATGAAGGCTTTAGCACCAATATCCGATGCAGCTGGAGAATTTATGAAAAAAAGATTCCCAGGGAAGGAGATATACATTGGGCTAGACTGGCCATTCCTAGCTGGTCAACCAGAAGTATGGGTAACTTGTATATTATTAGTACCAGTAATACTTCTAATGGCAGTAATACTACCTGGCAATGGAGTTTTACCATTTGGTGGAATATTGAATATTTGTTTTGCAGCAACTGCATTGATCGTATGTAATAAAAACTTAGTAAGAATGTTAATTCTAGGTGTTATTGCTACACCATTATATCTATATGTGGGTACTGCTTTTGCACCTCATATTACAAATCTAGCAAGACAAGTTGGTACTATTGATATACCTGCAAATCAAATGATCACTTGGAATGGTATGGAAGCACCAGAATTTAGATATGTATTTTCTAGAGCAGCAAATATAATAAATGGAGATTATTTTGGTTTAGTATTATTAGCAGGCTATATAGCACTTTATATTTGGTACTTTAAGCATATGAAAGCTAGAGAAGCAGAAGCTGCTAAGGATTTAGGATTATCATAAAAATAATAGTCTATTAGCTTTTGCTAATAGACTATTATAAAACATTAAATATAGGAGGAAGAACTATGTTAGAAAACATAAAGGAAAGAATATTAAAAATAGCAGAAAAAGCAGAAAATGATGGACTTATAAGACATGGATCAGGGAATTTTAGTATGAGAGACGAAGAGACTGGATATATATGTATCACCCCCCCTACTGGTCAAGATAGAGAGGATTCAGATATAGATTCTATCTTAGTAATAGATATAGATGGGAATATAGTTGAAAACAAGAAAGGTTTAAAACCAACTAGCGAAACTTTAATGCATTTAAGTGCCTATAGAAATAGAGAAGATGTAAAAGCTGTATGTCATACTCATGCTATTTATTCAACTATATTTGCCGTACAGAACAAGGAGATACCTCCAGTTGTATTTGAAAGTATGATGTTTGGTGGAATAGTACCAGTAGCTAAGTACGGAACTCCAGGTACTACAGAGTTGGCTGATAGTATAATAGAGCCTTTAAAAAAAATCTGATGCTTGTTTATTAGAAAAACATGGAGTATTAACTGTAGGTAATGCCATCGAAGAAGCTTATATAAAGATGCAATATGTAGAAGATATGGCTAAAATTTACCTATATAGCCTATTACTTGGACAAAAAGAACCAGAAAGAATTCCACAAAGTGAGTTTGACAAGGTTTTAAATAGATAAAAGAAGGAGTTAATATGAATTTAGTTGGAGATTTTCATGTTCATACTGTGGCCAGCGGTGATGCTTTTTCGACTATAGATGAATTATCTAGACGAGCTAAAAAGTTAAAATTAAAAGTATTGGCAATAACTGACCACGGTCCGGCTATGCCGGCATCAGCGCATAGATATCATTTCAATAGTTTGGCAGACAATGTAAAAGAGTCCAATGGAGTTAGAATTCTCCCAGGAGTAGAGGCTAATATCATCCATGAAGATGGTAGTTTGGATTTGCCAGAAAAGACTATTAAAAAAACTATCCTTTGTCATCATAAGTTTCCATGTATTCTCTTGGTACAAGGATAATGTTGAGTCAAATACCAATGCTTTAATAAACTGTATAAATAAATATGACAATATAAAAGCTATAGCTCATTTAAATAGACCTTATTATGAATTGGATATAGAAAAAAATAGTTCCTCTATTAGTAGAAAAACATATAGTTGTAGAACTTAACAACAAGGCTTTGGCAAAGGATAAGGAAAACTGGGAGGCTTTCAAGAAGCAGGTCCTATATATGGAAGAAAAAGGAGTTAAATTTATAATTTCATCAGATGGCCATAGTTTAGAACAATTAGGGGATTTTGTTGAAGCTTTAAATTTTGTAGATTATTGTAATCTAAAGAAAGAAAACATTGTAAACACTTCTGTTGAAAAGCTAAAGGCTTATTTGGCTTTGGACCTTTAAGGAAAGCAGGTGAGAGGTATTTGATAATAACTATTACATTAAATCCATCTTTAGATTTAAATATATATGTAGATAAATTGAAGAAAAACCAGAATAATAGAACCAAAAACATGAAATATGATATTGGTGGAAAAGCAACCCATGTGTCCTTAGTATTATCAGCTTTAGGTATAGAGAATATAGCTACAGGGATAATGGGAGGCAATAATGGTAAAAGGTAGTAGAAATGATGGAAGATAGAGGAGTAGATTGTGATTTTGTGTTTCAAGAGGGAGATGAAACGAGAGTAACCTATATAGTGGTTCAGGAAGAGGAAGAGGGTACCTATATGTTGACGGAGCCAGGTTTTTCCATCAGACCTAATACTTTTAAAGAACTAAAACAAAAGATTAAAAGAATTGTCCATAAGGATGATATAGTAGTCATCTCTGGAGGGATACCTCCAGGAATAAATATTGGGAATTATAGTGATTTATTGAATTTAATTGAGGAAATTGGTGGAAGATTAATCATAGATACTAGTGGTAAATGTCTAGCAGAAGCTGTAAAGCATAAGCCCTATTTAATAAAACCAAATGAAGTGGAATTAAGGGAATTGATAGGATATAGGCCTATTGATGAAAAAGAATGTATAGAGGAGTTAAAAAAAATTAAATGATAAAGGAATTGAAATAGTAGCTCTATCCCTAGGAGGTAAGGGTTCTATTGTTAGTACAAAGGAGAGAACTATAAGAATAATCCCTCCCGATATAGTCCAGATAAATGATACAGGATGTGGAGATGTATTTTAGGTGGAGCAGTAAGTATGTTATATCAGGAGAAAGATTTGGAAGAAGTATTTAGATTTGCTACAGCTATAGCTACCTCTAAGGCTACTAAAAAAAGGAACATCAGATTTTTCCCTAGAAGATGCTAAGAAATTTATGAAGGAGGTAATCATGTATGATGTATAAAAAGGAAAGAGAAGAGTTGTGCGAAGTTGTAAAACTTATGTTTGATAGAAAACTTACCAATGCTGCAGGAGGGAATGTATCTGTAAAGATAAACGATGAGCATATAATAATGACTCCCTCCCTAATGGCAGAAGAATATTTTTGTAGACTAAATCCAGAACAAATATTGGTTACAAACCTAAATGGAGATATAATAGAAGGAGAAGGCAAGATGACTAGAGAATCCAATATGCATTTGGGTGTATATAAGAATTTACCTGATGCAGGTTGTGTTCTTCATGCTCATCCCAAAGAAACTATGGTATATATATCCTTAGCAGATGAATTGCCATCTCTTACGGAAGCTACTGATAAATTTGGTGAAGTAAAGGTATTACCTTATGCTAAGGCTTGTAGTGAAGAATTAGCTAATATAGCTGTAGCATATTTTAAAAGTAGGGAAGAAGAGTTAAAGAGTCATGGATTGATTGCTCTATTAAGAAAGCATGGAATAGTCATAGTAGATAAAACTTTGAAAAAGGCATTTAATGATTTGGAGAGAACTGAAACCAATGCTTATGTGAATTTGCATAAAAATCTATTTTAGCTGGAAGGAAATTAATCCTCACCCTTGGTAGAGGATTAATTTCCTATTTAAAGATAATAAATAGGAAGGTGTAGAGGATGAAAAAAAATGGGAATGGTATTTTTTTTAGTTATACTTTCCTCCATAGTATTGATCATAACCTTTATTACTAAAAATATATATGTGGCATTAGGAACATTTATAGTGGTGATGTATTTGAAAAAAATACCATAATAACTTTAAAAAGTCTGATGATGTAAATTAAATAGAAACCTATAGAAATAGTATAGGAGGTGATTTTGTGAAACAAATAGATAAGATATATGACTATGTGGTCAAAAACATTTCAAAGGACATAGTAATGAAAAATTTTGTAAACAATGAGGAAGTAGGAGTAGATGCCTATGAAATCGAAAAGAATTTAGGTATAGTTAGGAACAACGCCAGTACTTTGTTAAATAGTTTATGTAATAAAAATAAGCTAATTAAGATAAAGGGTAGACCAGTACGTTTTATACCTAGGAGAATAGTCGAAGAGAGCTTATATATGGAAGAAATCAAATCAGAATATGAATATGAAGAATTAAGGGAATTGATACTAAAATTGGATTCATTAAAAAAAAGTAGAAGATCCCTTTAAAGCTCTAGTAGGATATGATAAGAGTTTAAGAAATCAGATAGAGCAAGCAAAGGCAGCTATAATGTATCCTCCTAATGGACTACACACCTTGATCATCGGACCTAGTGGAGTAGGGAAAACTATGTTTGCTAAAGTAATGTATGAGTATGCTAGTTTAAAAAAAAGGCAAGGATGAAGATAAATTTCCCTTTGTTTCCTTTAATTGTGCTGATTACTATAATAATCCTCAGTTATTACTATCCCAGCTGTTTGGTCATGTAAAAGGTTCTTTTACTGGTGCAGATACAGATAAAATAGGATTGGTGGGTAAGGCAGATGGGGGGGGAATATTGTTTCTTGATGAGATTCATAGATTGCCACCTGATGGGCAGGAGATGTTGTTTTTCTTAATGGATAAGGGAGAATATTATAGATTAGGAGAAGCTTCGGTAACTAGAAAGAGTAATTTATTGATAATAGGTGCTACAACAGAAGACCCTCAAAAGTCATTGTTAAAGACTTTCCTAAGGCGAATACCTGTAATTATAACTTTGCCTTCCCTTAAGGAGAAAAGCGTGGAAGAAAAAGTAGAGTTGGTTCAAGAGTTGTTTGTAGAAGAAGCTTTGAGAATAGACAAACGGATTATAATATGTCCAGAAGTATTAAAAGCTCTAGTACTATATGATTGTAAGGGAAATATTGGACAATTGAAATCTGATATTAGACTTTTATGTGCTAAATCTTTTTTTAAGGTATTTGCAAAACAATGAAGATTTAAAGATAGAATTTAGTATGCTACCCCAAGATGCGAAAGATGCGGTATTTAGAATGAGCAGTCTAGATAGGAGTATACAAAAGTATTTAAATATATTTAATGATGACATAATAATATATCCTAATAAGGATAGGGGGAAAAACAGTAGAATATACTAATAAAAGCATATATGACAGAATATATGATGAATTGAACAATTTAAGGGAACAGGGTATGTCTGATGAGGAGATTGAAAAGGCAATTACCCAAGAGATGGATGAATACTTTGAAAGTTTTATAAATACCATAGATACAAATAAGTTTAATATTCGAGAACTATATAAATTATTAGATGTTGAAATAGTAGATTTTACCTATGAACTAGTTACCTATGCTTCAAAAGCCTTAGATACGGAATTTGACAGTAAGATATTATTTGTATTAGCTTTTCATATAAATGCTCTTATTGAAAGAGTGAAAAAAATAAACCCATTATAAACCAAGAACTATCCACTATTAAAAAAAAGCCTATAAAAAAAGAATATAAAACTGCATCGGTAATAGTGGAAAAAAATAAGTGAAAAATTTAATTTGGAAATTCCCAACGATGAAAAGGGCTTTATTACTATATTATTAGCTAACAATAAACTAGAGCGTAAGGAAAGAGATAAGATTGGTATACTGGTAATAGCTCATGGTGATAGTACTGCCAGTAGCATGGCTAATGTATGTAATAGATTACTTAATTCAAATTATGTTAAAGCTATAGATATGCCTTTAGAGGAGAGTGTAGAAAAAAACTTATACAAAGGCTTTAACTACTGTAAAAGCAATTGATAAAGGCAAAGGTGTTATCATATTGGTGGATATGGGATCTTTAAAAAAATTTTGGAGATAGGATTACAGAGGAGACAGGAATTATTACAAGAACTATTGAAAACGTATCCACGCCATTAGTTTTAGAAGTATTAAGAAGGGTTACCTACAAAGAAGAGAGTATAGATGAAATATATAATAGTTTGGTAAATAATAATGAATTGGAGATAAAACAGAAGAAAAAAAAGCTATAATAACTGTATGTGCTACAGGGAAAGGAACTAGTCTTATGTTAGCTAGGATGGTGAATAGTGCCATGGAAGAATTGGAAGAGGATATTAGCATTTTCCCTTTTAATTACTCAGAAGTTCAAAATCATACAGAAGAGTTTGAAAAGGTAAAAAAAAGAATATAATATTATTGCCTGTGTAGGGAATATTCAACCAGATATAGATGTGCCCTATTTTTCTCTAGAAGAGCTATTTGACGAAGTGTCCAAACAGAGATTTTTTTAAATTCATCAAATCGGAAAATATAGATACTAAAGATAAGGATAATGTTTATAACGTAGCCCAGGAAATACTTGAAGATTTTTGTTTATTTATTAATCCTAAAAAAAGCGGTAGAATATATAAAACAATTAATAGATATATTAATAGGAACAGAACAATTTGCATATTATTTTAACAATGAAGCAGCCACTATCAATCTAATCACCCATATAGGGATTATGATTGAAAGGGTAATTATGGGAAATAAGGCGAAGTTTGAAAAGGTAGAGGAATATAAAAAGAGATGCTATGATGAGTTTTTAATTATAAGAGATGCTTTAAAGACGATAGAGGACATATATAATATACAGATATCCGATGATGAAATATGTTATATACTTAAGATAATCCATGCAGGAAAAAAATAAATAAAAGTTTTTGGATAAAAAAACTTGACCAATGGTCATTTTAGTATTATAATAATACTTACCAAATTGACCATTGGTCATTTTTATTTTATCTGAAGGAGGTAGGTAGATGGTATCTAAGGTTGAGATAAATAAAAAGAAAAAGGAAAACTCCCTCTACGAGGCCGCTTACGATCTATTTATTACTAAAGGAATCCATGATACAGCCATAAGTGATATAGTTAAAAAGGCTGGAGTAGCTAAGGGGGGGACTTTTTATTTGTATTTTAAGGATAAATACGATCTTTTAGACCGAATAGTTTTGAACAAGTCTGCCCATGTGCTGTGTGAGGCAGTCAAAAATACTAGGTTAAATAGCTTTGATACCTTTGAGGAGGAACTTTTAAGTTTCGTAGATTATATAATCGAATACTTTAAAGAGGATAAGCTGCTATTGAAGTTGATTTACAAGAATTTATCCTGGGGGGGACCTTTAGGAAAGCTTACAAGGACTATGAAGAGATACATGAAATATACAATATGTTTGAAAGAGGATATGAAGATTCCTCTATACCTAAAGAAGAGGTAGAAAAGATACTATTTATGATAGTGGAATTGACGGGTTCCGTATGCTATAGTTGCATAATACTAAATGAACCTGCCAATATAGATGAGATGAAACCTATTCTATTTAAAACTATTAAGAAGATGATTTAGGAGATGATTTAATGAATAAATTTGGCTTATTTATAGCAAAACATAGAAAAATGGTTTTGACAATAGCCACATTACTATTGTTGCCTTCCTTATATGGGACAGCTATGACTAAGGTTAACTACGATATACTTACTTATTTACCAAAGGATTTGGAATCGGTAAAGGGTCAGGAGATACTAAATGATATATTCAACAGCTCTGCTACAGGCATGTTAGTTATAGAAAATATAGAACCGAAGGATGTAGTAAAGATAAAGGATAAGATTATCCAAATAGAAGGAGTGGAAAGCGTAGTATGGGTAGATGATTTTTGGATATTAGTATCCCAAAGGATATGCTACCAGAGGAGCTAAAGGAGATGTTCTATAGGGAGGATTCCACATTGGTGATGATAAAATTTGCCAATGAATCCTCTTCTCCAATAACTCAACAGGCTATAGTGGATATAAGAGGTGTATTGGATAAACAGTCCTTCTTAAGCGGTATGGCAGCGGTGCTTAAGGATACAAAGGATTTAGCTGATAAACAGACTCCTATATATGTGGCCCTAGCAGTGGTATTGGCAACTATAATACTAATGTTGACATTGGAATCTACCATAGTACCTTTTATTATACTCATAAGTATAGGTTATGCCATACTATATAATTTTGGAACCAATATGCTACTAGGAGATATATCCTATATAACCAAATCCTTAGCAGCGGTATTGCAGCTAGGAGTTACCCTAGATTATTCCATATTCCTACTTCATAGATATGAGGAGGAATGTGAAAAGCAGGATAACAAAGAAGAAGCTATGGGCTATGCTATAGCAGCGACAGCTTCTTCCATAGTGGGTAGTTCCTTAACTACTATTGCAGGATTTTTAGCCATAGCCTTCATGGAGTTGACCATAGGTAAGGATATAGGTTTGGTAATGGCTAAAGGAGTAGTATTTGGAGTTTTATCTGTACTAACAGTATTGCCAGCTTTAATACTAGTATTTGATAAACTGATTAACCGTTTCAGCCATGGTACCATATTGCCAGAATTCAATGGGCTAGGAAAATTGGTTACTAAACACTATAGGCTGTTCATAGTAATTGGAATACTTATATTTCTACCAGTTTTCTATGGACAAAGGAACAACGAAGTATACTACAACTTAGATGAATCCTTACCTGATGATATGGAGTCCATAGTGGCCTTTAGGAAGTTAAAAGATGAGTACGATATGATGACAACCCATATGGTAATCCTATCAAAGGATGTACCAAATTATGAGATAAAGCAGATGATAGGGGGGGAGATTGAAAATCTAGAAGGAATAGAGAATGTACTGTCCTATCAAAAGTTAATTGGGCCAAGTATACCAGAAAATTTCATACCAGAAGCCATAAAGGATAGATTTGAGCAGGGAGACTACAAACAGATAATCATAAACTCCGAGTTCAAGGCAGCTACCGATGAGGAAAATGCTCAAATAGGAGAAATAGAAAGGATAGTTAAGAAATACGACAAAGATGGTATAGTTACAGGAGAAGGAGTATTGACTAAGGATTTAATAGGCATTGCAGATAGGGATTTCAAAAGGGTAAGTACTATATCCAATGTAGCAGTATTTGCCATAATACTTTTGGTATTTACTTCTATATCCATACCTATATTTTAATACTAGCTATTACCTTGGCCATATTTATCAATATGGGAATCCCATATTATATGGGAAATTCCATACCTTTCATAGCTAGTATAGTAATAGGTTCTATCCAATTAGGAGCTACGGTAGACTATGCCATACTGTTGACTACTAGATTTAGAGAAGAGATAAAGAATGGTCATGATAAATTTACAGCTATGGAAATCTCCGTTAGGGAATCAGCTAAATCTATTATTACCAGTGGATTAGCCTTCTTTGGGTCTACCATTGGGGTAGCAATTATCTCTGAGATGGAGTTGGTAAAGAGTTTATCGACTATGATAGCTAGAGGGGGGGCATTGATATCTACGGGAGTAATCCTATTCATATTACCAGGAGTGCTAATAGCTACAGAAAGCTTCATAAGGGTTACAACTAAAAATTGGAGCAAAGAAAGAAAAGACAAAGCTGAGAAAGGAAGGATTGCATATGAAAGCAAATAGAACAATATCTAAAATACTTGCTATGGCAATGATCATAACCCTTGTATCATCAAATTTAGTATTTGGGGGGGAAGGGATAGTTAAAAAAAGAAGAGACAGTCTATGTGAATTTGGACAATAGTGGTGAAGATATAGAGAAGATATCCAGCATATGGATTCATTCCGATGCACCTTTAAATAGTATAGAGGACAAAACCATACTTGAAGATGTAGTAAATATTAAAGGTGAAGAAATGCCAAAGGTGGAAGATGGGAAACTAATATGGGAAACAGATAATGAGGACATTTATTACCAAGGAAAAGTAAAAAAAACAAATACCTTTAAAGCCAAGTATTAAATATTATTTGGATGGAAAAGAAGTAAGGCCTGAGGACATAGTGGGAGAGTCAGGAGAAATAAAGATTAGCATAGACATTCAAAACAAGGATAAACATTCAATACATTTAAAAAAGGTGAAACCAAGACTGCCTATGCTCCCTATATAGTAGCTACAGTAGTAGATCTACCTATGGATAAGTTTAAAAATGTAAAGGTAAATACGGGGGGGAAAATAGTATCCGACGGTAGCAATCAAATAATCACTTTTATATCCTTACCTGGCCTTAAGGATAGTTTAGGGATAGATAGCGATAAGCTAGAATTAGAAGAACATCTAGAAATTGTAGCAGATGTGGAAAATTTCGAGATGAAGCCTATAGTATTTACAGCTACATCACAAATACCAGAAATAGACGCATTAGATGATGCGAAGGATTTAGATGAGCTGATAGATGGAGTAGATAAGATAAAAGAAGCCAGTGAAAAGTTAACCGAGGCAACTCAGAAACTATATGAAGGTCAAGTAGAGTTGGATAAGGGATTAGATGAGTTTGTTCAAGGAGTAGACAAGATAAAATTTGGTTCCGATACCCTACTAGAGGGGGGGTCCACAAGATTGAAGGAAGGATTAAATAAAACCTATGAAGGCAGTAAAAAAATAGACGAAGGGGGGGCTAATGCTTTGTCCAAATCAGCTAATCAACTAGGGGGGGAAGGATTTGTAGGCCTAGGTAATGGTACAGTAGAATTTAGCAATAAAGCTATGGAATTCTCTCAAGGAGCAGCTCAAGTAGCTGAAGGAGTAGATAAGATCCCTGAAAGCACCAAAGCCCTAAGCGGAGGAATGAAAGAGTTAATCCAAGGTACTGAAACCATTAAAATGGACAGGATAGTTTAAGCGAAGGATTAGGTAAAAGCTTAGAAGCGGTAAAGAAAATTAAAGCTGGAAAAGAAAAAGAAGGAAAAGTAGTAGAACTATTGTTAAAGAGTGTAGATGGGCTGGATAAAATAGCTTCTTCCATTGAAAACTTCCCTGGAGGCAATGCCGTAACTCAAACCATGAAGGAAGTTTTGGGCCAACAGAGGACAGCTTTAGAAGGCCTTGAGAGCTCTAATCAACAGTTGGTATTGGCCTTAGACCAATTAGAGGAAGGTCTATTACAAGCAGAAGGAGCCTCTAAAGAATTAGCTCAAGGCATTGAAAATGTAAATGTAGGTCAAAAAAAGATCTCTAGCGGCTTAGAAGAGTTGGCCCAAGGAACGGAAGGATTAAAGGGAGCTTCTAGCCAATTAGTAGAAGGCAGTGCTGGACTACAACAAGGAGCTAATACAATAAATGAAAACGCCCAAAAGGCCAATGAAGGAGCAGGGAGGTTTGTAGAAGGTTCAAAGGGATTATCCCAAGGAACCAAGGAGCTAACTAATGGACTAGGAGAATTGAACACTGGTGCTGATAAACTTTACGGCGGTATCGAGGAACTATCTAAAGGAGCGGGACAACTAGCTGAAGGTGGCGGAAAGTTAAAAGAGGGTAGTCACAAGCTTACTGAAGGATCAAAGGAATTAAAAGAAGGTATGAACAAGTTCCAAGATGAAGGTATAAACAAGATGTGGGATGAAGTAAAGGATGCAGATATGGATGTTTCAAAGGTAATAGATATAAAGGACGAATTGGTTAGGCTATCCAAAGATAATCAATCCTTCTCAGGCCTATCCGAGGATATGGAAGGAAGTCTAAAGTTCATCATGAAGACTGAAGGAGTAAAAGGAGTAGAAGAGGTAGAGAAACTAGAAATTGATGAAAATATAAAAGAAGAGAAAGGATTTATATCTTGGCTCAAGAGAATATTTAAGAAATAGATTATAAAGGTACCCAAATTTAGGTACCTTTATTGTTCTACTATTACCTTATATGCTATATCAAAAAGAGATTTGCAATATAAACTATAAAATATTTCATATACTTTTATTACTTAATTTTATGTTTTTCAGGATAATTTCTATAAAATTTTAAAAGATATAAAGGCTTTGGGAAAGGATACTAGATTTTCCTTCCCAGGAAGCAATTACTTTGGCTCCCCCATCAATTAAAATAGATAGCTTAACAATAGCTGGAAACTGAGTTAGGGTTATACCTAGCTCGGTTTTGTTTTACTAATCTATTCTAGGGTACAATAAATAGGATGGAGAAACCGGAGGGATGTTTATGGGGGGTCTATAAGGGATAAAGCGATAAAATCTGTATGGACTATTATAATATTTGGTATAGTAAGTAAGATACTAGGGTTTATTAAGGAGATATTAATAGCATCGAAGATAGGTTGTTGCTTTAGAACTGATGCATATTTTATTGCTTTTACTGGGGGGGCTACTCTACTGGCAGAAATATTAGGGGGGGAAGGTATTAGTACTAGTATGGTTCCAGTGCTATTAAAAATCGAAACTAAGGAAGGAAAGGAAAAGAAGATAGGTTATGTAAACAATTTACTCCATATAATCATGCTGACTTCCTTGATATTGATGATATTAGGTTGGTTTTTATCTCCGATTATCATTAGAATAATGGCTAAAGGATTTAGAGGAGAAGAGTTTCATTTAGCTGTGAAGCTTATGAGGGTAGGTTTGCCTATTATATCTCTTATAATGATAAGATCTGTATTTGTAGCATATCTCCAGAGTAATCATGGGTTTAAAGCTGGGGGGGCTAAATCATGGGTTTATTATAATATAGTGTATATTATATATTTGGTATTATTCAATCAATATGGAACTTATGGATTGATGGTAGCAGGAATACTAGCATCCTTATCCCAGTTGTTTTCCGTAATACCTGCTTCCAAGAATATGGGTTATAGATATGAAAAGAAGTTGGATATTAAAGATGTATATTTAAAGGAAATGCTCATAGTTATGCTGCCTATACTACTAGCCTTATCTATAAATAGAATTAATATAATAGTAGATAAAACTGTAGCTTCTAGCTTGTCAGCAGGTAGTATATCTTGGTTGAACTATGCTAACGATATAATTCAGTTGGTATTAGGCATATTTGTTACTGCTATCGTTACGGTATTATTTCCTATAATATCCCAGGAATATCATGGGGGGGAAGATGTGGAATCTTTAAAGAATACTATGAAAAAGGGTATGGGCTGGATACTAAATATAATAGTGCCAGCGACCTTAATATTAGTTCTATTATCAGAACCTATAGTAAGGCTATTCTTCCAAAGAGGGGGGCCTTTGGTCCTGAAGCTACTCATATGACAGCTAAGGCCTTAACTTACTATGCACTAGGTCTAGGAAGTATGGCTTTTGTGCTCATACTTACAAAGATCCACTATGCTATGCATGATTCATTGACCCCTACTATACATGCAATTTTGGGGGGGGTTATCATAAATATAATACTTAGTATAGTATTATCCGAGTATATGGGTACAGCTGGCATAGCTTTAGCCACCAGTATCTCCACAACATTAGTAACAATCCTGTTGATAACAGGATTAAATAATAAAATGAAAGTTATAGATATCCATAAAAATTGGAAAAGTTTAATAAAATTCATATTAAGAGCTATTATTATGGCTATAGCTGTGTGGGTAAGTTTTAATTTACTAGGGGGGGATAATTTTCTAGGATTAATAATTAGTATTGTATTAGGGATAGGAATATATGTGGGGGGGATGGATTAATAGCCCATCCATTACTCTTTTATTGTAATCTCATTAAGTATATTATATGTTCTTCTACTTCTGGAGAGAGGGTTCCCTTTCATTGAAATAGAGTCATTCTTATGATAAAATTATATCAAAGCATATAATACAGGAAGGGTGGGAGTTTAATGAAGAGAAGTTTTAGAATTGTTTCTTGTTTTCTTGTACTTGTTTTAACTATATCTTTAGGTGTAGGAGCCTTTGCTGAGGGGGGGCATTTACCTTCAGATGTAAAGGAAGGCAAGTGGTATACCGATGCAGTGGAATACGTTTTAACAAATAAATTAATGGAAAACGTATCCGAAGACAAATTTGATCCAAATGGTGAGCTTACTCGTGCCACGTTATATCAGTCTTTTTATAATAGTGAAAAAGGTTCTGGTACATTAGAGGAAGCACTAGATTGGTGCAAAGAAGTAGGTATCTATGATGGTGAAGAATTTAATGGAGAAGAAGCTGTTAGCCGTCTAGAAATGTTTGAAGCTTTATACAAGTATATGAAATATAAGGATATATCTACTTTAGGAGGAAGTCTCGAATATTATAGTGATGGAGAAAAGTTGCCTGAGACAGCTATACCAATTATGGAATATCTATTAGGGACAGGCATCGTCAAAGGTAAAGATGGAGTTTTAATCGATGCTGATGCTATAGCAAAGCGTTCAGAACTAGCTAGAATCCATTATGATTTACCTAAACTACTTACTGCTAGTACTTCTGGTGTTGTAACAGTTGTAGATAAGTATGGCAATATTACCCTGGATCTACGAGTTCAAAATTTATTAAATGCAGGATTTGAATTTGGGGATAATTTAATAGTAAAAATTGGTGAACATGAAATAGAAGCACCTTTTGTTACTGCTTATAGTGATGTAGACAATGGTAGTGAATTAGTACGTGGACCAAATGGTACAGGTATAAGAAATATAATTATAGCTATTAATATGGGCAACTTTGCTGAAACATATAAGGTAAAAGAAGGAGATAAAGTTAGCTTTGAATTAAAAGAAAAAGGTGGATATCTAACAGAATGGGAAATTCGTCAATTAGATCGGAGCAATAATCGTGAAGACTATGCTTCTGATGTAATATTTGCTAATTTCCGTAATGTAACTACTGGCAATATTGCTCCTGGTGTATACTATAGAAGCAGCAGTCCAGTCAATAATGAATTAGGCCGTGCTGCGTATGCAGATGCTTTAGCTAAAGAAGCAGGTATAAAAACTGTGGTAAATCTTGCAGATAGTAAAGAGGAATTGGAAAGCTATTTTGAGGAAGAAGATTTCAATTCTCCATATTATAAAAGTTTATACGAAGAAGGAAATGTTATTTTATTGGATATGGGAGTAGATTTCAAATCCGATGAATTTAAACAAAAACTTAAAACAGGATTAGAGTTTATGATTGAAAGGGATGGACCTTATCTTGTACATTGTACAGAAGGTAAGGACAGAGCTGGTTTTGTAGCTGGACTTCTAGAAGCACTAATGGCTCTACTGTAGATGAAATCAAGGAAGACTATATGATTACCTATATGAATTATTATGGTGTAGAATATGGATCTGAACAATATGAGAAAATTGCTGAAAGTAATATACTACAGTCTCTACGAGATATTGCTGGATTAGAAAAAGGTGCCGATCTTACAGATGTGGATTTAGAAAAAGCTGCAGAAGAGTATCTATTAGATATAGGCCTAACAAAAGAACAAATAAAGACCCTTAAAGAGAAATTATCAACATCTTGTGGATCTGTTAGTATTTCATCTGTTGTAGCTGAAGTACAAACTTATGGACATTTAACATTAGAAATGTTAACTAGAGATATGTTAGATGCAGGTTTTAAATTTGGTGATGTTGTAACTATTCAAGTAGGGGATAATTTACTTGAAGCACCATTTGTTACCGAATATTCAGATGTAGATAGTGGAGAACTTCTAGTACGTGGGAGAAAAGATCCTTTAAAGAACGTTTCAGTTTGTATTAATTATGGAGATTTTTCAAAAACTTACAATGTAGGTGTCAATGATACTGTAACCATTACATTGAAAGATGCAGGTGCATATTTTGATGAATGGGACATGCGTCAATTAGAACGAACTAATAATCGAGAAGATTATAGTACTGATGCTGTATTTGCAAACTTCCGAAATGTAACAGCTGGCAATATTGCTCCTGGTATGTATTATAGAAGCAGTAGCCCAGTTAATAATGAATTAGGCCGTGCTGCGTATGCAGATGCTTTAGCTAAAGAAGCAGGTATAAAAACTGTGGTAAATCTTGCAGATAGTAAAGAGGAATTGGAAAGCTATTTTGAGGAAGAAGATTTCAATTCTCCATATTATAAAAGTTTATACGAAGAAGGAAATATCATTTTACTAGATATGGCAGTAGATTATACAGCTGAAGATTTTAAGTCAAAACTTAAAATAGGTGTTGAATTTATGTTGACAAATGAAGGTCCATATTTAGTTCATTGTAATGAAGGAAAGGACAGAGCAGGTTTTGTTGCAGCACTTTTTGAAGCTCTTACAGGTGCATCACTTGAGGAAATTAAAGATGACTACATGCTTTCCTATATGAATTATTATAATGTAGAACATGGTTCAGAAAAGTATGAAAAAAATAGCAGATGCTAATGTTTTTGCTATGTTCCGTACTATTGCTGGATTAGAAAAAGATGCAGATTTAAAAGAGGTTGACTTGGTTAAAGTTGCAGAAAATTATCTTAAAGAATGCGGTCTAACAGAAGAACAAATAAAGACCCTTAAAGAGAAATTATCAACGGATATAGTAGCTGTATCTCTTCTAAAAGTAGCTTAGTTTGATAAATATTTTGGTTATTATGTAAAAATGCCTTTAGGCTTTTGAGCCTAGAGGCATTTTTAGTTTGGCGTAGTTACCAACGAATTCAATAGCAACTTGCAAGTTTCACATTGTGAGGTGTGGGAGAGAGGAAGCAATAGGGAAATCGTGGCTTGACGAACAGGAACAGAGTATCATAAACACTATTCTACAAGACAAACTAATGAGTTTAATATACAATATCATTGATGACCTTGACACTGAGTTATTAATTCTAAAGTTTCTTCAAGCAGGAATAATGGATAAAGGTGAATTTCAGCTATCAAAAACAGGCACACCACAAGGAGGGAAATTATCCCCCCTTTTTAAAGTAACATCATGTTGAACGAACTTGACAAAAACCAGTTAGTGGCAAGGTTTATGTTTTAAAATAATATTGTAATATGCTTGACCTAGTCAACAACATATATTATATTTAAATCAAGGAGGTTTTTGCATGTCAAAAGTAACCTATGGAAGAGGTTATGTATATTCAATTAAATACCATAACAGAGATATAAATGCTAGTATTAATATATTAAACCAAGGATTAAAGGATTTAGAGTTAGTGGTGTAAACATAAAGATATAGGGTGGGCTCTATGCACACCCATTAAATAAAATAGGGTAGGGACTATCCGAATTTACGCCTGTGAAAAAGCAGAGAACCAAAAGCTATGCTTTTGTGTGAATCGCTTTGCTTCTTTACCTAGATAGTAGGTTACGAAGTCAATGAAACAGAAAATTCTAGTAGTGATGCTAGAAGCCTGTCACTTTAGTGATGGGAGGTTCACTTATGCATAAGAATAGTATTAAGGGGGGGAGGGATAATATGGGTATATTAAACAGATTTAAGGAGATCATGTCCAGCAATATCAATGCATTACTAGATAAAGCTGAGGATCCAGAGAAGATGATAGATCAGATTTTAAGAAATCTAAACAGCGATTTAGGTAAGGTGAAGGCTGAGACTGCCTCTATCATGGCAGAAGAACAAAGAGCTAAAAGGGAACTAGGGGGAATGTCGAGAGGATATAAGTAAAATGGAGAACTATGCTATAAAAGCCTTAGAAGCAGGAAATGAAGGTGATGCTAGGAAGTTCTTAGAAAGAAAGGCTGATTTGATGGACAAGGAAAAGGGACTAGAAGAGGCCTACAACTTAGCCAAATCCAATTCAGAAAATATGAGACAGATGCACGACAAGCTGATTTCAGACATTAATGAACTAGAGTCACGAAGATCCATGTTAAAAGGGAAAATGTCAGTAGCTAAAACCCAAGAAAGGATCAATAAGATGGGTTCCTCAGTAGTAGATGCTAACCGATCCATATCCGCCTTTGATAGGATGGAAGACAAGGTGAATAGAGCTTTAGACGAGGCCAATGCAATGGCTGAGTTAAATAGAGGTCCTAAAGATGATATAAAGGATTTAGCTGCCAAATACGATAGTAAAGATTCGGATATAGAAGATGAACTAGCTGCACTTAAGGAAAAAAAATGAAGAATAAGGAGTAGTCCTAATATTAAGGGCTGTAGCTACGGCTACAGCTTTAATATTAACTGGTGTTGGTTTCTTTTTGGAGGTGATAAATTTGGTAATACACTACAAATGTCCTAATTGTGGTGCAGATATGGCCTTTAATGCTGAAACAGGGAAGCTTTCCTGCCATAGTTGTGGTAGGGAAGACGATATAGAAAACTTTCCTGACGAGTTTATTAAGGCCCATTTTTCTGAAGATGAAGCTAAGGAATACCATTGTAAAAACTGTGGTGCAGTATTAATTACGGAAGCTGAGACTACAGCCACCACCTGTAGTTTCTGTGGGGGGGCAGGGGGGGTGGTTTTAGCTGATAGATTGTCAGGAAAGATGGCTCCTTCAAAGGTAATTCCCTTTGCTATAAGTAAGGAAGAGGCCATGAAGGCCTTTAAGAAATGGTGCCGAAATGGTAGGCTCACCCCAAAAGGTTTTATGACTGCTGATAGAATAAAAACATTACAGGTATTTATGTACCTTTTTGGTTATATGATTTAAACTCTAGGGTGCAGGTAAATGCTATTTGTACCAAGGTTCGGACATATACTAGAGGTGATTATATATATACGGAAACTAGATACTATGATGTATATCGGGACATAAATTTGGATTATCTAAAAGTTCCAGTAGATGCATCAGAAAAGATGAATGATGAGCTTATGGATAAATTAGAACCTTATAACTATCAGGAATTAAAGGATTTTAAAACACCTTATCTAGCTGGGTATATAGCAGAAAAATACAATTACGATGAAAAGAGCTATTGCCTCGGGCTAAAGCTAAAATAGAAAACTATATAAATGCCTATATAAATTCTACTATTACTGGATACTCCTCTGTTAACTATAAGGATAAGCGGATTGATACTATAAATACCCATGCCTACTACACCCTTCTCCCTGTTTGGATGGTGTACTATGACTACGACAAATCGGAACACACCTTTGCTATGAATGGTCAGACAGGGAAAGTAGTAGGCAAACCTCCTATTAGTTTTGGAAAAGTTGTAGCTTGGTTTGGGGGGGAATAGCTGGGGGGGCTACCTTTGTTGCACTTAAGATAATCGCTTTGTTAATGGGAGGTGGTCTGTTGTGATAAGAAGTTTTAAAGGTTATGGATTTATCATATTGTTTATCATATTATTAACTTTTAGCAGTTCCATAGTATTAGCCGATACTTATACAAAACAGCGGATATATGATTTCGCTAATCTATTGACTTCAGAGGAGATAGAAAGATTAGAGTCTATGGCTCAAAAGTATAGCACTAGAAGGGATACGGATTTTGTCATTTTGACCACTGACCATACTGAAGGAAAAGATATAGTAGAGTATATGGAAGACTTTTATGATGATAAAGCTCTAGGCTATGACAAACCTCATGGCAATACGGCTATACTGACTATCGATATGAATAATCGAGATGTTTATTTGGCAGGTTTCTATAAAGGGGGGGAAGAATACCTAGACGATTATAGACTGGATCTGATTCGAGATAAGATAACCCCAGATTTATCCAATGGGGGGGATTTCTATAAGGCATTTAGAAAATTCATCAAGACCTCTTATAAATATATGGGAATCAGGCCAGGAGTAGATCCAGACAATATATTGTTTAAATTAGGTTTTCAAATAACCACATCCCTTATAGTGGCTGGAATAGTAGTAGGCTCTATGGCCTACAATACTGGTGGTAGGGTAACAGTTTATGATGGAACATATAGAGATTTTAGTAATTCTAGAATACTAAATAGAAGGGATACTTATTTAAGAACCTCTGTTACTAAACATAAAAAACCTTCTAATAAGAATAGAAGTGGTGGCAGCGGTGGTAGTGGCATTAGTCGAGGTGGAGGAATGACTAGAGGTGGTCATTCCCATAGCGGTAGTAGGGGGGGTAAATTTTAGATTAAATACTTAGGAAAGGGTTGATTATATGATATTTAAAGGACAGTTTGCTAATGTAGTAGAATGGGAAGAGTTTAGGGATGATATGATATTTTGGAAATGGTCTAATAGGGAGATAAAAAAAAGGAAGTAGATTAATTATTCGCCCGGGACAGGATGCTATATTTTTGTATAATGGTAAAATAGAAGGTATATTTAAAGATGAAGGAGATTACGATATAGAATCGGAAATTATCCCTTTTTATCCACATTGAAAGGATTTAAATTTGGTTTTAATACAAGTATGAGAGCAGAAGTACTATTTGTAAACACTAAGGAATTTACAGTAAAATGGGGGGGTACCAAAAATGCCATAAACATACCTACTCCTCAATTACCAGGAGGACTTCCCATTCGTGCCAATGGTACTTTTAATTTTAAAGTCAATGATTATATAGCTCTAATCGATAAGATAGCTGGAGTAAAGGATTATTATTTAGTAGAAGATGTGAAATTGAGAATTACCTCCATACTAGATCAACTATTGATGAAATGGATTAGCAAGGAAGGTAAGGATATGTTCAATCTTCAAGCCAATGCTTTTGAAATAGCCAAAGGTATTAAAGAAGATTTAGATATGGAGATATTAGATAGTGGTATGACCATTACAGGTTTTAATATTATAAGTTTTAACTATCCAGAGGAAATCCAAAAGATGATCAACAAGGTAGCTTCACACAATATGGTGGGAGACTTAGGCAAATACCAACAGGTTTCCATGACCGATGGTATATCCTCAGGGAAAGTAAAAGGTGGAGGAACTGCTTCCGATATGGCAGGCATGATGATGGGTATGAATGTAGCCAAAGAGATGATAAAAAATATGGAAGAAGGCAAATCTCAAGGCAGTAAAACCAAACCAAATTTCTGTCCTAATTGTGGCCAGAAGACTGGGGGGGAAGGGAATTTCTGTTCTAACTGTGGTCAAAATTAGTATAAATATATTTATTACAAAAAGCACATATCTCAGTAGAGTTTCAAAACTCTACTGAGATACGTGCTTTACTCCTATGGTTTGGTCAACCTCTTTAGTACATACGATGCGGTTGTTTGCATTAAATAGATCAGTACTTGTAATTTCATGCTATCACCTCCGTGATAACAGAATTACATTTCCTGTCTATTTTGTAATTTGATTATAACACATATTTTATAAAATGTCAAGCATTTTTTTTAAAAAAAATTGACCTTTTATTTCATAAATAATTTAGTTAAGCATATTAACCTGAGGAATATAGCCTATATCTTTCTTATTTAGTGACTTAGAATATTGAGCTTATATTAATTGGGGGGAAATTCAATATGAAATAAATTTTATTGCTCAAAAGACTTAATCTGATATAATGTAATTAAGACAAATATTATCAATATTCTAAATAATAATAAAAATCTTGACAATTCACTAGATTGCATACTTAGTATTTTTTTTGTTTAAATGATTTTTAAATTGAATATAAGAAAAAGGGAGTAACAAAATTTTATAAAGTATTTAAAAAGCAAAATCATAGTGTTAAATATATTTTATATTTAACACTATGAAATAAA
>JMBV01000110.1_pt1 | contig 30992 bp, 61 predicted proteins | sample 616531 | NCBI WGS metagenome assembly JMBV01 (sample SAMN02727904, study PRJNA239997) | anaerobic digester metagenome | biome: anaerobic digester; isolation source: mesophilic anaerobic digester inoculated with municipal waste water sludge... | place: Germany: Bielefeld University, CeBiTec ...
CCTCCGTTTATCTATTTTGTGTAATGTCATTTAATATTATAGCAGAATTATATATTGTTTGTTAGTTTATCATTTATGATAATATTTTTTTATGAGTATATAAAGAAAACTAAATTGCCGTAGGCAATTTAGTTTTAACTTTTATTTTTATTATTGGTATCATACACACTATGTTTTTTTCCAAATCTTTTCTAAATCCTCAAATAGGTAGTTATATCATCTTTCTTTTCCATGCCAAGAGCGACAATAAAAGCATTTATTAAGCTCATAGGTGCTACTAAAGAATCTACAAAAGATAGCATACTACTGCTAGCAATTAAGGTTACATCTGCATATTGAGCTGCAGGTGAAACTAAACTATCAGTTATACCTATAATACTACAACCTTTTTCTTTACCATAATCTAAAGCCTCCAAAGTTCTCTTAGAGTATCTAGGGTAACTTATACCAATAATGACATCATCCTCAGTTGCTTTTAGTAACTGTTCAAACACATCGTTAGCTCCAAAAGAAATAATTTTGACATTATCCAATAAAAAAATTTAAGTAAAAACCTAAATATCCTGCTAAAAATGAAGAACTTCTAAGGCCTAAAATATATACGTTATCAGCTTTTAAAGTAATTTCAACCCCCTCGTTGAAATGCTTGGTAATCTAATTCATTTAAAGTTTTTCAATATTATCCATATCTTTTTAACTACTTGTTTAAGTGCATTTTCATAATCTGAAAAATCTTTACTTAAAGAAATTCTTTGTACTGTAGTTAGTTTATTCTTAATCAGTTCTTGTAGTTCTTTTTGAAGTTCTCTATAACCATCATATCCTAAAGTATTAGCAAAACGAACTACTGTTGATTCACTAACACCTACAGTTTCACCAAGAGTTGCAGCCGTCATAAAGGCAGCTTTATCATAATTATCCATTATATATTCAGCTATTAATTTTTGCCCCTTACTTAGAGAATTATAATTATTTTGTATTACTTTAATAAGATCAACATACTTCCCCATAGGTACTTTCCTTATGTTTTAATATCAAATTGAATCCTTCTTCTAATGCTTTTTTTGTTCAATTTTTCTGTCCCTTGGGGGGGCACTCTATTTAATACAGCTTTTTCTAAAGACTCTTTATTGACTATTTTAGTTAACTCATATATACTGCCTAGTGCAATTATATTGGCCACCATAGGTTTCCCTATTTCCTTTGATGCAGTCTCTAATATTGGGATAGAATATATTTTTATATCATCTCGTTCTGGTCTATCAGTTACTGTACTATCCAATATCAACATGCCACCTGGTTTTAAAGAATCTATATATTTATCATAAGCTTTTTTTTGTTAAACACAGTAGTATATCGCATTTATTTACCTTAGGATAATTTATAATTTCGTCACTTATAATCACTTCTGCCTTACTTGCTCCACCCCTAGCCTCTGGACCATAAGATTGGGATTGGACAACATTTTTACCATCATGTAAAGCTGCCTCTGCTAATATAATTCCCGCTAAAATAAGCCCTTGACCTCCTGAACCACTTAATCTCAATTCTTGACGCATCATGTTTTATCTCTCCTTTAAAACGATTCTATAATTTTTCATATTCTTCAACGTACTCTGGCCTTTGGCCTTTATATATTTCACCTACTATAATTTTATCCTTACGTTTTTCCTCAGATAACTTTTCATAAGCAATTTTATTAACAGTATTTTCCTTTAGATAATTCATCATATCAACAGCATCACCTTTTTTTTGTTTTTCCTACCATAATAAGTAGGACATATGGTTATAGTTTCAATAAAAGAAAACCCTTTATTCTTAATGCCCTCTTCTACTTGTTTTATTATCATATTAGCACCATATACTGTAGATCTACTTACATAAGTAGCTCCAGATGCCTTAGCTAGCTCACACAAATCAAAATTAGCATCTATATTTCCATAGGGAGCAGTAGTTCCTTTATCCCCTGTAGGTGTAGTTGGAGAATATTGTCCTCCTGTCATTCCATATATATTATTATTAAAACTATAGTAGTTAAATCAATATTTCTTCTCGCAGCATGTATTAGATGATTGCCTCCAATAGCAGCACAATCTCCATCACCTGTTATTACTATTACGTGCAAATTAGGATTTGCAAATTTAATACCAGTCGCAAAAGCCAAAGCTCTCCCATGAGTTGTATGTATAGTATTGAAGTCTAAATAACCAGATGCTCTTGATGAACAACCTATACCTGATACTATACATACATCCTCTTGATTTAAATTTAAATTATCTATAGCTTTTACAATAGCCCTAGTAACTATACCATTGCCACATCCAGGACACCAAATATGAGGTAAACTATCAGTTCTAAAATATTTATCTACTAATTTACTTGGCAATTTTAACCCTCCTTAATAAAAGAGACAATTTCTTCTGGAGTAATTAATTCCCCCCCATGTACCCTACTATATTTGTCTACTTTAGTATATTTTCCCGCAACTCTATCCACTTCATTAAAATATTGACCCATATTCATCTCTACTACAGTAATTCTATTTACCTTCTTAGCTATGATTTTTAATTGTTTTTCTGCCATTGGCCATATGGTAATAGGTCTAAACAATCCAATTTTTACTCCCTCTTCTCTTAGCTGATTTATTGCTGATTTTGCTGATCTAGCCGTTGCACCATAAGCGACAATTATTTGCTCCGCATCCTCCATTAGATACTCTTCATATTCCACTATATCATCTGCATTATCCTTTATTTTGTTAACCAATCTATTTACCAAATTCTCTGCTATACGATGATTGCTTGTTGGAAAGCCTGTTTCATCATGGATTAGGCCAGTAACATGATATCTATACCCCCCCTCGCCAAAGTTTGCCATTGCAGGTATCATATCATTTTCTTCAATTTTATATGGAAGATATTCATCAGGTTTAACATTTGGTTTTTTTCCTATTGATAATCTTTATTTCATCTGGATCTGGTATTTCGATTTTTCTCTCATATGACCTATAACTTCATCCATTAATAGTATAACTGGTGTTCTATACTTTTCTGATAAATTAAAGGCTTTTATCGTAGTATCATATATTTCCCTTACTGTAGAAGGATATAAGGCAATAATTGAATGATCCCATGGGTCCCCCCCCATCTAGCTTGCATTATATCCCCCCCTTGTGCTGGTGATGTAGGCAATCCAGTACTAGGCCCACCCTTTGTACATTAACAATAACACAAGGTACTTCTGCAGCAACTGCATATCCTATACCTTCTTGTTTCAAAGAAAATCCTGGACCACTAGTAGCTGTCATAGATTTTTACCTGTTAATGAGGCACCAATAATTGCACTAATACTTGCAATTTCATCCTCCATTTGAATAAACTTACCACCTATTCTTGGTAATTTTTCTGCTGATAATTCTGCAATTTCTGTTGAAGGCGTTATAGGATAACCAGCATAAAACCTCATACCCGCAGCAATTGCCCCTTCTACGCAGGCCTCATTGCCTTGCATTAATTTTACTATTTTCTCTGCCATGTTAATTACCTCCTAAATAAATAGCATAATCAGGACACCTTAATTCACATTGACCGCACTGAATACAGGCATCCAAGTTTTCCACCTTCACTTTGCCTTTTTCTAAAGTTAAAACATCTTTTGGGCAAAAAGCAACACATATACCACAGCCTTTGCAAAATTCTTTTTCTACAACTAGCTTTAGTTTCGTATTTTCCAACAAGGTACTTCCCCCCCTTATTTATGATATTTCCTACTTTAATAATAACAAAGTTATTTGAAATATGCAAGATTTATTTCATTTTTTTGCAATTCCATTAAATCTGCAAGTTTTGTTTCATTAGTTATAAAAAAAACAAGCCAAAAGGCTTGTTTTAAATCTTATATTGGATAAGTTTTAAATTCATCATCTAATATATTATTATCTATTTTATATTTTTTTTGCTTGTCTATACTCAAAAAAATTCAATAGCAACTTGAGGAAATAAAGCATAAGTTAATACATCTTCTTCCTGTTCCATATATTCTTTAATTTCATCTTTCAATTTATCTAATTCTGGTTCTAATAAATCTGCTGGCCTCCCTGTATATACTTCTTCGTCTCCGATTATCTTTTGTTTTATATCTTCTTTTATAGGTACCGTTGGTTTGCCATATAAACCTTTTACATAGTTTTTAGTTTCTTTAGGAACCATTTTATATCTTTCTCCTAATAATACATTAAATACTGCAGTAGTTCCTACCATTTGACTCATGGGAGTAACTAAAGGCGGATACCCTAAATCCTCCCTTACTCTTGGTACCTCTTCTAATACTTCATCAAATTTATCCAATTTTCCTTGAGCATTCAATTGAGAAACTAGATTTGACAACATACCTCCTGGTACTTGATATTTTAAAGTTCTAACGTCTACATTCAATACCTTGGTATTAAGTAGTCCTTTATCTAAATATTTATCCCTTAAATCTTTAAAATAATCAGTTACTTCTAGCAACAAGTCCATATCTATATCTGGATAATATGGAGAACCCTGTAAAGAAGCTATCATGGATTCAGTGGCAGGTTGGCTAGTTCCCATAGCCAAAGGTGACATTGCTGTGTCTATTATATCTGCACCTGCTTCTATACCTTTCATATAGGTTTGGTTTGCAATTCCACTGGTAAAGTGAGAATGAATTTGAATTGGAATTTTAATATTCTCTTTAAGCCCTTTAACTAATTTTTCTGCTTCATAGGGTAATAAAATTCCAGACATATCCTTTATACATATGGAATCAGCACCCATTTCTTCCATCTCTATTGCTAAATTTATATAATACTCATTATTGTGAACTGGACTTGTTGTATAAGATATTGCTGCTTGAGCATGACCACCATATTCCTTAGTAGCTTCTATAGATTTTTTTAATATTCCTAGGATCGTTTAAAGCATCAAATATTCTAATTATATCTATTCCATTTTCTATAGATTTTTTTTACAAACTCCTCTACTACATCATCAGGATAGTGTTTATACCCCCCCAATAAATTTTGCCCTCTAAGTAACATCTGTAACTTTGTATTTTTAAAGGATTTTCTTAACGTCCTTAATCTTTCCCATGGATCTTCCTTTAAAAATCTTAAACAAGCATCAAAAGTAGCACCACCCCCCCACACTTCTAATGAATGAAAACCCACTTTATCTAATTTATCAGCAATGGGTAACATGTCATCTGTTTTCATTCTTGTAGCTATCAAGGATTGATGGGCATCCCTTAGAGTAGTATCTGTGATTTTTACACCTGCCATTATTATCCCTCCTGTTAATTTATTTTTTTCTACGCCATATAGTATTGGCGGATTATTCCTCTGATTTATAAATTTAAATTTCAAAACATTATACCTTCTTTGATCCAAAGATTCTAAAAAGTTTTCTACTGCCTCCTGCTCTTCTTTACCCCCCCATCATGTCCAATATAACAGGTAATAAGCAACAACCCATTATTATTTAAAAGCGACAAAGCCTTTTTTTTATGCTTTTAACAGTGGTTAAAGCTTTTGTCTTGATATTTTTGTCTCCACCAGGTAAATAGCCTAAATTATATACAATAAAATCTATGTTTTCATATATGTATTTATCTATGTTTCATGACCATCATTTATTAAAATAACATTTTTATCTAAATTTAGTTTTTGTAACTTCTTTTCAGTATTAATAATTGCTTTTTCTTGAATATCAAATCCGTAAACCTTCCCTTTTTCACCAACTAACCTAACTAAATTTAAAGTATCTTTGCCATTTCCAACAGTACAATCTAGTGCAATATGCCCATCTTTAATATAATAATTCATTATTTTTTTTCACCGTCTCAACTGGATTAATAAAATGCTTAAATCTCATCATTATCACCACATAAACAACAATCATTAAAAAAAACTATCTATATTCAAACTAAGAGAATAGTGTACTCTTAAATTTTTTTTATTTAATTCAAACCCTTTATTAATCAGATATTTGTTATATTTTCTATAAAAGACCACATTTATATTCATTACATTCAACTTAAACAGCATAGCCCTTAATAGAGCTTCTCCATAATTAAACCCTCTATATTTTTCCCTTACAAAAATATATTTTAATACTCCATATCCATTTTCTACATCTATTTTACCTATGCCAGCATATTCATCTTCCTCTATTAATATATAAACAAACCCTTGAGAGATATCCTCCTGTATATGTTCTTCCATTAAAATTCGATTTACCCTTTTATAATCTTTATCATCTATTTCTCTAATAGTTATCATCATAATATCCTCCAACTTTTAATCCTAAATCAATTATAATAGATATCTTGTTAAAAATAAAGGTTAAACGAAAAGCATTGTAGTACTGTATATTGCTACAATGCTAAAGTTTTTTTTAGATATTCAATTTCTTTAGAAGTTAAATATCTCCATTCGCCAATTCCTAAATTTCCTAATTCTAACTTTCCAATAGCCACTCTCTCTAACTGAATAACAGGATGACCAATATATTTACACATCTTTCTTACTTGTCTGTTCCTTCCCTCATGTATAGATATTTCCAACAATGAAGTATCCCTATTTCTTTTTAGTATTTTTACATAGGCTTCTGCTGTCATCCTACCGTCGATTTTTAACCCTTTTCTAAATTTATATAGTTTTTTATTATTAGGGATACCTTTTACTAAAGCAATATATTTTTTTTAGGTATTTCATAGCTTGGGTGGGTTAATTTATAAGCCAGATCCCCATCGTTAGTCAAAAGAAGCAATCCAGTAGTATCCACATCCAATCTACCTACTGGATAAATCCTTTCTTTGACTCCATTGATTAAATCTAAAACAATCTTTTCGCTATGTTTATCTTTAACCGTGGTAACATATCCTTTAGGTTTGTTCAACATAATATATATTTTATTTTCCTCTAATTTGATTATTTTATTATCAACTTTCACTATATCCTTTTTTTTGGATTAATAGTCACTCCCAATTCTTTAACAAATATATCATTAACCTTTACTCTACCCTCAAGGATAATTTCTTCCGATTTCCTTCTTGATGCTATACCACATTTGGCCATATATTTTTGTAATCTCATTTATCTCATCCTCTCAATATCAAGGTATACATATATATTATCTTTTTTTTGCTATTTGTAAAATCCTATTCTATTTTATTATATATATTTAATAAATTTAGCTCTTCAACTCTATTTCTTATCTCATGTAAATCAGTAGAGTATAACCCTTTATCTAACATTCTATTAAAATAGGTACTACCAGCAAAAGTATATCTATCTTTCAACCCTTCTTCTGTATTCATTTTTTTATTGGTATAACTAATTAAATCTCCAATAGCTAAATCTGTAGGAAGTTTTAAAAGCTCTTTACCATATATATGTCTAACACTATTATATCCTGCCAATGTACCTGTTACAATCGCTTCTGTATGTCCAACAAACAATCCAGATTTTTCACCTGCACAAAATAGATTCTTTATTCCTTTAACCTTCATGGTATCTTCTCTTGGCGCAATTGATAAATACCTTACGGAATTTCCTACACCTCCTGAATAAGGATCTTCATAACGAGCATTTTCTAATCCCTTTATTTTTCTTAATTTTTCTAAGGGATAAAAAGATGTCATCATTTTAGCATGACCAGTATCCAATAATATTATATTTTCTGCATATTCGTCTATTGCATACTGTTGGCAAACTTTTTTTTGAAAGTTTATCCCGCTGAATATCATCCTTTGGAACTGGCAATAAAACAACTCCTTCCTTTTCTAGTTCATTTATTACCTCATTGCTTAGGGAATCCTTATTTAATTTACAAGATCCGCTAAAAGCACCATAGGAGCCATCTTTTTTTTCATTCCTACTATATCTGTAACCCCTGCTTTTTGGCTAATACTAACCCTTGGTCCAAAGGTAGGGCATCTTAAAATACACATAGCACATCCGTTACCATACTTTAAACAATTCCCCATAGGACCAGTAGATCCTGTTGTTTCAACAAATACATCACCATAGATGGTTTCTCCATCGTTTAAAATAATAGCTCGTATATAACCATCTTCCTTAACTACATCTACTGCACGTTTTGTAATTTTAGTATAACACCTAATGATAATAGTAATTCCCTAACTGCAGGTTCAATTTTAGTTACATCGTATAGGTATGCATGTTTGTGTCCAGGAAAATCTATATTCTTATGCAATGAAAATTTATCCGTTATATTAAATAATTCTCCTCTTCCTAATAAAATATTTTCCTCTGCTGCAGTAAAACGGCCGTTATTCCTCATTATTCCTCCTACATTACCTAAACCTAATAGCATATCGGTTTTTTTCAATAAGGACTACCTCAATTCCCAATTTTATAGCTGCTATACTTGCTGCACAACCAGCCCAACCTCCTCCAATAACCACTATTCTATTCATCAAAACACCTCCTAATAGATATTCCTAGGATCAATTATAGTTTTACATAATTTGATCCTATCTCCATTCTCAATTTTCTTTAAACAGGCTCCACATACCCCTTCACCACAACAAATTATACTATTATTAGATACAAACCATTCGATAGATTTATCAATTGTTTCTATGATGGTTTTCATTTGTCTATGAACCATATCAGCTCCAGCACTAATCAACACATCTACTGGATTTCCCTTTATATAATTTTTTTAAAGTTTTCTCACCTTCATTACTTAGTGAATCTATTAATATTGTTTTTATATTAACACCTTTCATAAAATCAAGACAATACAGAGAACTAGTTTTTCCCTGATCTAAAAACAATACTATATTATTTCCCTTAAGATATAATTTTTTTTATAGGTAATAAAATAGATGATTGACCAATTCCTCTAGCCACAATAACTATAGAACAATTTTCTTTTTTTTGATAAGTCACTTGTGCCAATAAGTCCCCCCCCAATAAGGCCCTTTTATTATTAGAGTATCCCCCCCTTTATTAATTTTTTTTGGTTTTAGGTCCTATTTCTTGATATACAATATAAATATGGTGCTCATCTAGATCAAATATAGACATGGGAGTATTATAATAAGGACTATTGCAATCTTTTCTAATAAATACATAAGAACCTATAGTATCTAGCTTTCTTATTAATTTATTATCCAATTTAATTTTTAACAAATATAGTTCATTGCTTATAAATTTTTTTATCTACTATTTGTCCCTTATAATCTCTCCTATAATTGTTTTGACTACCATTTTTCATAATATATTCATATAGAATACAAACTCCATTCCATGTACAATCACAAAGATCATCTCCTCTTAAATGGGAACAAGAAATACAGTCTTTTGTATCAGATAAACTACAAGTACAGTATTCACTCCCAGAATCTATACACTTATAAAGTTTCAACATTCATCACCCCTTAAAAGCTCCTTATATATACAGCATATTTAAATAAGTATTATTGGTGACAAATAAAAAAAAGCCCGAAGGCTAAAGTTAATATATTCATAAATACTAATTTCAAAATTTATTATTTGTTTTTTTATCATCTTTTCAAGATATCCTAATTTTGCTATACTTTCCTTTGAAACAATGTTTTCTTCATGAAAGAATACCCCCCCATCTAAATAAACCTTAACTTTACCTATGATATGACCCTTTTCCACTGGAGCAACTATTTCATCAGGCATATCAATATAGATTTTTATATTTTTTTAGTTCCTCTTCTTTTAAGGGTAGGTAAATAGTTTTTCCACCACTACTGGCACACTATCTTTTTTTCCCATTGATTACAGGAACCTCCATTAGATATTGGCCAGCATCCCATATTACATAATTTTTAAACTCTTTAAAACCATAATCCAATAAACTATAACAATCCTCAAACCAATTCCTATCGTTAAGTACTATGGCAATAAGTGTCCGTCCTCCACGTGTTGCACTAGACACTAAACATCTTCCTGCTTTCATAGTATACCCAATCTTTACCCCCCCATTTCCTCCTTCATATTCCCAAAGGTATTGTTTTTATTGTAAAATAAATTGTTTTTTTTCTCTATGAGCTTTCCACATCTTTGATTCTACAATTTCTGCAAATTTTTTTTATATCCATTGCTTCTCGAGTAATCAGTGCAAGATCATAAGCTGTTGTATAATGATTATCATCATGGAGCCCATGGGGATTTACAAAATTAGTATCCTTTGCACCAATTTGTTTAGCTTTTTCATTCATCATAAATACAAACTCATCAGTACTATTCCCAATATAATCTGCTATAGCAACTGCAGCATCGTTTCCAGACCTTAACATTAATCCATATAGTAAATCTTCTAAACTTATAATCTCTCCATCATAAAGATATATACTAGAGCCTTCTATGCCTACACAAGTACTTTTTATTTCAACTTTATCTTCCACATTTCCTTCTTTTAAAGCTATCAATCCTGTCATTATCTTGGTAGTACTAGCCATAGGCAATTTATTATAGGGGGGGTTTAATTCAAATAATACTCTTCCCGATTCCATATCCACTAATATAGCACTTTGTGCAATAACAGATGGCTTTTCCCCCCCATATGAATAATTACTAGTAAATAAAATACTAACAAATAATAATAACAAGATACCTTTTTTTCAAATTAAACTCTCCTTTCTTCAAAACCTTTTTCTTAAACTTTATTTAGTTTAAATTAATAGAAGCAGAAATATTCTGCTTCTATTTCTTATACAGTATCCATAGGTTTTTCGTCACTAAAATTTTCTTTTTTTGTAATAGCATCTTGAATATTATCTGCTATTTTGCCCATAAAATCGAACAAACTGCTTAATGCTGTATTCCCCCCTCATCTACAGTTAATAACTTGATTTGTTCTTGCCCTACAACAATAAAACCTACAGGTTGTACCGAAACACCTGCACCACTACCTCCTCCAAAAGGTAATTTTTCATCAGGTAGATTAATATCTTTACTACTAAAAGTTTTTTTTAAACTCCGTACCACCTGAAGCAAAACCAAAACAAATTTTTGAAACAGGAATGATTATCAAACCATCTGGAGATTGTACTGGATCTCCAATAATAGTATTTACATCAACCATTTCCTTTAAACTGTTCATGGTTGTATGCATAAGCCCTTCTATCGGATGTTCTGACATTCTTACCACCACCTTTACGCATTTTCATTAATCTAATCCATATATTTATAATATAAACCATTCTTATTTTAATTATACAGTTAAATAAAATATCTAATATTTCTTCATTAAACACAGATATTATATCAAGATCCAATTTATCTATTTCCTTACTTGCAAGTATAATGCTGACAATAATACTTTTCATACTCCACATGCTTCCATACATTATTGCTGTCAAAAAAAAGCATCCTTAGACCCAATCCTAGTCTTCCATATCAATTGTTGAAATTTACTCTTATCCCATATATAATTAAATAACTCCCTTGAATAAACTTGTTTAAAACTATGCTTTTTTTTGATTATTGCTATTTTTATTGAAAGGATATATCTCGGGACTAAAAAGTCCAAATAAATAAGATATAGATATATTAAACTCTATCACATTAGCTTTATATATAAATTTTAAATTGAATTTAACTGGTAATAATATTAAAACCCAGAGGAACAAAAATATTAAAGATAATAGAATTAATAAGTACTTCATGTGTACACCCCAATATACAAAATTACCCTACACCTATATCTTTCCAAATAAAAGAAGAATAATACTTTTAAAAGTATTATTCTTCTTTTATTTCAATATCACTTTCTTCTATTTTGAAATCCTTTAGTGTGGGTAAATCTTCTAAAGTTTCTAACCCAAAATACCTTAAAAACTCAGTTGTAGTGCCATATATTATGGGACGACCAGTTCTTTCAAGCCTTCCCTTTTCCTCTATTAATCCTTTTTTTTGTAAAGTATCCAAAGCTTTGTCACATCTAACTCCTCTTATATTTTCAATTTCGTTCTTAGTTATAGGTTGTTTGTAAGCGATGATAGATAAGGTTTCTAGCGCTGCAGTTGAGAGGCTTTTAATATCCTTTTCTTGGGTCAATTTATTAATCCATTGATGATGTTCAGGCCTAGTACATAGTTGATAATTATCGTTTAAACATATTATTTTTAATCCTCTTCTATTAAAATCAAATTCGTCTATCATGTTTTTTTTAATATTTTTTTTACTTTTTCTTCTTCTACTTCTATTATCTTAGATATATCATTTAAAGATAGAGGATCCCCCCCAAACAAATAACAAGGCTTCTATTATTGCTTTTATCTCTCTTTCATCCACCTATCCAACACCTCTTACTTCCTTATTTTTATTATAATATCTGAAAAGTTTTCCTCTTGATATACAACAACATATCTCATCCTAATCAATTCAAGTAAAGACAAAAATGTAACCACTATCTCTTGTCTACTGCATTCATTATCAAATAAATGTTGGAAATCTATTTTCCCATTGTATTTTAATTTTCTTTTTATCTTTTCCATGCATTCATCTAATGTATATTCTTCCCTCTGTATTTTATCTATGTCCATTAAAGGTTCTTTGCCTTTACTCTTAGCAAGTATATTATTAAAAGCTTTTACCAGTTCATCTATATCTATTTGTTCAAGCTCTTCTTCTTCTTTGGTAAAAATAGATAAATCTTCCTTTGGCTTGTAAAAAAACTTTCTTTTGTATTTCTTCATAATTTCTTAACTCCCTTGAAGCATATTTAAACTTTTTGTATTCTACTAATCTTTTTACCAATTCCAATCTAGGATCAGCTTCTTCCATCTCCAATTGTTCTCCATCATTCTTGTCTACCTGAGGCAATAACATTTTGGATTTTATTTCAAGTAAAGTGGAAGCCATTACTAAAAATTCACTAGTAACTTCTAGATCCATCTCTTCCATCTTAGTAATATAATCTATATATTGTTCTGTTATTTCATTTATGGGAATATCATATATATCAATTTCTGCTTCATCTATTAGATGTAACAATAGATCCATAGGACCTTCAAAAGACTCTAGCACAATTTTATATTCCATATAAAAAACTCCTATATTAACTAATAATTTTAATCAATAAATTTAAACTAAAATCTATAAATGGTCCAAGTATTTTATCTATAGTATTCGTAGCTATTAACAGTATTAATACCAATTGTAAATATCTTTCATATTTATAAAATTTATATTCATATTTGTTTGGTAGCAAACTAGCCAATATCTTTGAACCATCTAAAGGGGGAAAAGGTAAAAGATTAAATATCCCTAACATTATATTATACCATAACATTATAACTAAGATATTTAATACAATATTATTGGTTATTATACCAGTAGATATTATAAACCCTACTATTACAGCTAACAAAAAAAATTGGAAAAAGGACCTGCTAAAGATACCAATAGGGTATCCCTCTTTCGTTTTTTTTAAAATTATTAGGATTTATAGGCACTGGCTTGGCCCATCCAAATCTAAACAATAATAAGAAAATAAATCCAATTGGATCTAAATGCTTAAGAGGATTCAAAGTTAACCTTCCAGATTCTTTTGCAGTATTATCTCCTAATAAATAAGCCATAAGTCCATGGGAATATTCATGAATAATTATAGCAATAAGCAATCCAGGTATATTTAATAAAATATCAAGCTTCATATATTGCCCTCTTTCTAATAATTGATATAACCTCGACTTAATAGCCGAGGTTTTTTTAAGTCATATTCTATTTTATAATGTTTTTACAAAAAAAACAAACATATATTTATACTATTTATTGATGAGTAAACTCTTTAATACTTTTTTTTAAACATTTCTGTTAAATTTGCCTTTTCAATAGAATGTTTTGTAATTAATCTAATTTTATCTACTTCTTTACCATCTAAATTAACAATTAAATAGCCAATTTCTTCCCCCCCTTGTTCCACAGGGCTTTCTATAAATTCAGGTAAAATTATCTCTTTAGATATATTGGTATCTTTGCCTTTAGGAACAAGTATATATCCATCTTTTTCTAATACTGCCTCAATGTATTCATCTTTTCCTTTATGGACTAAAACTTTTGCCATTACTTCATTTTTTTGCCTATAGGTATAGAATCATAATTAGCAAATCCATAATCTAGTAATCTAATGCTTTCTTCAAACCTTATCTTTGAAGTTTCACAACCCATTACAACTGCTATTAACTGTAAATTTCCCCCCCGTTTTGCTGAAGCGGATAAACAAAAACCAGCTTCATTTGTAGAACCAGTTTTTATTCCTGTAGTTCCTTCATAATCAATTATCAGTCTATTGGTATTAACTAAACTTTGTATCTTATCTTTTTTTTCCCTACCTTTATTTCATCCATATATGTGGTTAACCAATCGTGTATTTTTTTTATGTTTAAGAAGTTCCCGAGACATTTTAGCTACATCATAAGCTGACACATAGTTATCTTCATGGGGAAGTCCAGTTGCGTTGGTAAAATTACTATTATCCATCCCTAGTTCTTTAGCTTTATCATTCATCATCTTCACAAATGTCATCTCACTACCTGCTATATATTCTGCCAAAGCTACTGAAGCATCATTAGCTGATCTTAAACAAATAGCTTTAAATAAATCCTCTACAGTTTGTATTTCTCCTTCTTCTAACCATAATTGACTTCCTCCCATTCTTGAAGCATGGCTACTAATTCTAACCTCATCATCTAAACTAATCTTTCCACTTTCTAAAGCCTCCATTCCCAATAAAAGAGTCATGATCTTACTAATACTTGCTGGAGGTAGCCTATCATGGGATTTTTTTTCATAAATTATTTCACCAGTATTATAATCCATTAATATGGCTGATTTTGCATTTATTTCCAAATTATCTGCTGCATAAATGGTTGTTGTAAATAAAATTATTATACAAATAGTAGTCAATATGAATCTTTTATTCATATTATTACCTCCCATTATTTATTTACTTTTATATTCTCCATTTAAAAACTACTTATACAATCTATCATAAACATGGGATAATATACCATCAATATAATTATAAAAACTGCCTTGTAGCTTCATGTACAAGGCAGTTTTGCTAAAATATTTCTACTTCATCTTTAGTTATTATGCCATATATCAGTTTTTTTACTTTCTTTATTTTTATCCCCCCCAATAATAAATATCTCCTTAATCTTTTTTTTCAACTTCTTTTGCTTTATCAATATTATTGGCATGTATATAGCTAATATGTCTCCAATCTCTACTTTATCATCCACCTTTTTATTCAAAATAATACCTGCAGATAAATCTATTTTTGAATCCATAGTCTCTCGTCCAGCCCCCCCTAAAGCCAGTGCACACTTACCAATCTCTTCTGCATTTAAAGCTTTAACATAGCCTTCATCTTTACTTTTTACCTCAATAATATAATTTGCCTTTGGCAGTAGTTCTGGATTTTTTTACATAATTAATATCTCCATCTTGATATTTTACTAGCTCTATAAATTTTTCATAAGCTGATCTATTACGAATAGTCTCTTCCAATAAAAACTTAGCTTCATCTTCATTTTTAACTCTTTTTGCTAACAATAACAATATAGATCCTAATTTAATACATAATTCATGTAAATCATCTGGCCCATTTCCTTTTAGAACATCTATAGCTTCTTTCACCTCTAATGCATTTCCTATTGCATTACCTAAGGGTTCATCCATATTAGTAACTAATGCTATAGTTTCTCTACCATAACCTGTGCCAATTTCTACCATCTCTTTGCCTAAATTTATTGCATCATCTAAATTCTTCATAAATGCACCACTTCCTACTTTTACATCAAGTATTATAGCATCAGATTCTATAGCTAATTTTTTTTGCTCATTATACTACTAGCAATCAAAGATATATTTCTACTGTAGCAGTCACATCTCTTAAAGCATAAAGCTTTTTATCTGCTGGTGTTATATTAGCTGTCTGACTGCATATGGATATATTTATATCATTTGTATTATTAATAAATTCTTCTGTACTTAGTTCCACCCTAAAATCCTTTATAGATTCTAATTTGTCTAAAGTTCCTCCTGTATGTCCTAATCCTCTTCCAGACATCTTTACAAAAGGTACTCCACAAGCAGCTACCATTGGTCCTAATACAATGGTTGTAGTATCCCCCCCTACCCCCCCTCCAGTAGAATGTTTGTCTACCTTTAATCCATTAATCTTAGAAAGATCTACTATATCCCCAGAATAAACCATAGCCTTTGTTAAATCCAATGTTTCCCTTTTATTCATCTTGTTTAAATATATAGCCATCAATAATGCTGAAATCTGATAATCAGGTATTTTACCATTAGTATAATTTTCAACAAAATAATTTATTTCATCAGTGGATAATTCCCCACCATCTCTTTTTTTTCTTGATAATATCATACATTCTCATTATATCCACTCCAATTATATATTTGTTAATATTCCTATTACTAATTTTTCAAATTTTTCTTTAACCTTCATAGAAGTTTCAATAACTTCTTCATGATTCAAAGGTTTATCTAATATTCCTGCTGCCATATTAGTTATACAGGATATACCTAATACTTTTACCCCTTGGTGAGAAGCTACAATTACCTCTGGCACTGTAGACATACCTACTGCAGACGCTCCTAATGTTCTTGCTAATTTTATCTCTGCAGGAGTTTCATACGTAGGCCCAGTAAACCACATGTACACTCCTTCCTTTAATGGAATATTTAATTTGTCTCCTGTTTTTTTTAGCAAGCTCTATTAATTCCTTATCATAAGCTCTAGTCATATCCACAAATCTAGGTCCTAATTCATCTAAATTTTTTTTCCTATTAAAGGATTTTTACCTGTAAAATTAATATGATCTTTAATAATCATTAAATCTCCAGGTGAAAAGTTTTTATCCACACCGCCTGCTGCATTAGTAACAATTAAATTTTCAATACCTAAACTCATCATAACTCTAACGGGAAAAACCACATCTTTTAATGGATAACCTTCATAATAATGAAATCTGCCTTGCATGGCTATTACAGTTTTTCCACCTAATTCTCCAATTATCAGCTGCCCCCCCTTATGTCCTTCTACTGTAGAAACAGGGAAATTTGGTATTTCATTATAAGCTATTATAGTAGGAGATTCTATTTTGTCTCCTAAGCCTCCTAAACCTGAACCTAATATTAGTCCAATTTCGGGTTTTTGATTGCACTTTTTCTCAATATAATTTATACTTTCTTTTATTCTTTTCATATAATCCATTTTATTACCTCCTATGCTCTAGGATGTGATTTTTCATATACATCCTTTATTTCTTTATTTTCTGTTGCAAATAAATACATATGTGTAGTTGAAATATCAGAATGCCCTAGCATTTCTTGCACCATTTTAACATCAGCACCATTTTGCAATAAATGTACTGCAAACGAATGTCTTAAAGTATGAGGAGTAATCTTTTTATCTATATTGCACTTTTTAGTATACCCCCCCTTTATAATTTTCCAAAAACCTTGCCTAGTTAATCTATTTCCATTGTAATTTACGAACAATGCTTTTTCTGAGTCTACTTTTACAACTTCTCCTCTGTACTCTTCAATATAGATATGTATACAATCTAAAGCTACTTTACCAATAGGGATAATTCTCCCATTGACATCAATATCTTCTAAATTTAAATACCCTAGTTGTAAATCTAGGTTGTCCAAATTAAGAGCTACCATCTCCGATACTCGAATGCCTGTTGCATATAACAATTCTAATATAGCTTTATCTCTAGCACCTTTAAAGTTATTTTGTTTTGGTTGAGAAAGCAATATATCTACTTCTTCTTTAGTCAATACACATGGTAGCTTTTTTTTCTCTCCTAGGAGATTGAAGATTTAATGTTGGATCTTCTTTTATCAAATTTTCATTTAGTAAATATTGATAATAACATCTAATAGATGCTAAATTTCTAGAGATGGTAGAAGCAGCCTTTCCATTTCTTTGTAAATCCATTAAATATGTAATAATTATAGTTTTATTAACATCTATAGTGCTTTTAAAATTATTAGAATCCAAATACTCCTTAAATTGTTTTAAATCTCTTATATATGCATCTAAAGTATTAGAACTTAATCCTTTATCATTTCTTATATATTCTATGTAATCCTCCAAAATAACATCAAGCATAATGTTTCTCCTTTACATTTAAAGCTTATACTTTTTAATATTATCTAATTAAAATAATCCCATATTAAACCTAGAAACTTTGGGGCAATATAGGCCTCTATAAAACAACCCACAACTATTAAAACACTAGCAACTAATATTTGAATTGAATAATTTGTAATATTCATATGAATATTACTATTTATATATCTTAATTTTTTTGTTTTTTTGCATTTTTTTATAGAAAAAGCTATTCCTATAGCTGAAATGAATATAAAAGCAGGTATAATAATCAAGTTTTGAGGTAATATACCTAGTAATGAAAAAAATAAATCCTTTAAAACTATATTCATTTACTAAAAACCTACTGTAAAACCTAGAGCAAATCCTCTAAATAATACTATAACAGGTATTATCCATAATCCTATTATAATCAATCCCGTTAAATAGATTAATGCTACAGTTTTTAAATTATCAATTAATGACTGTTTAAAGATAGCTAAATTATCAAAACTACCTTGTTCAATAGCCTTAAAGAAAATATTAAGAAATACCATTATACCATTTCTTTGCTCTAGATTTAATATCTTTATGGTTATAGCTCCTGCAATTATTCCAATTCCAAATAATATAATCACAACAAAATAAATAACAAAATTCTGTTGAAATTCCTTAAATAACCACCTTTTAATCCTGTGGATCAATGATAAATCCTCCCTTCTTTTGATACAAGCCTTTATAAATAATATGCTTATAAAGAAGATTTTATCACCGACCACTTACTTTTGCATTAAATAACTTTGAGCATATAATATCCCAATTATAGTTTTACTATCTATTATTTCCCCCCCCTTATTACCATATTTATCAAATCCTCAATCTTTATTTTTAAAACTTCTATATATTCATCCCCCCCTTCTGGCTCAGATTCTTCTTCTATTAATTCATTAGCTGCAAACAAATACATTTTTTTCATTAGAGAACCCGGGAGAAGTATAGAACTCAAATAAATATTCTAATTTATTAGCTATAAAGCCTGTTTCTTCATGTAACTCTCTTAAAGCCGTTTCCTTTGGTTCTTCATTTATTTCAATCTTTCCAGCAGGTATCTCTAACAAATTCTTCTCTACAGGTTTCCTATACTGTTTTACCAAGATAATACGTCCATCATTAGTTATTGGAATAATACCCACTGAACCTGGATGTTCTACAATCTCTCTTTTTGAGTACTTTTTATCTGGCAATTCAACTGTATCAATTCGTAAATTAACAATCTTCCCTTTATAAATTTTTTTTCCGATTTCATTGTCTTCTCTTCATAATCCATATGACAATCCTCCCTATTTAAATATCTCATAAACATAAGCTCCTACTGCACCTAGAGTTAAAAAAATAATCTATATCTTCTTCATATCCTCGCCCCCCCATAGTAGTTACAGACAAATCATATCTATCTAAAGCATCAATAATTTTATCCCCCCCTTTTTTTATAAACAAATATATGTTTTTTTATAAAGATCTTCACTTGTAATTTGCTCATCTATAAAATTCATCTTATGTTTATCAAGTATGGGAATCACCACTTTCCCTGATGTTTTTGCAATTTCAGATAAAACTGTCCTAGTATGATGAGATATTCCTCTATGTCTAGACCTTTTATCCTGGAAACTTATCCTAGGTACTATAATAGCTTCTCCTCCTAAAGTATTGATAGCATCAATTATTTGTCCCTGTTCAATACCGCTAAACCCATATTTAGTACCTGTACCTACAATTCCTGGTCCCATTGTTATTATGGTTACATTTCCATCCAATATTTCCTTTGCTGCAATTAAACCATTGTAAATATTAGTACATTCCAAATCTCCACCAAATGCATGACCTATCGTAATTGTCTTTTCTATAAGTTTTTTTTCTTTTAGAGTTTTCACAGTATTGCTAAAAAAAATATTGGTAAAGCGCCTCCATCAGTCATTATATAGTTGATTTTTATATTTTCATCTAGATACTTAAGCATTGCTGCTATAGGTGCTAACATGCTGTGTAAAGAACCTATAATAAAAATATGACCGTCTAGAGATTTAAAATCGTTAAACACCCTATGGTATGGACTCTCCTCTTCTTCAGCAGCTAAACATTTTAACTGCATAGGGGGGGTATAACGTAATTTCATTATATGTCCCCCCCTATTATGAAATTTTTGGATTCATTACTATAATTAAACAGTACAAAATGAATCCCTCCAGTTCCCAGAGACAACTCTACAGCAGTAGTATTTACAATTATTATATCATCTATTTTAGCTTTACCTGTTAAACCATTATAATTTATTGCTTTCCCCCCCGTCTCCCCCCCATCTATATCTATTTTTAACCATGAAACTTGTTCATCTTCATCCTCTATTTTGACTACTCTGGCTTTTTTTATAACTTAACAGAAATATCACTCCTATCTTCCTAAATTATCCAAAAAAATTTAACAACTTATTATTCTCTATAATCTTTGTAAAAGATATTTTTTTTCAGCCAATATATGCACCACCACCAAAATTAATAGATATATAAGCCTTGCCAATATTGTTTGGGTAAGTATACAATATACCCCTAAAGTAATACCAATAGCATTAGAGCCTATATCACCCATCATTGCCTTAGCTTTTAAATCTATTGGAAAATATATAAATAATATACCATAAATTGAATATAAAATAAAATTATATTCAATTATAGTGCTTGTCAATAACATAATTATAGACATTAATAAAAACACTTTTATAGATCTGCCAGGTCTTAAATCAAATAGATTTATTAAATTAGTAAATAAAGAAATAACTAAAGTGTTTATTACTATATCTAATATATTTTTAGAAAAAAAATTATGGATATAAATAAAGCAATAAAAAAATCCCATCCCTGCTTTTAATAAACCAGTAGTCATTATCCCCCCCTTAAAAAAAGCTTTAATATGGCCCTTGAATCCTTTAATATCTTTCTCACCAACTAAATCATCTAGAAGCCCCCCCACTAGACCCATTAAAACAAAAGCCATTAGATAGGTCATTACCACATTTAAGTCTACCCAATTTAATATCATAAAAAAAACCCCATACTAATAACCTGAATTAAAACAAATAGTATTCCCATACCTAAAGGAATTTCTTCTTTATTATAATTTAAACTAACTGTATTGCTTCTATATAACATATCCATAATCATAGGAGCAGCAATATAAGATAATATTAAACTTATTAAAAAAACTTAATATATTAATATATTCCATATATTCACCTTCTAAAACCTATAATAATTAAAGTTATTAAATATCAAAAAATTGCTTACCTCTGTGTATAAATCCTTTTATAGATCTATTCGTATACCTATGTGTCATCTTTACTGGTACTTCTTTAAAAGTAAAATTACCATTTAAAGCTTGTATTGTCATAGCTACTTCAATTCCATACCTATTAGGAATATAGTCCATAACTTCCATTACTTCTTTTCTATACACTCGTTGGCCAGATAAAGAAGTATCTATTTCTTTTTTTTGTGTAAAAATAAACTCCTTTCTTAGCTAAACCTTTTACAAACCCAAATCCACCTTTTGTTGGAGCCTTTGGAAATTTTGCAATAGTAAAATCCACTTCCTTTGAAACAACTGGAATTATTAATTTTTCCATTTCCTTGCTAGTTTTTCCTAAATCTCCATCTACAAATGCTATATAATCATATTCCATATCCTTTATTGCTTTTTCATAGCATACCCTTTTCCCATATTTTTCTCAAAAGTAATATATGAAACATCCAATGTTTCTATAACTTTTTGAGTATTATCTGTAGAACCATCATTGACTATTAATATTTCGTCTATTAAGTCTATCTCTTTTAATCCATTAACTGTATCTGTTATACTATCTTCTTCATTATGTACTGGTACTACCGCTAACAACTTTCCGTCTTTCATATATTATCTCTCCTTAGTATATTCTTGTATAGTAGATTTTGTATTAGGAACTAACTGTTCTGCTGTTTGCTTAATACCATAATGGCCTGGTCTGCCTTCCATAGCCAATATAAGAGAAGTTTTACCTATAGAAGTATCTACATTATCTATTGTACTTATTCTAAAACTTTTATACATATCTATATAAGAATAATTTACAATAACTTTTTCTATCCCAATAATGGATTTATCCAAGGTTTTTGCAACATCTATAATTGTTTTATCAATTAAATTTATTCTATCCTTATCTTCACTTATACTACCCCCCCCAGCAATAATTATATAATCAACAGGTTCATCAATATCTCCTACGATATCTATAATTCCTTCATCAATAATTCTAGTTATTAACTCTGAAGATTCTCCATTAATAATAGATGTAGTAATATGCTTTACTGTATCAGTAATCAAATTAGTATTCTCATATTGTATTTCTAATTCATCATATATATTTCCTAATACTTCTTTATTCATAATTTTGTCTGTAATAGTAGTTACATTTTTTTACTTGAGCACCAGCAACTTCTAATGTTTGCCCTACACCTGAATACATATAATCATCCTTTGTTTCAATAATGGCAACATTTTTACCTAGCAATCTACCTTTTATTATTTCTTCATAAGTAGTATCTATAAACTCCTTAAAATTATCATTTTGAAGTTCCATCTCTTTCAATTCTTGTTTTAGTTCTTGATTTTCTCCTTTTAGAAAATCAAATCTTTCCTCTAATTTAGCTGCTATATCTTCTCTTTGATCTACTACAAAACTCTGAGCATCTAAAGCAAAGCCTATATATATGCCTATGCCCAATGCTGCAAATATTGCTACAATGGATATAACATAAAATTTCATATTTGGTATCAAATCTACTCCTCCTTTACAAACCTAACATCATCCTTATCCTAATTTTAAACAATAGCATAAGTTCCCTCATCAAAGGATGCATGGAAGTTATTATCATTATTGGGATTAAAGCTGCTATAGCAATCCCTATAACATATTTTAATTTAAAGCTGCTTTGATACAATTTATTTACACCTTTAGCATCTACCAGCTTTGAACCTACTTTTAATCTCACTAAAAAGGTGCTTGACATTCCAAATCTACCTTTTTCTAAAAATCTATCATATTTGAATGGCTGCCTACAGCTACTATTAAATCTGCACCATTTGCATAAGCTAATAAAAAAGCAATATCTTCACTAGTTCCTGGTGCTGGAAAAATAGTAGCTTCCAATCCTAAATCCTCCACCCTTTTCATCCCAGGAGCTCTACCATCAGGATATGCATGTACTACAATTTCTTTTGCATCCTTTAAACATTTATCAGATATACTATCCATATCTCCAACAACTATATTGGGAGTATATCCAAATTCTAGTAACGCATCCCCCCCACCTCCATCCACACCAATTAAAACCGGTTTTACTTCATTTATATAGGATCTTATAGCTTCAAGATCCCTCTTGTAATCTTTACCTCTAACCACTACCAACACATGTTTCCCCCCCTTAATTTTTGTCTTGGTTTTGGGAATTGGTATATTACCTGTTACAAGTCCCTTTTCTTTTTTTTAGCATATTCAAGAGTATTCTCTATAAACCTTTCTAACTCCGTTTCTATATTAGCATATCCAATGCTTAATAGTTCTTCTATTTTTTTTCTTCGTCTAATAAAATACAATCTCCAATTTTTCTCCCTTATAAAAAATTGTTTCATCTACTATTTCAATAATATCTCCTTCTCGAACTATATCAAAAATATCTTTATTACAAGTCTCGAATATTGGAATATTAGCATCAAGCAATATAGATGGACCTTGATTAGGGTATCTGCCACTAATAGTTTTCTCTACATTTATTACACATTTTACTTTTTTTTCTACTAAAGATAATGCAGCTATTTCATCTAAATCCTTATGAGCAATCAATGCTATGTCCCCTGGTTTAAGCCTCTTTGTTAAATTTTTAGTTTTTTTTATCCTTTTTTTAATCTACCTTTAATATTCATTTATATCCTCCAATTTCAGCTACCTTTATATTCTTTCCAAATATAAGTACAATAACACCCATTAAAACTATTATAGCATAATAATTAAATACATAAATAAGCAATATTTTACCCCACAAAGACATTTTCCTTGTGGGGGGGTTATCTTTTAAACGCTTCCTTCCGTCATTTCCATTTCTAATCTTAATTTATCAGCAACCATCGCAATGAACTCTGAGTTGGTAGGTTTCCCTTTATTAGTATTTACGGTATATCCAAATATATTATCTATAGTATCAATCTTCCCTCGTGTCCACGCTACTTCTATAGCATGCCTAATAGCCCTTTCTACTCTACTTGATGTTGTATTATACTTTTCAGCTATACTTGGATATAGTTCCTTGGTAACTGCTCCTAGTAACTCCATATCTTCAACAACCATAGCAATAGCTTCTCTTAAATATAGATATCCTTTAATATGTGCTGGCACCCCCCCAATTTCATGGATTATATTAGTAATCCTAGCCTCCAAATTTTTTTGATGTAACAACATTATGGGTATTCGTAGTAGGTATTTGAATGTATTCATTTTTAGCAATAATTTGGGATCCTTTTTCCAAATCAGCTATTTGTTTTAATCTTTTTATAAACACCTTAAAATCAAAGGGTTTTACTACATAATAATCAGCTCCTAGCTGAATGGCTTTTTGAGTAATCTGATCCTGACCCACTGCAGAAAGTATAACTATCTTAGGTATTTATCTAAGTTTAGATTATGTATACCCTCTAAAACTCCTAAACCATCTAAATGTGGCATTATGATATCTAATATCAGTATATCAGGTCTGATTTCAGAAACCATATCCAACGCTTCAAGGCCATCCTTCGCAATACCAACAACCTCAAAATCTTCATCTGCAGATAAAAATTTGCTTAATATATCACAAAATTCCCTATTATCATCTGCAATTAATATTTTAATCTTCTCCAATTATGATACCCCCCCTGTTAAAATCTAATTTTTATTATTTCTATAATTAACTATTCGACAAGGAATTGTGGTTTCCTTCTATTTAATAAAAAAAATCTTTATTATATATAAAAAAAATAGGCTTAAAGCCTATCAATTTTTTTTATTTCTGCATATTTCCCATTTAATTGATATTCAGGTTTTATCTGTTCTAACATCCATTCAATATAAATTCCATATCCTTTAGTTGGATCATTGACAAATACATGGGTTATAGCTCCAATGATCTTTCCATCTTGAATAATAGGACTACCACTCATACCTTGAACTATACCTCCAGTTTTTTTGTAACAACTTTTTATCTGTTACTTTAATGGTCATACTCTTTTGATTGGGATATTGTTGGTTTAAAACTTTTAATATTTCTACTTCAAATTTTTCAACTTTATCATTGTCAATGGTAGTCAATATATATGCTTTACCTTCTTTTACCTCTTCCTTAAAACCTATAGGCATGGGTTTTGTCTTATTTGCTTTTATAAAGCTATCATTGATTACCCCCCCGTATATACCAAAAGGAGAATTTTTTTACTATTTCCCCCCCCAATACATTCTCTGTTTCATAAAACATTCCCTTAATCTCTCCGGGACTTCCCTTTTTACCTTGTTCAATATTGGCTATTCTTGCATTCATTATTTTCCCATATTCTATATTTAATAGATTCCCTGTATCCATATCAGTTATTCCATGTCCTAATGCTCCAAATATTTTACTATTTTCATCATAAAAAGTAAGGGTTCCAATACCAGCGGTTTTATCTCGTACCCAAATTCCCAATCTGAAACAATTATCTTGAATACTCTTCACAGGCATTACTTCTGTCTCATATTTAATTTTATTACGCTCTATTAGGATTTTTACTTTATCTTCTGTTATTTGATTTAATAATTCTATTAAATGTTCAGCATCTCTTATTTTTATATCATTTAACTCCAATATACTATCACCATTTTTTTATGCCTACATCTTTAGCTGGACTATATCTTTTACCATCTATCCCAATAACATCTGTAACAGCAACTACTAGCACACCTTTTGTATTTAATCTCACTCCTACAGCATTTCCTCCAGGAATCAAAATATCCCTATCTACAACATTTATATCAAATCTTTTTACTGGTATCAAACCTAATAGTTTTAACTGAAATTTTGCCTCTCCTGGATTGATGGCAGCTATTTTGTAAGATTTTTTTTAATCCATTAATAGAGCCCTCATTATAAGTCGATTGTACTATAGTATCTTCATCGTGTAATGCACTTAAAGAAAATGGAAATAGTACTTCTATGCTGCTATTTTCACCTTTTGCAATTTTAATTTCAGTAGGATAATAATATACAATCAAAAACTGAATTACATAAAAAAAAGCCAATACTATAACAGATAAAGAAAATATTTTTCTATTTTCTCTATATCTATCCAAGTACAATCACTCCTCTTTTTCCCTTATACTAATTCACCTCCTTAAAATTTTATTACGTAAATATAATTTAGCCTTTTTTGATCATATTTATTCTTTTAAATTTTTATTGGAATGCTAAGTTGAATGTTTTTTTGTTATATTTTGACAAATAAAAACACTTTACTCTCGTAAAGTGTTTTTATTAAATAATACTTAATTTTTTTTCAATGTCTTTGACATCTCTAACATCTCTTTTGCATGGAGTTTAGTAATATCAGTCAAATCAACTCCACCTAAAAGTCTTGACAATTCCTCTATTCGCTCTTCATTATCAAGTTTTCTAACTTTTGTTATAGTGCTGTTATCAACAAAATCTTTTTCAATAACAAAATGAGTATCAGCTAAAGCAGCAATTTGTGGCAAATGGGACACACATATAACCTGATGTTTAAAAGAAATCTTCTTTATCTTCTCCCCTACTATCTGTGCAGTTCTTCCACTAATTCCACTATCGATTTCATCAAATATTACACAAGGTATACTATCATAATCAGCTAATATAGTTTTAAATGCTAACATTATTCTAGACATTTCTCCCCAGATACAATTTTAGATAGGGGTTTCAAAGGCTCGCCTTTGTTTGTAGATATTAAAAATTCCACTCGATCCCACCCATTAGGAGAAAAATAATCTAATCTTTCAAATACTATTTTAAATACCGCCTCTAGCATATTTAATTCATGTAGTTCTTTTGTCATTAAAATTTCAATATCTTTACTTATAGATTTCCTTATATTTGTCAGCTTAGTGCAACAATCAAACAATTCCTTTTCTATAGCTTGTATTTTTTTTATTGGATTTTTCTATTTCCTTTTCATTATTTAAAAGTATTTCTAATCTATTGTGTATATTTTCTCTATATTTTAATATATCTTCTATAGTATTCCCATATTTTTCTTCAATCCATTTATTGTATCTAATCTTTCTTCAAGAAACTCTAATCTCTCCTCATCTAAAAATATATTCTCTAAATAATTTCTTATATTCCTAGATAAATCCTGTAATTCAAATCCTATATCTTCCATAGTCTTAGTGTATTCCTTTATCTTATCATCGAATTCCATAATATCTGTCAAGCTTATAATACATTTGTTAATACCATCTAAAAGGGATACACTACCATAAACATCATTATCTAAAATATTAGATATCTCAGCTAATTTATATCCTATATTTTTAATATTGCTCATTTTTAAATATTCCTTTGTTATTGCTTCTTCATCTAGATCTATTAAATTAGCGTTATCAATCTCTTCTAATTGATACTTTAATAAATCAATTTCCCTATCTCTTTCTAAAGCATCTATAGATAAATCCTCTATTCTCTTTCTTTTCTTCTACTAGCTCTTCGTATCTGTTTTCAACTTGTACCAATAAATTCTTTAACATCTCGTCTCCAAAAGAATCTATTAATTTAATATGATTGTTTATATTCAATAGGGATTGATGTTCATGTTGCCCATGAACATCAACCAATGTGGATGTAATTTGATTTAACATCGTTAATGTAATAGTCCTACCATTTACCCTTGATACACTCCTGCCATTAGAATATATCTCTCTTGAGATTAATAGATAATTATCTCCATCTCTATCGATACCAAAATCATCTAATTTTCTGTTTATTTTATCTGGATTTTCTAAATAAAATAGCGCTTCTAATATGGCCTTATCTCTTCCTGACTTTACTAAATCCTTACTAGCTCTACTACCTAAAATCATACCAATTCCTTCAACTATTATGGATTTCCCTGCCCCTGTTTCACCAGTAATAACATTAAAACCTTTAGTAAAATTAATTTTTAAACTATCTATAATAGCAAAGTTATTAATGTTTAACTCAACTATCATAATTTATACCCCCCCAAATTATTTGAGAAAATTTTGAATGCTTGTCAAAATACAATCCATTAAATCCACACTCTCTATAGCAACAAATATGGTATCATCACCTGCAATAGTCCCTACAACACCATTTATCTTGAAATTATCAATAGCTGATGCACATACTTGGGCTGCACCTGGCAAAGTTTTTATAACCACAATGTTTTCTGCTGCTTCAACACTCAAAACAGAAGATTTAAATATATTACTTAGCCTTTGATGAATACCATCATAGCTATTATCCATAGTCGCATATTTATATTTTCCCGATGGAGTTAATACTTTAACAAGCCTTAGCTCTTTTATATCCCTTGAAATAGTGGCTTGTGTTATATCTATCCCCTGTTTAGATAGATGTCCCGATAATTCTTCTTGAGTTTCTATTTCATATTTTTTTAATTAAATTTAATATAATCCTCTGTCTTGTATATTTATTCATTTTTCCCTCCTGAAATCTGTATATAGGATCACACTGTTATAACAAACTGTGGGCTTCATCTACAATATTTATAATTTCAATGTCTTGGATAGCTTTTTTTTATTCATATCCTTGGAAATATAAGATAAAAATTCAATATTACCAGTGGTGCCTGTTATTGGAGAATAATCCAAGCCTATCAAATTTAAATTAATTGAATCACAAAATTGTTTTATTGATTTTATAACATCAATATGGGTTTCTTTATCTCGAACTATACCCTTTTTACCTACCTTATCTCGTCCTGCTTCAAATTGAGGTTTTATTAAGGCTATTATGCCGCCTCCATCAGATAACAACTCCTTTGCTACAGGTAATACCAATTTAAGTGATATAAAAGATACATCTATTGTTATAAAATCAAAGGTTTCTCCTATATCTTCTTTAACAATATATCTAATATTTGTTCGTTCTTTAATTATTACCCTAGGATCCTTCCTTAGTTTCCAATCTAATTGACCATAACCCACATCTAAAGCATATACTTTTTTTTGCACCATATTGTAACATACAATCTGTAAAACCACCAGTAGATGCGCCTATATCCATAGCATTTTTATTCTTAAAATCTATATTAAAGGATTTGATTGCTTTCTCCAATTTTAAGCCACCTCTACTTACATAAGGTAATGGATTTTTTTTAATTTCAATAGGTTCATCAATATGAATCTTTTCTCCAGGCTTATCAATTCTCTTTTCCCCCCCACATATACTGTACCCTCCATAATAAGCCTTTTAGCTTTTTCTCTGGATTCTACCAATCCTTTCTCATATAATACAACATCAGCTCTTTTTTTTCCTCATATAATCTCTCCTAATTATCAGTTACCTTCATTATTTAATTATTATCTTTATCGTTCTTCTTATCAGGTAATATATCTATTTTAAATTTCTTTTCTATAAAATTTAATACTATTGCAGCTTCAAATATTATTTTTTTCTGAATATAATATAGCGATAGATTTACCTAAAGCTTTACCTCCAACAGTTAAAGAAGCAACTAAAGATGTAATTATAATGCTTAATATTGTCCCATTTTTAATCTCATAAATATTTATCAATTTATATATGATATTAGCACCTACCGCTCCACTTACTATGCCACTAATATCACCAATAACGTCATTACAAAAATTAGATACTTGCCCTGCATTTTTTTACTAACCTTATTGCATATCTAGCTTCCTCTACCCTATTAGCGGCCATAGCATGAAAAGGCTTTTCCTCGGCAGTAGTAACTGCAATACCAATAATATCAAAGAAAATTCCTATAGCTATTATAATTATAAGTATTATAAATGCAAAAAATATATTTAGATTTTTTTACTAAACCTTCTGTGATTATGCTAAATACTATAGCCATTATAAATGTCCAAATAGTTATCATAATAACCCATTTCATATTACATTTATCCAGAAAATTATTATCTTCTTTTTTTATTCATTTAATATTGGTACCTCCATAATATAATTAAAAAGCTGATAGCATTATGCTATCAGCTCATGAGTGGCAGTATATTGGGTAAATCTTACGGCTTAAGGTCCAGCAGGATTTCCCTGATAAAAACTGCATGTCGCCATAACAGCGGTTTCCCTTTAATTTTATCACTGTTGTGTCGCCAACAACAGAACTGGATTACCACTTAGTCCGCACTGTAATCCCCCCCAATATACCTCTACCTTGAACAGTCTAGGAGTTTTCCTCTACAACCAGTCTAATCCTTAGCCTCTTTTGCAATTTAGGTTTCGATAACAAAACATATTGCCGTTTGGGCCCTTTACGACAATAGTTGAACTTATCATCTGCCTAAATCACTCAAGGCAGGCTACTCTAAGCATAGCTATTATATACGCTTAGGTTTATCTTACCATGTCCCAAATGGCAAGTCTCCACGAAAGTAGGGTCAACGCCTGCATGCCATTGCAGATCGCCCCCCATCTTTCTTACTCCCTGGAACGACCCTCGACTGGGCGTCGCGAGCCGTAG
>JMBV01000111.1_pt1 | contig 30925 bp, 47 predicted proteins | sample 616531 | NCBI WGS metagenome assembly JMBV01 (sample SAMN02727904, study PRJNA239997) | anaerobic digester metagenome | biome: anaerobic digester; isolation source: mesophilic anaerobic digester inoculated with municipal waste water sludge... | place: Germany: Bielefeld University, CeBiTec ...
AACACACGCGATAGAATATAAAAGTGATACAACTTGGGATAAAAAAAATATCCCAAATGCTCGATTTAAAGACAATTTTGCTGTAAATGCGCATCGCGACGCTCGAAAGGGCAGTTTGCACTTGGGCTGGACGATTAAAGGCAATGCCTTCAAAATCATGCAGTGGTGAGAATTGAAAGCCAGAATGGACAACGTTTGCTTCGTCGGGGGGGTGAACCAACAAGGGATGTCCATATTGAATTCCTACGAGTCTTATCGCCAGCGCAATAAGAAAAATAAGGATTAAAAACAAAATTGTTCTTTTCGTAGTGCTATGAGCGTCTTTTTCCTGCATCGTCATAAATCGCCAAACGGGTATTTTAAAACGTCATCAGTATACCACTTAAAAGCATAAAACCTACGCTCGGGCACATTACTTGCAACTATAGTGTCAGGTTTTTAGCGAAGGAGTCGATTATGGCAAGTCTTATCGGAAAATTCTTCTTACAATTTCTTGAACCCCCTGGCGATTGTGGGTTTGTTTTTGTTTATCAGTATCTTAATCGTTCGTTCAAAAGCGAAAGGTTCGCAATTTTTCTTGATTGTCGCCTTGATATTAGTTGCCATATTTGGCAACAGTTTCTTCGCTAACTGGCTTAGCCGTTCAATGGAATGGCGCCACATGCCTGTTGATGTGACCACAAGCAAAGCTGATGCGATTGTGGTGCTGGTGGATGGTGTCTACCCCGCTGAAAGCCCCCGCTTGCGTGTTGAACTCGGCGAAGAATCCGACCGTCTGCTTTACGCCACCGCGCTTTTACAACGTGGCGCGGCACAAGGCATTTTGCTTGTCGGCAGTGCAGAAGAAACCGACGCGGCCAGCAAACTGCTTTTGGAGCTGGGTTTGCCTGAACAGGTCATTTTCCAGAGCCAAAGTTCAGATGATATTGTTGAAATCGTGAGTACCAGCGCGGGCGCTTTACAAACCGTTGGCGCGAAAAGCGTCTTGCTGGTGACTTCCGCCCTGGAGATGGACCGCATGCGCTTCGCTTTTGAACAAAGCGGACTCGAAATTATTCCCGCGCCCTGCGATTATCACATCACCAAAGCCTACTGGGACAGTTCCATGGAATTGTCTCTCCCCCCCAACGTGCTGACCCATCTGATGCCCAACAGCGAAAGCTTCGCGCGTTCTGTGGCAGCCCTGCGCGAGTATTTTTCTCTCGCGTTTTACCGGATGCGCGTCATCCTTTAATGTGTTTGTATCGCTGACCCTCTATCAGCGACAAAACTTCCGCGTAAAGTCTGCCAGCCTGATGGGGTGGCAGACTTTAGTTTAAGCACCTGGTGTCTTAGATATTCCCTGACAATTTTGGCAAAATTACCGGGAACAATTAGTCACCATTAAACGTCTTACAAGTGAAAGGCTTATTGTATAGATAAGGAGAAAGAATGAAAATACAAAAAAAATCGCTTTAACTGTTGTCTTGTTACTGAGTATGGTTTTGAGCGCCTGCCAACCCACACCAGTCACACCTGAACCCGTCACACCCGAAACTGAATCCGACTTATATCCTGTGGAGGAGCAATCCATGCCCGAAGACCTTACACAAGCAGGAGATACCTACCCTATTCTTGCTGAAGACCAAGACACTGATGGCGCTGTTGGCAATTCAGCTTATATAAGCGACCCCCCCAAAGCCAGCGCCGAAGAACTGCAAAAACTGGCGCACGCCAGCAATCAATTCGCCATTGACCTTTATCAGCGGCTTGTGGATAATGAAGGTAACCTGATTTATTCACCCTTTAGCATTTACCAGGCCCTGCTTATGACCTACGCCGGCGCGGAAGGCGAAACCGCCCAGCAGATGATGGACGTCCTGGGTGTCACGGATAATAATGAAATTCACAACGTGATGAACGCCCTCAAACTGACCTTGCAAGCAGAACCCACGTATACCATTGAAGGTATGCAGCCTTTAATCTTCAATATTGCCAATGCCTTGTGGGTGCAAAAGGACTTCCACTTCGAACAGGCCTTTTTGGATAAGCTTATGGCTAACTATGCCGCGGGTTTGGCTTTGGTGGATTTCAACAAGCCCGATGAAGCGCGCGACCTCATCAATCACTGGGTGGAAGTACGGACCAATGAAAAATTAAAGAACTTATCCCAACAGGAATGCTGAACGAAATGACCCGACTGGTACTCACCAACGCGGTCTATTTCAAGGGCGCCTGGACAAACCGATTTGACCCCGCTCGAAACACGCAAGAGGAATTCACCAGCCTTGATGGAGCTAAAAGCAAGGTAGAAATGATGAATAACAGCTTCACCGGTGCTGCTTTCGTGGAAAAAGATTACAGCGTCGTGAGTTTACCCTATGAGGGTGGCAACTTTGCCATGATGGCAGTTCTGCCCGAAGACTTTGCCAGCTTCCAGACCACAATGAACGCCGACTTACTCAATGAGATTTTGCAAAAATTGACGGAAAGCCACACCATGGTTCATCTCACCATGCCCAAATTTAGCTTTGAAAGCAGCATTGATTTGGGCAAAACCCTGCCCGCGATGGGTATGTCCGACGCCTTTGATATTAATAATGCGGATTTCTCCGGCATGACCGGCGGGAAAGACTTGTATATCTCGGATGTGGTGCATCAGGCTTTTATTGATGTCAACGAAGATGGCACCGAAGCTGCTGCGGCAACTATGGTTAGTATGGCGCCAACAAGTATGCCTGGTGAAGCAATCACTTTACGCCTTGACCGCCCCTTTATTTATCTCATCTACAACACCCAAACCAACGCCGTAGTCTTTATGGGGCACATCGTAGCACCTTAGCATTCGACTTTAGTTAAAGACAGCGCTTCGAAACAAGGAGAAGCGCTGTCAAATCTTTGAACACAAGCCGTCTGAACTTATATCCAAAAAGGAGAAGAAATGAAAACAACACGAACAATATGGACGACAATCATGATTTCAATCCTTTTCTTAACATCATGCGTCCCCCTGACAAAATTAACAGGCCCCAAACGCGTAACAGCTAATCTGGCTTACATCGAAAACCCCAGGCCACACCAGAAGAATTTGCCCAAATTGCCAGCGCTAACAATCAGTTCGCCTTTTCGCTTTACCAGCAGCTTAGTAAGGCTGAAAACAATCTTGTTTTCTCGCCGTATAGCATTCATCAGGCGCTGACCATGACTTATGCCGGCGCGCGGACCGAGACCGAAGCGCAAATGTCCGATGTCTTGGGATTTCAGGGGGGCTTGAAGACCCGCATCGATTAATCAACGCGCTTAACCGCAAGCTCGTGGATAAACCAGAGTATTTGAATAAAGACTGTCAGCCTGTTGAAATAAACATTGCCAACGCCTTATGGCTGCAAAAGGACTACCCGCTCAAACAGGATTTCGTCGATTTGCTGTCGTCAAATTACGATGCTGGGCTGTACTTGCTTGATTTTCCAAATCAAATAGAGCGGTTGCCATCATTAATAACTGGGTTTCGGACCAAACCAACAACAAAATAAAAGATTTACTAAGCCCCCCCGCCAACGTTAACGAAACAACGCGTTTGGTTTTAACCAACGCCATCTATTTTAATGGCACCTGGCTGGATAAGTTTAGACCAGAATTAACTGGCAGCGCGCCGTTTTTCAGCTTTGATGGCACACAAAAAAACGTGGATATGATGTCAGGCACATTTTTTTTATCAAAGCCCTGGTGAATGATGAACTTTCTGCTGTAATCTTGCCTTATTATGGGAGAAATTATGCCATGCTCCTGCTCATGCCCGAAGACTTCAGCGCGTTTCAGCAGGGGGGGTTCAATGCCGATAGTTTCGAAAAACTACTCGCGGATTTACAGGAAACCTACCCGCAAGTGAATTTGGAAATGCCCAAATTCAAAATTGAAACACACAAAAGCCTGGCTGAACAATTAGAAGCTCTGGGTATGCTGAATGCTTTTGATTTTAGAGCAGATTTTCCGGGATGACAGGCAGCAGAGATTTAATTATTGACGATGTTATTCATCAGGCGATGATTGACGTCGCTGAAGAAGGCACTGAAGCCGCTGCAGCTACCGCTGTGTTGATGCTGGAAGGAGGCGTGGGCATGGATTCCCGCATAGATATTACTTTTAACCGACCCTTTATCTACGCGATCTATAATACCGAAACAAACGCTATTGTCTTTATGGGGGGGCACTTCCTAAACCCATAAACAGCTTTGACTTTCAACAAAGAAAAAAAATAAGAAAAAAACCCCAGTCATCAAGCTGGGGGGGTTTTGCTTATCTTATCTTAAGTCTGACTTGGCGAAAACTCTATTCTTCGCCAACCAGATATGCCATGCTTACCGTACCAGGGCCAACGTGACTGCCAATCACGGGGGGGCTGACTTCGGAGCGAATCGACTCAACAGGCTTGAGGCGTTCAATGGCTTCTTTTTCCATCTCAATCATTTCGTCATAAGCCAGCGCGTGGAATGGGCCAATCTTTACCGGCGTGCGTCCGTCAATATCCCGTTCAATCAGGTCAATCATGCGTTTCAGGGCTTTCTTTTTCGAGCGGACACTTTCAACCAGTTCAATCTTGCCATCACGAATCATCAAAATCGGCTTCAGATTGAGCACAGAGCCAAAAGGCGCTTGGCGGTGTTGATGCGACCACCACGGTGGAGATAGATAAGGTCATCAACGGTGAAATAAACACCGATTCGTGGATACAGGTCTTTGGCGAAAGCTTCCAGTTCGTCCAGGCTGGCACCCTGTTCAGCTTTTTTTGCAGACTTCAAGCACCATCAGGGTCAGTGCCATGGAAATAATTTTTGTATCCATGATGCGCAGATTTTCGGGATTGCCCATTGCTTTTTGGGCCTGGAATGCAAATTCCACAGTGGCGCTTAGTCCTGAGGTGAAACCCAAATAGAAAACTTCGCGGCCTTCATCTAGATAGGGTTTGAAAGCTTCGATAAATTGCCCCCCCATCGGGACCGCGCTGGTGGTGGCCAGTTCGGTGCTGGCTGCCAGTTGGGTGTAAAACTCGGTGGCGCCAATCTCAACGCCATCCAAATAGGATTTTCCTAACCAGTTCAAGGTTAGTGGAATAATACCGATGTCGTATTTATCAACATATTCCTGGGGGGGAATGTATGCGGTTGAATCGGTAAAAATTTTGACTTTTTTTTCATGAATAAACCTTCCATTACTTGATACATACAGTATAGCATAGTTGAGCGGTCAACTGAGTGAAAATAAACACGTTTAAAAGGTTACTTATGTCATATCTTTTATTCTGAAGCATTTAACCTGACTGACGCGTGGGCCACCTGCGAGGAATTTAGAGAGCGTTGATAGCTTTTGACAGTAATTGAGACGCGAAATTGCTTATCATGGATAGCGATATAATAAAATGTGAAAGGTTTTTTTTGAAATGAATACTGAACAAAATCTATCAAACGAAATTCCGGCGCAAGAGCCGATGCCACAAGCCTATCCGGCTTATGATGGCTTGCCCCCCCCAAGCCCGCCACCTCCACCCCCCCAGCCAAAGCCGAAAGATGTGGTGCCTGTCAAACACTGCTGGCTGTTGTTCCTGGTGGCATTTGTTTTAGCTCTGGGAATCGACCTGCTCATCTTTGACCAGTCTTCCGGCAAGCAGTTTGCCATCATCGTGAACGCCATATTGTTGGGCGCGGTCGTTTTGAGCCTGGCAGAGAAACGCAAAATTCCCTGGCAATCCTGGCCACTCATGGCGATGATTGCGCTTTCTTCACTATTAACCATATTCCGTGTTGAGCCCTTTACCGTTGCAGCACTGATAATCTTTGTCGTATTTGCTTTGCCCTTGTTGCTGATGAGCATGTTTAGCGGACAATGGGCAGTATATCGCATTCGTGAATACTTTAAGCGCTACTTCTTTATTACTGCGCATGGGGGGGTAATCGGCTTCCCGAGGGCAATCGTGGAAGGCGTGCGAACGCAAAGAAACCCTGGCCAACGCAAAAAAAAGTCTTTGGCATCATAGGCGCGATTTTTTTTGGGCGTGATTATTGCCATTCCGATTTTGTTGCTTTTTGGAAAATTGCTGTCATCAGCGGATAGCACCTTTGCCAAGAACATTGAAGCCTTCCTGAACTTTTTCAAGTTTGACTCAGTAGAAGCTTTTTGGCCACAGTTTTTTTTATCGTGCTGTTCTTTTTCTGGGGGGGACTGGCGGGGCTTTTGTTCTATATGCTTAGCCGTTCTCATCGTGTTGAGCCTGTCGAGCCCGATAAAGCCCTGCTGGATCCTTTCTTACCTAATCTCACCGCGATCATCGTTTTAGCTTTAATCAACCTGATGTTTTTGCTTTCATCATCGGACAATGGCACATCTTTTTTGGCGGCATCGCGAATGTGCGCGAAGGTGCTTACAATTTCTCAAGCTATGCCGTGGAAGGCTTTAATCAGCTGATGGTCGTCGCCAGTATCGCCGCGGTCTTGCATTATCTTTTTGCTTCGGTCACCAAGCGCGAGAGCCGCAAGGAACGCGTCACGTTTTCCATCACAGCGACACTGCTTTTGGCGCAGGTCGGCTTAATCCTCGTTTCCGCCTTTAAACGTCTGTTGATGTACGAAACAGCCTATGGTTTCACGCGCAGCCGCATGGTGGCGCATGTGTTCATGGTCTTTTGGCGCTGTTGTTGGTCGCTTTAGCCGCGATGGAACTGAGCAAAAACCTAAAGCGCCTGGCACTGGTTCTGGTGGTGAGCGTTTTCCTGTTTGGCATCACTCTATGGACGGTCAATGTCGATAAAACCATCACCCGCTTAAACATTGAGCAAGCTACCTTGGTCTTAACCGAATGGAGCAGTGCCAGACTGGATGGGTCATATTTAGCGGTATCAGTCAGCGAAGACGCTGTGCCCGAGCTTTATAAAAACTATTTGAACCCTGAACAATCTCCGGAAATGCGCGAGAACTTAGGAAAGATTTTAGCTTGCCGGGCACTGCGCGTTGAAAAATATGACCCGCCTGGCAAGTGGCATACCTACACTGTACCCGAAAAAGCTGAATACGACTTTTTCGCCGAACATGGCAAAAGCTTGATTGAAAGCTATCCGCCAGAAAAGGAAGACTCTCATTTTGGATATATTCTTGGCTATACGATTGATGGCGAGTTTGTGGATTGCGTTCGTCACTGGGAAAAGAAAGATTGAGCTTTGTTGATGCTTTGGGCTAATCAAGAGTAGAATAGAAGCAGAACTTTAAACGGAGAAGACCATGGACGAGAAAAAGACATTCGACTATCAACGTAAAAGCATCGTGACTTACGAGGACAAAAAGCTAACCGCTGCCTTTGACCAAAATGGTCGCTTGGTGGAGCTTGAACTGGATGATAACGCGCCACAAAATGCCAAAAGCATCGCTGATGATTGATCACACCCTGCTCAAACCCGATGCCACCGAGGCGCAAATTGTCGCCTTGTGCAAGGAAGCCATTACCTATAATTTTGGCGCGGTGTGTGTTAACAGCTACTGGGTGAACACTTGCGCGGAACTGCTGGAAGATACTGACGTGAAAGTGGCTGCCGTGGTGGGTTTTCCGTTGGGCGCGATGAGCACCGAAGCCAAAGTCTTTGAAACCGAAGATGCTATCCTGCAAGGCGCCACAGAAATTGACATGGTCATCAACATCGGTGAGCTCAAAGCTGACGAACTGGCTAATGTGGCGCATGATATTCGCCAGGTGGTGCGAGTGGCGCATCAATATGACGTGATTGTGAAGGTTATTATCGAAACCTGTCTTTTGACCGAAGAAGAAAAAAAATAAAAGCTTGTTTGATTGCCAAAAGTGTTGGTGCTGACTTCGTCAAGACTTCCACCGGTTTCGCTGGCGGTGGCGCGACGATTGAAGATGTAAAGCTGATGCGCGCGGTGGTTGGACCGGAAATCGGCGTGAAAGCTTCCGGTGGTGTGCGCAATCTGACCGACGCCCTTGCGATGATTGCAGCCGGCGCCAACCGCATCGGCGCCAGCAGTGGCGTCAAAATCGTCGAAGAAGAGCGCAAGTAGGCTCAGTTTTTTTTGGATAAAGAAAGGCTGCGGAATAAAAAAACGCGGCCTTTTTTTATTGGAGAGTTGGCAAGGATTTATTATTAAGCATCCATGGATACATTCCACTTTGCTACAAACTGCGTCAGCAAGAAAGCCGTGATGTGAATATAATTGTCCATAGGGCTGTGTCCTGCGGAGATGTTTAAATGCATTTAAAACAAAATTCAGGCATTGGAAAATATGGTTTCTTTTTAGTACTTAGTGCTTTTCTTTTGATGTTTGTTTAAGTGCCTGTGAGTTGGCGTGGGTGGGAAATCGCAAAGGGCGGGCATTGCCATCTCAGTTGCCGTCTATGCAGGTTTTAAATACCTTAGACATTGAAAGTGTGTCAGGGCAACAAACGACACCTGCCGATACAGAAACGCCAACATTATCGCCAACGCTAAACGCCAGCCAGCTTGCGTCGCTCACGCCAAAGCCAAGCAACACTCCATCGCCAACGCCGAACCCTGTTTTTCGACAAAGGGGGATATTGAGAATTACTCAGTCTGGCAAGTTAATCAAGAAGATGAAAATGCCAGCTTACTCAGCTTGCAGGAAATATCCAAGACTCTCATTCCATTGCCTGACGATTATAAACAAGATGCACTGCTCAAAAATTTTCTTGCTTTCGTCCAAATCTTGAATCAAATCAGACAAACGCATAACGATACCTGGCTGGATGAACTAAAAAACACAGACTGGCATCTTGAATATCAAAAATTGACTGAACATTCCAACACAGATTTCGCTCAAACTATAGATTCTTTTAGAATAGCGAATGCAGAAAACAACGCAACGCAAGTCATCAATGACGCAGTCGGTTTGAGCACTTTGTATGCGACCATGGATTTTGAAGGCATCAGCAGCCAACAGGCGCAACGCGTTTGTGAGATTATCGCTGACCCGACACTTGAGAATAAAGCCGATTTGCTGCATGAAAACAAAGTTCAGTTTAGCTGGTTCTTTAAGACTGGGGGGGATTACCAGGTGGGGGGGATATGGCCATTCTCCCAGGCGAAAACTGCGACATGGGGGGGCTGGTAGTGGGCAAGTCAGGTGAGCAATTGCTGTTAGTCGTGCCCGATTTATTAGCGGACGGGCAAATTCAAACCATTCTCGTTGACGAACGTAGCATCGACGCTGTTTTGGGCGAGATGAAATATGTCTTCCCTGGGAAAAAAAGACCATTCCGCTGGCTCCGTTGTGGCGGGTTCGATGGACATTTTTAAGCCAGGGGGGGTGACGACCATAGTCAATGCGGATCGTTATGAGGATATCCAGTTGCCTTTTGATACGATGAGTGACAGGGGGGGCATGTTTGACAACAATATCGTTATCACCATTGATGATTGCTACAATAATCAGCATGTCAGGGCGATATTTGAGCTCTTGAAAAATAACGGACTGAGAGCGACATTCTTTCCAAACACCAACTATTTGTTATTTGATGAAGAAACCATAAGCCTATGGCAAGAAATCTATCAGGCTGGTTTCGAAATTGGCTATCACACAACGAACCACGCCACACACCTCTCCTATGCGGATCTTGAGGAGGATTTTTGGGCTTTTACCCAACATATGCGCGCGCTGTTGGAAGATGATAGCTTTGAAATCAATTTGGTGCGCGCGCCTTATGGCGTGTGGTATGAAAACTGGTATCTCTGGTCTGCGAATAACGGACTGATGAGTGTGGACTGGAACGTGCTTACCGAACATCAGCCCGAAAGGGCCGAACTAAGGTTACAGGAAGGTATTAGCCCGATTATTCTCTTACATTCAACGGCTTTTGATGTTGAGTGGCTTAACGCGAATCTAAATCAGCTCATCATGCTTGCCCGTCAATATGATGGCATCGTGGGGGAGTGTTTACGACTGCGTACATCGCGAATGAGCCTGCCCGCGCTTATAAGTCCCGACTGGCGAGGATATCAACTCCTGTGTCAGCAATATCCTTCAATATCACATCGCCCATTTTACCGGGCAGGTGATATCCACCTCGCGCAAAATCGCCAGAATTTCCTGCATTTTGGCTTTGGGCACTTCAGCTGAAGTGTAAACCGGCAAAAGCGGGTGCAAGCCTCCACGCGCGCGGACGGTTGTGGCGAGCATGCGTTTGGGCGTGGTGGCTTCCTGGGCGCCATAGTTTTCACCCCCCCGCCGGCAACGGTGGCCCAAAACCTGAACGACTTCGTTGCCATCAAGACGGACGATGAGTTTGCAACCCATCGGGCACGCGGTGCAGATAAAATTTTTCTCTTCCATGCTAGGCCTCCGATTTCGCGTAAATATCCAGGAAAAGTTCGCCCGCTTTCAGGACGTCATCAAACCTCGACGGGGTCAGCTTGACGCTCACCATCTCGCCGGGACGGGCGTAACGGTCTGAGCGGCGCACGATGGACTGGCTCTCGCTGCGCACTTCAAACCAAACGTCTTCTTCAATAGGTTGCGTCACGCGGCACTGCAAAACGATAGCCTCGTCCTTTAAGGCCTGTGGGTCTAAAAACTGGGGGGGCACGACGTAGCGCACACTCTTTCCCGCGTTGACTTTGATGCTTTTCTGTGGTTTTGCCAGCGTGCCATTCGCGAACAGTGCCGCGCCGTGACCGGCTTGATTGCCAGCTTCGGAAACATAATCAACCAAATCATAAACGTGTACCACATTGCCGGCCGCGAAGATGCCGGGAAGTTAGTCTGAAAATTTTGGTCAACGACTGGCCCGCCAGTGACCGGGCTTAATAAGATACCGGCTTTTTACTTAGTTCATTCTCCGGGATAAGACCAACCGAGAGTAAAAGCGTGTCGCAGGGGGGGATGATTCGCTCCGTGCCAGGAACAAATTGCCACTTTTCGTCCACGGCGACAGCTTCCACCGCTTCAACACGGTTTTTACCGATGACGCGCTTGACGGTATGGCGCAGGTGCAAGGGCACGTTCCAGTCTTCCAGACATTGCACATAGTTGCGCATGAGACCGGATAGATAACTTTGCACTTCCAAAACGCTTTCAACCTTAGCGCCTTCAAGCGTCAGGCGACGCGCCATAATCATACCGATATCGCCAGAACCCAGGATGACAAAGCGTTTTCCAGGCATAAAGCCCTGTACGTTCACCCAGCGTTGGGCGGTGCCGGCGGTAAAAACACCGGCAGGTCGCGTGCCGGGAATGCGGATTTGCGGGCGGGTTCTTTCCCGGCAGCCCATCGCCAAAACGATCGCTTTGGCGTCGATGCTAAAGTAACCCTTGCGCGCGCTGGAAAGCCACAAACGGCGTTCGGGGGTGATTTCCATCACCATGGTATCCAGCATAAAGTCGATTCCAAGCGCGCGGGCTTCGTTGATAAAGCGTTGCGCGTAGGCGGGACCAGGCAGGTCTTCTTTAAAGGTATGTAAGCCAAAGCCATTATGAATACACTGCAGCAAAATACCACCTGGTTCGCGGTCGCGTTCGATGACCAAAACCTTATCCGCGCCGGCTTTTTGGCTTCAATGGCGCTAGCCAGCCCCCCCGCGGGACCGGCTCCGATGACGACGACGTCATAATTATGCTTCATGGTCGCTCTCCTGGATGTCTTTACTGCCTCGGAAAAGAAAACGCGAGCCATCGCCACGCTTGCTGACTTCCAGTTCCGATATGCCCAGTTCGCGTGCCAAAATCTGGGTGACCAGGGGCATATCGAACCCACCCTGGCAACGTCCGGTGCCCAGCCAGGTGCGGCGCTTGATGGCGTCGTAGGTCGTGGCGGGGGGGATGGGCGCGTGGATTTCGCGCACGATTTCTGCTTCGGTGATGTTTTCGCAGCGACAGATGACCCGCGCGTAGGCCGGGTCGGTTTCGACCAAAGCCTGACGTTCGGCGTGACTCATTGTGCGAAAGCGGGGGGGTCGGGCGGGTCGGATGGGATTGAAATCGCTCTTTTCTTTTAGGTTTTCACCAGCGTCCTTGAGCAGTTCTACCACGTATTCGGCAATGGCGGGTGAGGCGCTCAAACCAGGTGATTCGATGCCGGCAACGTTGATAAGTCCATTAATCTCGGGGGGGCAATTTCAATCAAAAAGTCGGCATGATAATCGACGCCGGGCGTTTTACAGGGGGGGCGTTGCCCATCGCGCGCAGACCGGCAAAAGTGGCGATGGTGAAACGCGGGTTGATGCTCGGAACGAGCTTTTGCGCGCCTTCTAGTACTTCTTGCATGCCTTCAGCTGTGGTGGCGGTATCTTCTTTATCAGCGATGATTTGCGCGTTAGGGCCGGCGATGGTGTTGCCATGCACGGTGGTAGTCACCAAAATGCCTTTGCCTTTGGCCGATGGCACCGGGAAAAGCACGTTGTTGATTTGTACATCTGCTGGGTCAAAAACGTAATATTCCCCCCCGCGGCGGGGGTGTGATTTTGAAGTCCGGATTGCTGTTGGCGCGGTGCATGACCGCGTCGGCGTAGATGCCAGCGGCATTGATGATCCAGCGCGCGCGAAAGTCGCCACGGTTGGTTTTGATTCCTTTAATATGTCCGTCTTCAATGATGAAATCTTCGAAACTGGTATTAAGTAAAACCGTGGCACCGTTCATCACCGCGTTTTCAGCCGCAGCGATGGTAGCTTGAAAGGGGGGGTCAACGATTCCGGTCGTGCCCGCCCACAGCGCGCCTATCGCTGATGGGTTGATTTTAGGCTCGCGTCGTTTGACTTCGTCAGCATCAAAAAGGCGCATGTCGGGCACGCCGTTTTGTTTGCCCATCTCGTAAAGCGCCAGAAGGTTTGGCCATTCTTCTTCGCCGATGGCAACAACCATATCGCCGGAACGTTCAAAGGCGAAACCGAGCTCCTGAGAGAGTTGCTCAAACATAGCATTACCGCGCACGTTCAGTTTGGCTTTGAGCGAGCCGGGTAAAGGGTCGTAACCGGCGTGAATAATGGCGGTGTTGGCGGATGATGCGCCCATGCACAGGTCGGCTTCTTTCTCGATAAGCAAGAGTTTAAGCTCATAGCGCGATAGAAAGCGCGCGATCATGCTCCCCCCCACCACACCACCGCCGATAATGATCATGTCATACGCGTTGTTTTGCATAAAATCTCCTGTCCGTGTCCAACAATGATACGATAAATCTGTCAGGACAACAAAAATCCTGGCACGAACTCATCCCTAATTCTATGACAACTTGGTATGATTGTGTCATATTAGCGCGAATATTTTTTTGCCATGGACATGACTGGGAGACCATGTCCGAACCGGAAAAATATTGATAGTTCTTTCGTGGTCTCCTGACCACGACTAAGACATTCTTTCATCATTAGAATCGATGTGTACTATGGAGGCATCATGAAAAAGTATATTATCGCCATTGACCAGGGAACAACCAGCACACGCTGCGCGGTTTTTGATAAACAAGCCCGTTTGCAGGCAATCAAGCACAAAGAACATCGCCAAATTATGCCCCCCCACGCGGGTTGGGTGGAACATGATGCCCTGGAAATCTGGAACAATGTGCTTGACCTAATCCCCCCCGAATGTTTGCAAGAAGCTTCGGCGAGTGTCAAAGATATTATCGCGGTGGGTATCACAAACCAGCGTGAAACGACTGTCGTTTGGGACAAAACAACCGGTTTACCCATATATAACGCGATTGTCTGGCAGGACACCCGCACCGCCGATTTCATGACCGCTTTTGAAGCGACCCATGGCGCTGAAAACCTTCAAAAAAGCTTGGGTTTGCCGGCAAATCCATACTTCTCCGCGTCCAAACTGTGTTGGATTTTGGAAAACGTACCTGGCGCGCGTCAAAAGCAGAAACCGGCACCTTGCTCTTTGGCACCATCGACACCTGGCTGATTTGGAAGCTGACCGAAGGCTTGCATATCACCGACGTCACCAACGCGTCTAGAACTTTTTGATGAACATCAAGACTTTGACCTGGGATGACGACATGCTGAAAGCCTTTGGTATCCCCCCCGTCAGGTCCTGCCCGAGATTCGCCCTTCAAGTGAAGTTTACGGTGAAATCAGCCATCCGGTTCTCAAAGGCGTGCCCATCGCGGGCAATTTGGGCGACCAACACGCTGCGCTTTTTGGGCAGTGCTGTTTTTCCCCCCCTGGCGAAGCCAAAAACACCTATGGTACGGGCTGTTTTATGTTGATGAACACCGGCAACGAAGCCATTTTTAGCCAAAACGGTTTGCTGACCACGCTGGCCTATCAGGTGAAAACCAGGCAGCGGTCTACGCGCTGGAAGGCTCGGTGGCGATTGCCGGCGCTTTGGTGCAGTGGTTGCGGGATAATCTGGGCCTTATTCGCGCTTCGGATGAAATTGAAGAGCTGGCATTGCGTGTTGATGACAACGGGGGCCTATATTTCGTGCCGGCTTTTTCGGGGCTTTTCGCGCCGTACTGGCGGTCGGACGCGCGGGGCGTTATCGTGGGCATGACCCGCTTTAGCAATGCCGGACATATCGCGCGGGCGGCGCTGGAAGCTACCGCTTATCAAACAGCCGACGTGTTCGAAGCGATGCGCAAAGACAGTGGCGTGACGCTCAGTTCGCTAAAAGTGGATGGCGGCATGGTGCGCAACCGGCTTTTGATGCAGTTCCAGGCGGATATCCTGAACATTCCCGTCTTGCGACCGATGATTGATGAAACCACAGCCTTGGGGGCGGCTTTCGCGGCGGGACTGGCAACTGGTTTTTGGTCAGGCTTTGACGAACTCAAACGCACCTGGCAGGCGCGGGAACAATGGCTACCAGCGATGGACGCGGGAACGCGTCAGGGCCTGTTAGTCGGCTGGCACAAGGCGATTACGCGCAGTTACGACTGGGTATAGTTATAAAATTTCGCTTCTGCTTTAATTCAATTCGTCGCTTGGTGGCAGTGCCAGGTCTTGTTCCACTTCCTGCTTCTTATATTTAAGGATATAAGCCCGCACGAGAGGCAAAAGAAACAGAATCAAGATAATTGTAAGCAAAAGTGCCGCTTCCGGACCGTACAAGCCACCACTGAGAACCTCTTTGCCAGCAACAGGGGGGGAGAAGGCAAATACACTTTCCGGCATAGGGATGCCACTAACGTAAAGCCCGAAGAAGGGGGGGCCCAAGAGAAAATTCCAGATGCTGTGGGCTGCTGAAGCCAGCCACAAGGAACCCGTCAAATCTGTTACAAACGCAAAGATTAATCCGATTAACGCTGTATTTATCATTGCCAGGTACGAAAAGTTGTCGTTACCCAAGTGCAAAAGACCAAATAAAATAGATGGCAGGATAATACTAAGAAGTCTGCTTTTTCTGGCAATAAGTCCTTGTATCAAGCCACGAACTAAAAGTTCTTCTTTAAAACCCTGAAGGATAAAGCCTAAAAAGTACAGGATAATATTGAGAACAGTCATCTTACCCAAACCCTGATAGCTTAATCCACCTAATACAAGGGCCAAAATCAAGTAAGTCAAAATCATGCCACTTCCAAAGGCCAGACCCTGTAAATAATGTTTAATCCCGTATTTATCCGGCAGGTTCATGGAAACAAATCCACTGGGCAATAAAAAAACGCCCGATTGCATAAAGGATAAGAATTGTTCCTACAGACGAGAACAACATAGTGATGTTTTTGTTTGTTTGAGGGGTATCTGGACTTGTCACTTTGCCAATCCAGTTAATCCCGACTAATAAAATCAAACCGGCGAGGATAATCAAGATTCCCTTAATTATCCGCCACGCTGTCGATTCATTTTGTTCATTATATAGGCCTCCGATAAAAAAAAGCTTTGTTCGGTTTTCTTTCACCTTGTTTCAGCTGGCAAGGTTTTGTCCTAACCGTGTTTAAAATGCCTTTCAGCAGAATTCAATTATTCTTTAATATTGAGCCATTTTAGCATGCCTATGTAAAATTCCAGCTTAATTTCTGTAAACTTTCTATCGGTTCTATATCCTTTCGATACTCAAAAAAACGCTTGTCCATTATCAACCCGGCAAAATATCTTTCACCAAAACCATTTTTGCATTCCATCGGGAAAGCTTGTAAAAGTACTTGACAATTAGTTAAGTTAGCTTTATAGTTCACGTCGCTTAACTATTAAAGGAAGGAATATGTCTCTCGAATTATCAAACGCTTTACACGCCTGGGCGGATTTAGCCACAAGGCAATCAATGGAAAGCAACCGCCAGTATATGCACGAACGCGGTTATAGCTTCGCGCAGATGAACAGCCTGTTTTCATTCATCATCATGACCAAAGCAACATTAATGAACTGGCCTGTCATTTGGGCATCAGTAAGGCCGCGGCATCGCAAATGATCAATCGTTTGGTGGACTTCGGCCTGGTTAATCGGCTTGAAGACCCCCAGGACCGGCGCATAAAACTGCTTACCCTGACCGAAGAAGGGCAAGCCCTGATTCGCGGCAACCGCGTCGCGCGTCATGCCTGGATTGATGCGTTCTGTGCCTATCTCGGCGAGAAAGACACAGCGCCGATTGCTGATGCCTTGGAGACTTTGGTCGAACACTTGAAAGCTTATAAGGAATATTTAGAAGAAAAGAAATCTGAGGAATGAGTAAGAATCTATGTGGCGATTAAGAAAATTTTACTATCCCTACTGGGCAAACATTCTCATTGCGGCCTGATGGTGGTCGTGGTGGCTTGGTCGAACCTGGCCTTGCCCGACTATCTATCACAAATTGTGAACACGGGCATCCAAAAGAATGGTATCGAACATGGCGTTCCGGAAGTGATGCGTCAGTCGACTCTGGACCAGGTTTTGGCACTGATGACGCCGGAGGAACAAGCTGAACTCACTCAGGCTTATACCCTGGTGGAACCGGATAGTCCGGAAGCCAGTCAGTATCTTGCCAAATACCCAGTGCTTGAAACGGAAGCGGTGTATCTCTTCAATGCGACTAAAAGCAAGGATGACATAGCTCACTTTGAAGCACTCATGGCGAAACCACTGGTTATCACACAGGCTTTTAATCTCATCCAAAACGAACCGGAACAAGCCAGCCAGCTTTTGGGTGATGACTTCCCCTTTGATTTCGCGCGATTGCCAGCTGGCATGGACATCGCCCAAATCCTGGCGCAAATGCCTGAAGCCCAGCGTCTGGAAATGCGTCAGAAAATCGACGCGCACCTTGAAAAACTTGAAGGAACAATTCTCAGGCAAATGGCGATATCGGCAGTTACCGACGAATACAAAGCCGTTGGCATTGACATGGCAAAATGCAACGGCAATACATCCTAAAAACCGGCGCGCAAATGATCGGTATGTCTGTTTTGGCGGTTGTCAGCTCGATTACAGTGAGCTTATTCGCGGCGCGCACCTCCACAGCCCTGGCACGCGATATCCGCGCGGCAGTCTTCAAGAAGGTGGAAAGTTTCTCAAGTGCTGAATTTGGCGATTTCTCCACCGCGTCGCTGATTACGCGCACGTCAAACGATGTCATGCAGGTGCAAATGGTCACCTTTATGGCCATTCGCATGGCTATTCAAGCCCCCCCTATGTTGGGTGTCCTGGGTGTTGTGCGTGCTATGGATAAAAGCCCGAATATGTGGTGGACGATCGCGCTGGCTGTTGTCATCCTGGTCTTGTTTATCATCTTGATCTTTTCTTTGGTTACCCCACGTTTTAAACGCATGCAAGCTTTGATTGACCGCCTTAACCTGATTATGCGTGAGAATCTCTCCGGTATTTTGGTCGTGCGCGCCTTCAACAAGCAGGGTTTTGAAATAAAACGCTTTGACCAGGCTAATCAGGATGTCGCTGAAAATATGCGTGGCATCGGACGCACGATGTCCTTCATGCACCCCCCCATCATGACGCTGGTGATGACTGGTGTGCAGGTACTTGTGATTTGGGTCGGCGCGCATCAGGTGGCAAAATCGACCATGCAAGTGGGCGACTTGATGGCTTTCATGCAGTATGCCATGCAAATCTTAAGCGCGTTTTTGAACCTTTCGATGTTCTTCATAATTATGCCCCGCGCGGCAGTTTCAGCGGACCGCATTCTTGAAGTACTCGACCGCGAAAACGTCATTCTTGACCCCCCCGAAAACCCAGTTGCTTTGCCCCCCCAAACCATTCGCGGCGAGATCGAATTCCACGACGTTGATTTCCGCTATCCTGGTGGTGAAGAAGATGTCCTGCACGACATCAGCTTTAAAGCCCAACCCGGTCAGATAACCGCTGTTATCGGCTCCACGGGAAGCGGTAAATCGACGCTGGTGAACCTTTTGCCCCGCCTTTTTGATGTGAGTAAGGGCAAAATCACGCTGGATGGCATCGACATTCGCGACCTGACCCAGCACGACTTGCGCGAACAAATCAGCTACGCGCCACAACGGGGGGGTTTGCTCTTTAGCGGCACGGTGAAATCAAATCTTTCGGTGGGTAAACATGATGCTACTGAAGAAGAAATGCGTCACGCGATTGAAGTCGCTCAGGTGGCTGACTTTGTGCTTGGCGATAAAGACGGACTGGATATGGAAATCGCCCAGGCGGGTACCAACTTGTCTGGCGGGCAAAAGCAGCGTCTTTCAATTGCGCGCGCGCTGATGAAAGACAGCCCGGTTTATATTTTTGATGACAGTTTCTCGGCGCTCGACTTTAAGACCGACGCCGCTTTACGCAAGGCGATTAAACCGCAAATTGCTGATAAAACGGTTTTTGTGGTCACACAAAGAGTGGCAACCGCGCGTAATTCGGACCAGATTTTGGTGCTCGACGATGGCCGGCTGGTCGGCGTGGGACATCACGACGATTTGATGGAGGATTGCCAGGTCTACCGTGAAATTGCGCAATCTCAACTAAGCGAGGAGGAGTTGGCATGAAACAACAAGACGAACTCCTGAAGGAAAAAGAAGCCGATAAGAAAAATCCCTTTGCCGCGGGTATGTCGCAAAACAACAAAGACCAAAGCAAACGGCAAGCTCCCCCCCGGCGTGGCCCCCCCAGCAGATTTATGCCCGGCGAAAAAGCCCGCGACTTTAAGGGCAGCATAGGGCGATTAATCACTTACATGGGCAGATATAAATGGCTCATCTTGATTATTTTGTTTGTGGCAGCGGGTTCATCGGTCTTTTCGATTTTCGGACCTAAGACTTTAGGGCGCGCGACGACCGAACTCTTTGAAGGTGTCATGCGCATGGTGCGTGGCGATGCCTGGGCATTGATTTTGCCAAAATCGGCAGTATTCTAAGCCGCGTGCTTTTGATGTACGGTTTCTCGGCTTTGTTTGGCTTGATTCAGGGGGGGCGCGTGATGGCTGTCATTTCGGCGGATATCATTTACCGCTTGCGCAACAACCTTTCTGAAAAACTCCACCGCTTGCCACTCAGCTTTTACGATCGCGTTACCCAGGGTGAGGTGCTTTCGCGCATAACCAACGACGTTGACACCATCGGACACACGCTCAATCAAAGCCTGTCGCAGATTATCACATCAGTCACAACGGTAATCGGTGTCTTAATCATGATGCTTTCCATCAACCTGACCCTGACCCTGGTGGCTTGACGGTGATACCGCTTTCGCTGCTGATGATTCGCTTTGTGGTCAGCCGTTCGCAGGGCTACTTCCGCAAGCAGCAAGCCTATTTGGGGGGGCATATCAGCAGCCATATTGAAGAAATGTACGGCGCGCATGTGGTGCTCAAGACCAACAACGGCGAAGAAGCCAGCATCGAACATTTCGATACCTTGAACACCGAGTTGTACGACAGTTCCTGGCGCGCGCAGTTTATCTCGCACATTATGATGCCCATGATGCGTCTTTTCAGCAATCTGGGTTATGTGGGAGTTGCTATGGTGGGTGGCTATTTGATGGTGCAAGGCAAACTCAACCTGGGCGATATCCAGGCTTTTATTCAGTATCTCAACTCTTTCCACGGTCCGATGCAGAACATTGCCAACATTTCAAACATTTTGCAACAAACCGCGGCGGCAGCGGAACGCGTTTTTGAGTTCCTGGACGAAGAAGAAGAAATCCCCCCCAACCCCCCGAAGAACCCGCGGTACTGGAAACGGTTGAAGGGCATGTCGAATTTAAGGATATCTGCTTTGGCTATGACCCGGATGTGCCGGTCATCAACAACTTCTCTTTGGATGTCAAACCCGGTCAGCAAATCGCGATTGTTGGACCCACCGGCGCGGGCAAAACGACCCTGGTCAAGTTACTCATGCGCTTTTATGAACTGGGTTGTGGCGAGATTTGATAGATGATATCAATATCAAAACGATGACGCGCGAAGATTTGCGCTCGAAGTTCGCCATGGTTTTGCAGGATACCTGGCTCTTTAATGGTTCCATCATGGAAAATATCCGCTACGGCAGACAAGATGCCACTGATGAAGAAGTGATGCAAGCCGCGGATATGGCCTACGCGGACCACTTTACGCGCACTTTGCCGGGTGGCTACAACTTTGAAATCAACGAAGACGCCACCAACGTCTCCGCTGGACAAAACAGTTGCTCACAATCGCGCGCGCGGTGCTGAAGGACGCGCCCATCCTGATTTTGGACGAAGCGACCAGCTCGGTGGACACGCGAACGGAATTGTTGATTCAAAAAGCGATGACCAAACTCATGCGCGGACGCACTTCGTTCGTTATCGCGCATCGCCTTTCAACGATTAAAAACGCCGACCGCATTTTGGTCTTGCGCGATGGGAATATCGTGGAAATCGGCAAGCACGATGAGCTTTTGGAACGCCAGGGCTTTTACGCGGAACTGTATTACAGTCAGTTTGTGAAACAAGCCGAATAAAACTTCGGTCGCGCCAAAGCGTGATTACGAAATCATGCTTTAGCAAGTCCTTATAAAAATAGAAACCCACCTGACCAGCACGTCTGGTCAGGTCCATTTATGACGAGATTCTTTCAAAGAGTCTTGATATTACAGCGCTTGAAAGCGAACTTGCTGAACTTGAGACTGAAATCAATATTGCGGCAGAACTCATCGATGAATGCATCAGCGAGACCGCACATATGGCCCTTGAACAAGCTGAATATCAAAAGCGCTACGATGGTCTGATTACTCGCTTCGATAAGGCCAAGGCTCGACACACCAAGGTTACCAACCTGATTGCCGAGCGCATGGCCCGGAGGCACCAGATCGAGACCTACTTGAAGAACCTGCGGAGCCGGGAGCCGCTGACGGAATTCCGGGAAACAGACTGGCTGGCGATGGTTGACTTCATCACCGTCCACAGTAAGGACGACATTCGAGTAACTTTCAAGGACGGTACTGATATTAAAGCATAACCCCATAGATACAACAACGTCTCTGAACCACATCGGCTCGGAGGCGTTGTTAGTTATTCGATCATATCGGGAGTGATTATTTCAGTGGACACCATATAATCTATAGAAGCATTAGCGTCGTCCTTAAGTCGAAGTATCGGATTATCGTGATCATATATATAACGTGAATCTCTGCTGTACTGGTAGAGCCGATACGCAACTTGATTTAACAGATGAAACTGCTTTTTCTCAACAGTCAAGTCATCTTTTCCATCAAAGATTACATGCTCTATAGGGAATTTATACATGAAACAATAGTATTCGCTCTTTTCCGCATAGTGTTCTGTGAGCCCTTTTATCCGTAAATATCTTTCAAGGCATTTAAGTAATTCTGGACAGCCCTGTAACCGGCGAGTGTATTGATTCTTCATCAGCAAATCACGAAAAGCAAACCCGTTAAAGCAAAAGTCTTCTCGACCTGAGTTATAGCCAAGCCTGCTACGCAAATAGCACACATCCGTGCTCATTGTGTTTTCCAAACTAATCTGTCTATCCCTATAGCAAAGAATTATCCTGTTTCCGGCCCCTTTTCTAAAGGTGATCTGATGTGCATTCAGGAACTCTGAAAACTATTATTTGACGTGAGCAGTTCTTGTAAATTATAGCTGATTTCGTTTTCGGAGCCATTAAGTCTCCGTGATAGATGGAAAAACAGTATTTCATCTGGTAACTCTTGCTCAATCATATCAGAATAAAAGTCTTCCATAGCTTTATCAAAAAGGTCCTGATTAAAACACCATTGACCTTCTATGGCTGAATCCGCTGCTGCTTCAATGTATTGATAAAGCTCTGGCACGGAAACACCCATCAAATGAGCAAGTGAGCTTTCCATTCCCTCACGAGATGTAGTATCAATTACCATACACGCCCCCCCTCATTCTTCTTTCGGCAGATTCTCGGGAGAATTTCAAGAAAGTGCTGACCGATCTTTTCTGCGTCATAGCCGTTTGTCTCGCAGATAAACCGGACGGTATCCGGCAGCAGGACGTGACCCTTCGCTTTCTCCGCTTTGTATTTCTGCCACTCTTCGTATTCCTTATTTGTGATTTGCTTCATGGTGGGTACCTCTTTAAACGGGAACTTAGCGATTCAGCCATTCCTTTAGCCGAGTAAATATTTCTTCTTTATCTTTGACAGATATTGATCCGCTTTTATTCACTGCATAATGATGGCCAAACTCGCTATCAATATAAGTGCTTCCATTAACCATCACGGGTTTATCATATCTTGGCCTAACATGAATATGAAGATGAGGATTAGGTTCTGATTCTTTATAAAAACTATTCATCAGGCAACTCCAATTACATAAAGCTGCTCCTAAAACCGTCTTTAAACAGGTCTCTACTTTACAAATCAGATTGCGAAGATCTTCCCATTCATCATCTGTTAGCTCTGTCATTGAACTGCAGTGACGCTTCAAAACCAAGATACATCGCCCGATATAATCCTGTTCATCCGAAAGAAAAACAGACCAAAATGTACTCTCGTACACCTGAAATCGTTTATCTTCTTCAGAGAGATTGCACCAATCACAATTCTCCATTTTGCTTACCTACACAATCCCGTTTTTCATCGACTATTATACCGGCGATACATGAACATTTCTAACGATAAAAACAGCCGGGACACCCCCCCGACTTCCACAACTTACCCCCCCTCAAATGCCAACTTACCCCCCCTCAAGCGGCAAAATAGGCGGAGGAATAATTAAATTGTATTAATCTCGGTGTTTTTATATCAGGTGGGTTAAGAGCTTCCCCCTGATGTCTGTCAAATTTCTCGCCATGCGCTGAACTGAATCTGCTCGGCGAGACGCCGGCAGGAGACAGAATTTTTCTCGCCCCGTCGTCCCGCCGCGGGCTGCCAAAGCAAAAAGAATGAAATCTATGTCAGAAAAACCACGAAAAAGACAAAAACAGGTTTTTGAAAAATGATTATCATTTAAGACAGAAGGTTTATTGAGGGATAACAAACCTCTTTCAAAACCACAAAAATCATATTATGATATTCACAATACCAAACCATTCATCAGGAAGTATTAATGAGTAAACCAACAAAACTGCAAAATCGCATAGAAATATCGTCATTCTCGGAATAGCGCTACTGCTTATCTGGGCTGCAGCTGAGGCTGGTATGAAGTATCTCCAGTCAAAACCCGTGCCGGCAGAAGCAAACCTTAACATCATCCTTAATAAAGCATCCACCAGTTATAAAAACTGGCAGGACCTTTACGGTCAGGCTGAAATTGTCTGGAAACGCTCCGATGAAACACAAAGCTATTTGGTCAGTTTTGACTTTGATTTACCCGATGCGGTCAGTGTGATTACCGAAGACCTCAACGGTGGCAATAATGGTGGCAAATGGGCTTTCCGCCGGGATGGTACAGTCACGCTAACCGACGGCAATCAAAACGAAAGCCAGGAAGCCATTCCGCCCAGTCTGAAGCAATACCTGGATAATGGCCAGGTGTTTGAGCCGAAAAGCGCGGACTCTGCGCATCCTTTCGCTATGGCAATCCCTTCGCCTGTTGGTGAGATTCTGTTCCCAAGCTGGATTAGCCAAAAACTAAACCCGCAAAACACAAGTTTGCTTGGCGAAGAAAATATCTCAAACCGCAAAGTATGGGTTTTGGAGGCGAATTTGGAAGCTGGCGAAAGCTGTAAATTGTGGGTTGACCAGGAAACCGGAATTTTGCTTAGGGCTTATCATCAAATAAGCGAAGATTTCAGCATGGAACTGCTCATTACCAGGATCAGTCAATTTGAACAGTACAACGCGAACGCTCAAAGTCTATTAAAAGGAACGGGTGATTAAATTCGCAGTTAGGCGTATTTAGCTCGTACCAGGCTAACAAATCTAAACAAAGCGGTTTGCAAAACGCAAACCGCTTTCTATGAGTATGTGTATTACTTAGGGCATGCCAGCCCAGGATTCAAGTTCGTCGATTTCGACTTCACAATGGTAGACATCCGGACCTGTGTCAAGGCTGACGTTTTCCAGAAACCAGTGTAGCTCATCAGAATCAACAATCGGATTGATGACCCTGTATTCAAGCCCTTCTCTTCCGAGGCTAAGAAAACGCGCGTCATCAAGGTCGTACAAAACAATCACCCAGCCACCGTTGCCGGCTTGTACCGTGTAATAACCCAGCGCGAAATCGTCATGGAGTGTCATTGAGGCATCAAGAGAATCGATGGGTGACTCGGTCAGATTGCGTTGCGCGCCTGTTTCGGCGTTGTACAGGCTCAATCCACCCGTGGTATTCGCCCAGCTAATCCAGGCTCATCCGCCGAGAGAAAACCGACGTAGTCCGCCGGGCTTAGAATCGACAAATCATGGTCTTCTAAATCGTAAATGTAAAGTTCCACGCCCTTTTCTTTTTGCAGCGAGCTTTTTTTTCCGCGACAAGCAAATCATCTGAAACAACAAGTCTTGTAAACACAGCATCGCCACTATCGGTGCTTAGGAGGGTTGAATACGCTCCGTCTTCCAGGTCAAATGCGACGATTGCGCTTTTCTGAAAGCCTTCTTGGTTCTCGTTTTGGGTCAAAACGTTAAAGTAAAGCACATCATCCTCAAGGGCAAAACTGCGCAGTTCAATCGCTTTTTCCGTTCGCTCGGGCTCAGCAATGGTGTGTTTTTGAAGCGTGTCAAGGTCAAGCACATAAGCATTCCAGTCAAAGCGATTGCCTGGTTCCATCACGTCGATATAAAACACCCAGTCATCATCGGCCAGGATGTTTGTGATGATGCCGTTGGGGGGGTATTCAGATCTGGCGATTTGTTTGCGTTCAAAATCGTCTAAATCGATTTCATAGAGCGTGCCTGGGGGCATCGCTAAAAGTGATGTAGAGCTCGTCATCTGTGATAGCATAATCATGCGCGTTTGCCAACGGCAAGTGGTGGCAATATTGATGCATGCGTTCGTCGGTGAATTCGACCATGAATCGAATTGACGGCGTGGCTTGTTCAGGCGTCGTTTCTTCAGCTTGCGTTTCAGGCTCATCGTCATCCTTATGGTCAAGGTCAATCTCAACAAGGTCTTCGACATCTGTTGCTGGGATATCAGAATCTTGGATGCCCGTTATAGGCTCAGATTGTTCGTGTTGCGCGGGCAATTCTGGTATGGTTTTACATGCAAAGGTTGTCAACAGTATCAGTATGCTGAACAAGAAAAGAATTCTTTTGAACATCATTAATTCTCCTTATTGAAGCGATTCAATCTCGAATCTGTTTCAATATAAAGAATACCATGAAATTACAAAACACCTTTCTGCATAGCTGGACGCCGGCAGGTGTGTGAGTTTTTTTAGGGGAATAAGAGACTTTGTCGGGGAAAAAAAGATTCCACACGCACGCAGTGTGGAAAATATTAAGCACTCTCGCCCTGCTGTGGACGCAACTCATTTGCTGAGAAGTCTCGCTATTAGCAAAAAGGAATGTGGCAGAGCCAAGAAATCACGCTTCTATTTCAAAAAGGCATCCACAAAGACAAGTTTTTAATTCGTTTCCAAGACATTTCGTTAAATTTAAGGATTGTTTACATAAAATTCCTGGAGAAGATGAATTTTTAATGGTAATATGTTATTAACAACAATCGTCACTGTCATTTCAAATGCAAGCTTAGACCTACGCTTGCGCCAAGTTTACATCGTTCATAATTTATTAGGAGGAAAAAAATGAAAAAAAACTTTTATCTGTCCTGTTGATTACAGGATTGTTGCTATTTAATTTGTCTTTTGCTGCTGTTAGCGCGGAAGATGAAATCGTTTGGGAACAATGTGACCTGGGAATAGAACATACTGGTATTAAGACTATCGCGATTGACCCACAAACACCATCCACGCTTTATGTGGGAACGGGAACTAAAGGGGGGGCATTTAAAAGCAGCAATGGTGGGGGGGTGAGCTGGCGCGAGATCAACAACGGACTAACATATTGGGAAATAATGTCTTTTGCGATAAACCCACAAACACCGTCCACGCTTTACGCGGGAACGTTTGGTGTAGGGGTCTTCAAGAGTATCGATGGTGGGGGGGAGAACTGGAACGCGGTCAACAATGGAATGGAGGAACAGGCGATTCGTTCTCTTGCAATAGACCCGCATGCGCCAGGCACACTTTATGCGGGAGCACTTTATGAAGGAATCTTCAAGAGCGTCAACGCAGGTGAAAACTGGAACGTGGTCAATAACGGTTTGACAAACCTTAATGTTCGTTCTCTTGTGATTGATCCACAAACGCCAGGCACGCTTTACGCGGGAACGGAAGGTGGAGTCTTTAAGAGTGTCAATAATGGGGATAGCTGGAATGTAGTCAACAGTGGGCTGACAGTATTGGATATCTATTCCCTGGCAATCGACCCACAAATGCCGACTACGCTTTACGCGGGAACGAATGAAGGAGGTGTCTTTAAAACCGTCAATGGTGGTGACAGCTGGAGCGAGGTCAGCACCGGGTTGACGAACAAGATAGTTAATTCCTTGGTGATAGACCCACAAACGCCATCCACGCTTTATGCGGCAACAGAACGTAAAGGGGGGGTTTTCAAGAGTATCGATGCTGGGGGGGATAACTGGATCGCGGTCAATAATGGGCTTCCGGATCCTACTGTAACCATTAGCCTCGCGATTGATCCGATAAATCCGAACAGACTTTACTTAGGAACATCTTATCATGGATTATTCCGAAGCCGTCGAATTGGTACAGACCCAGTAATAAAGTTATTTGTGCCGATGCTTTATACAAAATGAGATTAGAGTGCCACGAAAGTGGCACTTTTTTTGACGAATAACAGCTGGGTGGACTCCAGCCGAAATCCAAAACACCAGGTGAATCTGCATGGCGGGACGCCGGCAGGAGAACTAATGACGCTCGCCCCCCCGGCGTCTCGCTGTGGGAAATTAAATAATCAAACATAGTCGGGAGACCATGTTTGTACTATAGATATGGAAAAAGTGCAGGGCAGATAATTCACAAAAACACAAGCGATTAATCGTCTGCGTTTTCTTCAGCTTCGTCACGCCATTTGGACAGACGCTTGGCGATTTCGATTTCAGCGCCCTGGTCGGATGGGGGTGTAAAAACGCGTGGATTCCAAACCGTCGGGCAGATATTGTTGTTTGACCCAGTGCCCTTCAAACGCGTGGGGGTATTTGTAGCCCTGGCCATGTCCGAACGCTTTGCTGTCGCGACTGGCGTCCATCAGATGGGTGGGCACGGGTTTGGCACCGTTTTTCTCAATTTCTGCGAGCGCGTCAAAGTAAGCGCCAACGGTATTGCTTTTAGGCGCGGTGGCGAGATAGAGCGTGGCATGGGCGATAGGGTAGGCGCCTTCGGGCATACCCAGCATTTCGTAATTTTGTGCCGCGGCACTGGCAACGACGATGCCCATGGGGGGGTCTGCCAGTCCGATATCTTCACTGGCGAGTATCATCAGCCGGCGCAGGATAAAGCGCGGGTCTTCGCCAGCATAAAGCATCTTGGCGAGCCAGTAAAGGGCGGCGTCGGGGGGGTCGGAGCCACGCACCGATTTGATAAACGCGGAAATGGTGTCGTAGTGATGGTCGTCGGTTTGTCGTAAAGCACCGCGCGGCGCTGAATGGACTCCTGGGCGATTTCAAGCGTGATGTGGGTTTCTTCCTGACCGAGTGGGGTGCTTTCAACGGCGAGTTCCAGCGCGTTTAGCGCGTTGCGGGCATCGCCACTGCTGATTTCCGCCAGATGTTGCAGCGCGTCATCGTCGATTTTGACTTTTCGCAGTCCAAATCCGCGTTCCTTATCGGCTATTGCGCGTAGCAAAATTTCTTTGATGTTCTCAACGGTCAGGCTGTTGAGTTCAAAAACGCGCGAGCGGCTGACCAGGGCTTTGATGACGTCAAAATAGGGGGGGTTTTGGGTGGTGGCACCGATTAGCGTGATGAGCCCATTTTCAACGTGCGGTAAGAGGGCGTCCTGCTGGGCTTTGTTCCAGCGGTGAACTTCGTCGATGAACAGAATGGTGCGCGTTTGGTAAAGGCGGCGGCGTTCGCGGGCGGCTTCAATCGCTTTACGCAAATCAGCCACACCCGCCAAAACCGCGCTGAGCTGTTCAAAATGGGCTTTGGTGCTGTTGGCGATGACCTGCGCCAGGCTGGTTTTGCCGGTTCCGGGCGGGCCATATAGGATGATGGAGCCATGCAAGCGGTCGGCTTCAATCACACGCCTGAGCAAGCTGCCTTTGCCGATGATATGATCCTGGCCGACGATGTCGTCCAGCGTTTGGGGGGGACGCATCCGCGCGGCAAGCGGAGCGTGTTTGCGCAGCTGCTCTTCCAGGGATGAATCAAAAAGGTCCACTTAGTATCCCCTTTTAGGGTCAATGACGTTGTAAAGCGGTAAGTCATCCCGGTAGCGTTTTAGGTTGGTGTTGAAAAAGCGCAGGACGTTATCCAGTATTTTGGGCGAAACGCCGGATACGTGGGGGGGCGTGATGATTAGGTTCGGCTGTTTCCAAAGTGGACTGTTGGCGGGCAGGGGGGGTTCTTCGTTAAAGACATCCAGCATCGCGCCCGCGATGGTCTTGTTACGTAAAGCGACAACCAGCGCGGATTCATCCACCAGGGCACCCCGCGAGACGTTGATGAAATAAGCGCTTGGTTTCATGGCGGCGAAGGCTTCGGTGGAGAATATATTGCGGGTTTTCTCGGTGAGTGGCGCGGTAAGGACCACGAAGTCGCATTCAGGCAACATGCCCAAAAGCGCGTCGGTGGGTACATGCGGTAGAAGTAATCGCCGTGGGGGGGGTCGCCCAGTCCTTCGGGGGGGATATAGCCGGTATCTTCCAGATTGCTTAGATCCGCTTTAGTTGCCAAAACTTTAGCGCCAAAGTGGTAGAGCAAACGGGCCAGTTCACGTCCGATCGAGCCATAGCCGATGATGCCTACTGTGCTGCTACGTAACTCTTTGGGCATAACCATGCCGGATTTGTTGCTAATCCATTCGTTTTTGAGCTGGGCGTTGATGATGGCGGGCATTTTGTGACCCAGCATGAGCAGTGCCATGAGAATATATTCGCCCATTTGGCTGACCATGACACCACTCGCGGAAGTGACTTGAATGTTCTCATCGTGGATGATGGCACGGTTCAGGATTGGGTCAACGCCGGCGAATGAGATTTGGATCCATTTGAGTTTGGGCGCCATTTCGCGGGTGGGCAAATAATCGCCTGCCGAGAGCAAAACTTCGGTTTTCGCCCACTGTTCAGCAGGAATTTGCTCGGCGGTGCTTCGTGGAAAGGTGCTAATGCGCACGTTCTCAATGCCGTCGTTAATCATCGCGATTTGGGCATCGCTCAGGTTAATCAGGCTGGTAAGTTCGATAATTCTGTTCTTATTTCGTTGGCTCATGTTTCCTCCGCAAAAGGTCTGTAAATCCAAACAAAAAGCTGGCGGCGACTCGCAAATGTCGGTGGCCGCCAGCCATAGTATTCTTAGGGGGGGTGTTTACTCAATTATACTCACACGTGTGCGGCTTTGCTCGCGCATGTATGAGAGCAGAGCGTAGGGTCCGCCCGTGTTGCGACCGGTAGAGCCGGAAGCTTTCCAGCCGCCAAAGGGTTGAAAACCAGGCCACGCGCCGGTGGTGCTGCCCATAACACGGTTGACGTAACACACGCCAGCCTGAATGTTGTCAAGGAACCATTCGCCTTCTTCCGCACTGCCCATAAAGCCGGCGGTAAGTCCATAGTCGGTGTCGTTGGCGTAGCCCATGGCTTCTTCAAGGCTGTCAACAGCGGTGACCATGGTGATGGGCAGGAACATTTCGTGTTTCCACAGGTAATGCGTCATGGGTACATCAACCACGATAGTAGGCGCGCAGAAGAGGCCTTTTGCCAGGTCACCATCGGTGAGACGTTTTCCGCCGGTCAGGATGCGACCCACAGTCTCGAATTCTTCAATATATTTTCGTAATCTGCTGCGGCTCTCTCGTTGATAACCGTTCCAAACCAGTTTTCGCGCATGGTTGGGTCACCGATTTTGATTTCTTTTGTCAGGCGCACGAGTTCTTCAACAAAGGCTTGATAAACTTCACGTTCAACAAAAATGCGCGAGTTGGCGGAGCATTTTTGACCTTGCAAGCCAAACGCAGAGCGCATACAGCCTAAAGCGGCATCGGCGATATCAGCGTTTTTGGAGACGATGGTGGCGTTTTTACCGCCTAATTCAAGCACAACCGGACGGGGGGGTATTTGAACTCGGCAAATTTGCGGTTGATACCCAAACCGACCGCGGCTGAACCGGTAAAGGTAACTCCGGCGATATCGGGATGGTCGATGAGCGCGTTGCCAAGGGTGCCACCTGGGCCAGTAAGGTAATTGATGACGCCACTGGGGGGGAAGCCGGCTTTTTCCGCACATTCCATCATCATCGCGGTTGCCCACGCGGAATCAGAGGCTGGCTTAAGCACCACCGTGTTGCCGGCAACCAAGGCGTTACCCATAGGTCCGCAAGCCAAAGCGGCGGGGGGGAAGTTGAAAGGTGTAATCACTAGCCACACGCCATGGGGGGGCACCATGTGGCTTTCGTTGACTGACAGGACGCCTTCCATGGGGGGGTCGTTGG
>JMBV01000112.1_pt1 | contig 30750 bp, 55 predicted proteins | sample 616531 | NCBI WGS metagenome assembly JMBV01 (sample SAMN02727904, study PRJNA239997) | anaerobic digester metagenome | biome: anaerobic digester; isolation source: mesophilic anaerobic digester inoculated with municipal waste water sludge... | place: Germany: Bielefeld University, CeBiTec ...
ATACTTGCAGCAGGTGGATACAAAGCCATTTGGCCAATATTTGGTTCTGCTAATCAATTGTTATCAGCATTAGCATTGATGGCTATAGCCCTATGGCTAAAAAAATCAGACAAGAGTTTCAATATGATTACTATACCTATGATATTTATGCTCATAGTAACTCTTACTGCTTTGGTATTTTTGGTAGTAGACAATTTCAAAGCTGCTAATTATATATTGGTAGTATTCCCAATACTATTGTTTATATTTGCTATAGTATTAGCTGTTGAAGGGTATCAGATTTTATTTAAAAAAAAGATGCCAAAGAATTAAGTCAAAGATAAAATTTGGGACAGGAGGCACAAGTTGAATAGCCCCCCCTGTCCCAAATTTTTTTTAACCCATTTAACAATAATTGCAATGCCATAGTTCTTTACTATTGGTAGATACTGCTATTGCACCAGCATTTAAACTTTCCCCTAGATCCTCTATATCCATGATTAATCCGCTGGTTATAATAGGTACGTTTGTTTCAATTAAAATCTTTTTTTATAATCTTTGGCATAATACCTGGAAATATTTCAACAGCATGAGGTTTAGTGCTATTTATGGACTGGATACCCTTTTCTAGAGAAATAGAGTCTAATATAAAAAGTCTAAGAATGGTAAAGGCTCCCAAATCTTTACTTAGCCACACTAAGTTTTCCTTAGTAGTTATAATACCATGGGGGGGACGAATATTTTTTTACTATATACTCTAGTCCCCCCCAAGTGTCTTTGGAAAATCCATCAATGGAATCTATATCTATATATATTCCTTTGTCCTTAGATTTTACCCTAGAGGCTATCTCCTTTAAATTAAAAATATTTCCTGTAAGAAGGAATATATTCTCGCAAGGGGAACTCAATGCTTCATCTAAATTATCTAGATTATTTATAGCAGCAATAATGGGGGGGTTTTTTTTAATCCTTTCAAAAAAAATTAAACAAAAGATCACCTCATATTATATTTCAACTTATTACCAATATCTTATCATATTTTATGGCTTGGATAAACAATCAATTTCATGTATATTTCACATTCAAAATATAAAAACTATAATATATAATTTTGGGAGGTGCGAAATTGAATAAAGACAAATTTTCCATACTCATAACTCATCTAGTCACTTTATTAGCTTTAGAATCCCATAACCCCCAATATAGCAGAGGATATAAAAGTAGAAGAGGATTGTATAGAAGGGGGGGAGATCAATGATTCACAGGAGAAGGATCAATTTATATGGGATATACCTGAGAAATCTAGCCAAGTATCAAATCTTCCTTGGGAAAGAGATAATATATTTTTAAAAGCTCAAGAAGAAAACGATGCTTATACATTGATGGCTGCTTTTTGTTCTGTACTTATAAATCCATTACCTGGAGAGGAATATAATGTTCAACTAGCAGCCAAATCATTATCGGGAAAGGTGGTTCAACCAGGAGAAGTATTTTCTCAAAATCAAAGTATAGGTCCCTATACTGAGGATAGAGGTTATAGAAAGGGGGGGCATCCTATGCAGGAGAAAATATAATTCAAACGGAAGGTGGAGGAGTATGTAAGATTGCATCCACTTTGTACAATGTAGCCATACTTAGCGATTTAGAAATAATAGAAAGACACAATCATGTCATGCCTGTAAACTATGTACCTTACGGTCAAGATGCTACTGTTGCTTATGGTTCAAAGGATTTTAAATTTAAAAACAATAAAAAAAATACCCAATATTAATATGGCAGAAATCATTGATAATAGACTATATATGGGATTTTATGGGAAGGAAGAGGCCCCTGAGGTAAAATGGCATCACAATATTACCAATATAGTTAAAGCACCTAAATATTATAAGAATAATCCATATTTGAAACCAGGAGAAGAAAAAAATTATCATTCAAGGAATAGATGGGGGGGCAACTGCTGAATCTTGGTTGACTATTAAATATAAGGATGGAACCATAAAGACAAAAAAAATTAGGTATAAGCAGATATTTACCTCTTCCCTATATAATTGAGATAAATAGATAAAGGCACTTCCTTTCTACTTTCTTATATATTAGAAAGGAGAGGCCTTTATAAATTGTTATATACTTACTATAGTTGGGTTTTTAAAAAAATTCTCCTTCCATACTATATCTTTTTATAGCAGTATCAACAATTTTTAGAACCAAACCTTCATATCCTAGTTCCGTAGCTTGGGCCATCCTATACAGTGAAGATTTACCCTTCATTAGGCCTGGCAAAGAATTTATTTCCAATACATAGGGTATATTGTCTTTTAATATAATGTCAACTCTACTATAATCTCTTAGAGATAGAGCTTTATAAGCTTTTATGGCAGTGGATTCTATTAATTCCTTTTCATCTTGAGTTAATGGTGCTGGTATATGATATAGGACCTTGTCCTTATGATAGGCTTTTACTTCAAAACTATAAAACCTAGCCAAGTCTTCAGGAAGTTGGGATAGATCCACTTCTTGTATAGGAAGGACCCTTATATCTTCACCATTTCCAACAACTCCTACAGAGAACTCCCTACCTTCTATATATTCATTTAACATAATGGGAGGATTATATATTTGTAATTCTTCTTTTACTTTTTCCATTAAGGTTTCCATGTTGAACACAAGGCTATCCTGATGGATACCTCGGCTAGAGCCTTCATCATTTGGTTTTATGAGTACAGGAAATTTAATATCTAAGCCCTTTAAATCCTCTAAACCATATATGGAGATGAAATCTGGTGTTGGTATGTTGCGGGCTTTAAAAATCTTTGAAGAGTAAATCTTGTTTATGGCAAGGGTGTGACCTAAAATAGAAGAACCAGTATAAGGAATATTAGCAAATTCTAATAGAGCAGGAAGTTGGGCTAACTTACTATCACCTTGTATGCCATTACACAGATTAAAGACCAAATCTACGCCTTCAGTTTTTAGTTGATTGATAATATTATCATCTGCTACTAATGAAATACAATCGTATTTTGTAGACAGTATTTTTTTACTTCTTCTACAGTTTTTCTCTTTTGTTCATCTTCCTTAAAAGCTTCTTCCGATGGTAAGAAATCCATTCTGGATTTATCGGTAATAATGGCTATTTTCAATAGACATTCCCCCCTTTGACTTTATCTGACATTATCTACCTAAAGAATATCTTATTTTAGTAATTTGGTCAAGCTTTTTTTTGACTTTCAATAAGCTTTAGCTTTTCCTGACGACTCATCTGTTTTATTTGCCATTCTCGTCTTTGAGCGGAGACTTTTTCTTCATAGACTTCACTATAAACTAATTTTACTGGAAGCCTAGCTCTAGTATACTTGGAAGCTTTACCATTATTATGTACTTTAATTCTATTATCTAAATTTACGGTCCATCCAGTATATAAGGTTTTATCAGCACATTCTAAAATATATACATAACACATCTATTTTACCAACTCCTTTAACACTCTATTGATACAATCATAGGAGTAGCCTTTCCTTTGGAGAAATCCTCCCAACTTTCTATATATAGCTTTTTTTATCATCCTTCTTATAGGAAGATAGCTTTTTCTTTGCTAGAACTAAAGCTCTTGTATATTCTTCATCATCTTCTTCCAATACTTCCTCGATTATACTATCATCGATACCTTTTTTTATAAAGTTCATATTTAATTCTAGTAGGACCAAATTTGTTTAAATTTATCTTGTCCCTCATAAAGGCTTTAGCAAATTCCACATCGTTGACTAATCCATATTCTTCTAAATAGGACAAAGTATTTTCTATAATATCCTCTTCATATCCTTTACTCTTTAGCTTATTTATAATCTCTTTTTTTAGATCTTTGTCTATAAGTTAAAAATTTCAAAGCTTGGTCTTTAGCTTTTGATAGCTCTTCTTCTTTTAATACCTTTTGTATATAATCTTCATCTAATTCCATACCCTCTTTTAAATCATATTTATATTTAATTTCCATCATCAATCCAAAAGCAAATTCACCATTTATATAAATATTGATCCTTTCCTTATTATTTTTTTTGTTGTTCAATTTTTGTAATTTTCATATTATCACCTATTTATGATTTAATTGCTTTTCTAATATATCTTGTAGTTCTTTCCAAGATATTTACAGTAGTTATATCCTCTAATTTAGTATCAAAGGAATGACCGCCTTTTCTATGGACTAGAAAGGTATATTTTATATTATATTTTTTTTAATTTTTTTTAGCAAAGTTTACTGATGATTTAAAGGGAACGGTGGTATCTAATTTCCCATGGGCCAATAGAGTAGGTATCATATTTGGACCAACCCAGTTAATAGGGGGGGAATAATAATCATATATTTCTTCTTTTTGGTAGGACTTCCCTTTAGAGTTTGTTTAGTAGCAAACTTTGCAAATATAGATTTGTTTTCTGAAATAAAAATATCTTTTAAATTCGATGGGGGCATAATAGGCTACCACAGCCTTTATACCTGCCATCTTATCCTCATCTTTATTATAGGTATAATAAGTGGAATACAATAAGGATAGATGGCCTCCTGCAGATAGTCCCATTAGGACAATATTATCTTTATCTATAGACAATTTCTCGCTATTATTTTTTTACATAGTTGAGAGCATCAGTATAATCAGATAAAATATCTTCCATAGTATTTCTGTAACCATATCGATAATCTATACTTACTACGGCAAAACCTTTAGAAGCTAAGTATTTACACCAAGAAACATTATTAGGCTGATTTCTAAATCCAGAAATCCAACCCCCCCACCATGACAGAAAAATACCAACGGATATTTATATAGATTGCTCCTAGGATACCAGATGTCCAATTTCAATTCTTTATTATCCGCTTTTTTTTATATACATAGGTTTTATTTTCAAATTCTCCATCTACTTCTATTGGGAATTTAGATCTTATAATTTTCCAAGTATATATGATAATAGATAATAAAAAAATAATAAAAGCCTAAAGTTAAATCCTCAATAGCTAAGAATATGAATATTAAAAACAAATATATTTTATTTGCTATAAAGTAGGACATCTTTAATTTTTCCTTTAATTTTTCCATAAACATACCGCCTAAAAAAAATTATTTTTCCAATGGATTTTCTATGGTTTCCCTAGTTAATAAAGCTTTTTTTAGCTACTTTTTCATTTATATTTAATTTATGAAGTATATATTTAGCTAATAAATATTCAAAAGGTAACCAATTTACATGGCTTATGGGCAGTATTTTCCTATTTGCATCTTTCATTTCTTCATACAATATCTTCCTTGACTGTATAGGAAGTGTAGAATCAAAATAAGCATCTATAAAAGTTACTTTCTCCTTATCTAAAAGGTGAGCATAAGAAATAGGATCTATTTTAAATAAAGGATGAATTTCATTATTAGATATAATTTCATCAAAATTCATATTTTTTACCATAGGGAATTGTTCATCATATATTTTATACAAGGTATACTCATCTTTTAGATAAAAATCAGTTCCTAAGCCCTTATTAAACAATCGTCTAGCAAATGCAGTGGCAGGCGATTGATGCAATATTCTAGGGATATGTCCTCCAGTGGTCATAAACAATAGATGATTTATTCTATTCTCTATTACTCCAACTATTGATGAGATCATACCGCCTAAGCAATAACCAACTATTATATTGTTTTTATTCCAATAGTTTTGTTGTTCCAATAAATCTATAGTGGTTAATGTATCCACTACTCCATGTTCCCAAAATTGATACATAGTATTTATATCAGGATATAAATAGGATCTGCCACTTACGGATCTATTTTCAACCCGAGTATAGTTACCAGGAAGAATTAATATACTGGTATTTACTCCTGCATTAGCTAGGTGAGGGCCAAGCCATAATAAGAACTTGATATTCCTACTTCCTAATCCATGAAGTACCATAGTAGAGGCACGGATCTCACCTTTTGGCTGATAGAAATAAAATTCAACATTTTCAGTACCAGGAGCACAGTTTCTATATAGAGATTTATATCTAACATAACTACATCTATAATTTTTACCTTTAAATATATATCCAGAAATATAATCTATATGTTTTTATCATAATAAAAATTAATGTTCATCTAATGATCCTTTCTTAAAATAGTGCTAGATTTATTATATCATAAATCAACTAAAAGTTATTCTTATAAACATATTTAAATCATGTTATTGTATTGCAATTTAATAGATATTAGTTTAATATATAATTAACAACTACATATAAAAAGTATTAGGTTCTATTAGATTAATAGGGAAACTGGTGAAAATCCAGTACAGCCCCCCCCGCTACTGTAATTGGGACGAAATCAACTTGTACCACTGAGAAAATCTCGGGAAGGTGTTGAGAGTAGGAAGACCAAAAGTCAGGAGACCTGCCTAATATTTAGTTAAGCTAACCTTCGGTGGGAAGGATAGGCATATTTTTGTGTGCTTATATTTGTAATTAAAGACCCTACCTTTAGAAGGTGAGGGTCTTATTTATTGTAGCACTAGCAAATGAGAAGAGGTGTATCATGAAAAGATATATATTATTAGTATTTATTCTTCTATTTATACTTAGTTTTTTTCATAAGTCTTAGCAATGGTGCAGTTAAAATACCTGTAGATGAAATAATTAATGCAATCTTTTCTAAAGAGGACAATATTAATCGCCAAGTCATATGGAATGTTAGACTGCCAAGGACTATAGTTGCAGGTCTTGTAGGAGTATGCCTTTCATTATCAGGAGCTATACTTCAAGGGGGGGTAATGAGAAACCCATTGGCAGGACCTAATATAATAGGTGTTTCAGCAGGAGGTGGTCTTGCAGCTTTAATTCTACTTATATTATTTCCTGAATTCTATTATTTAGCACCCATAGGCGCTTTTATAGGAGCACTATTAGCTACACTATTTATATACATATTGGCTTGGAAGGAAGGAGCCCTCCCTACTAGATTGATATTAGCAGGAGTTGCTGTATCATCATTGTTAAATGCAGGGATAAATTCATTAATGATTTTTTATCCTGATAGAGTAGCAGGAGTTATTTCCTTTATGGTAGGTGGACTTTCAGCTACTACTTGGATACAGGTAAAGATGATACTCCCCCCTATGCCATACTGGGAACTATATTGGTATTACTTTTGCCAACAAAATTAAATGTATTGATGCTAGGAGATGAAATAGCAACAGGTTTAGGATTAAATGTGGAGAGAACTAGATTTATATTCATCATATTGTCATCACTTCTAGCAGGAGCTGCAGTATCTGTAGTGGGATTATTAGGTTTTGTGGGACTTATGGTTCCTCATATTGCTAGGCTATTCATAGGTTCAGATTATAGATATTTATTTCCTGGAGCTATATTTTTAGGCGGAACTGTAGTCATGTTATGTGATACTGTAGCTAGAGTATTATTTTCACCAATGGAAATTCCAGTAGGAATTATAATGTCAGCTTTGGGCGCACCCTTTTTCCTATTTTTATTGAGGAGAAATGAAAAAAAATATAATGAAATTAACTTTAGGTGTAAATAAAGGTAGTATTACCTTTAAATAAAAAAAAGAGAGGTGAGTTTTGTGAAAAACAAAAAAAGTAATTTTTTTATCGATTCTATTAATATTATTGTTGACTCCAAATATTGGTCAGGCTATGCACATAATGGAGGGGTTTCTACCAGTAAAATGGGCAATTATTTGGGCAGTTGTATCTTTACCCTTTATAATAGTAGGCTTTAAAAAAAGTAAGTCAAATATTTAAAGGGGGGATACAAATAAAAAAAGTTCTTTTAGGACTAGCAGGGGGGGATTTGTATTTGTATTGTCTGCAATGAAAATACCATCAGTAACAGGAAGCTGTTCCCATCCAACAGGAGTTGATTAGGTGCTATATTATTTGGGCCTACAACTATGACTGTGGTGGGATTGATTGTATTATTATTTCAAGCATTACTATTAGCCCATGGTGGATTAACTACCCTTGGAGCCAATACTTTTTCCATGGCAATAGTAGGACCTTTAGTGTCTTATGGAATATTTAAACTATTAAAGAAAAGAGATACCAATATCAACTCTCACAGTTTTTCTAGCAGCATTTTTAGGGGATTTGATGACTTATGTAATTACAGCAATTCAATTAGCCTTAGCATTTCCTGATGCTACAACAGGATTTGTTGGTTCAATGGGTAAATTTTTATCTGTATTTGCTGTAACTCAAATTCCTCTCGCTATAGTAGAAGGAATAGTAACGGCAATTGTATATAATCTGCTTATAGAATATCACAAAGAAGGGGGGGTGATACATATTGAAAACATCAAATAAGACTAATGTATGGTTGATAATTTTAGCTATTATTTTAATAATAGTTCCCCTAGTTATGAAAAAAGATGCGGAATTTGAGGGAGCAGACGATCAGGCAGAAGATGTTATAGGTGAGATAAACCTGATTATGAACCTTGGTTTGATGCTCTTTGGGAGCCGCCTAGTGGAGAGATAGAAAGCTTATTGTTTTCATTGCAAGTGGCTATTGGTGCAGGAGTTATTGGATATATTTTTGGCATGATGAAGGAGAGACGAAAGATTGCTACTAATAGATAAATATGCTTATACCAATAGATTAAAAGATTTCAATCCTATGGCAAAGATGATCTTTGCCATAGGAGCATTAATACTTGCTATTACTATAGATAATTCCTATGTAAATTTAATGGTATTTCTGCTTATGATTTGTTTAACTATATTTGTAGCTAAAATACCTATTAATAGATATTTTAAAATTTTAATTGTACCTATAATTTTTTTTAACTATAAGTGGAATTACCATATTGTTAAGCATATCCAATGAGGATGTATTCATTTGGAGCATTAAAATATCCAATAAATATTTAGGATTTACCTATAAATCTTTAATGGAATTTTTTTAAATTGACCATTAGGGTACTAGCCTCCATTAGCTCTACTTTATTTTTAACTCTTACTACACCATTAAATCATATGATAGGGGGGGTGTTTAAAAAAAACTTAAAATGCCAAACATAGTAATAGAGCTTTTGGTATTAATCTATAGATCCATATTTATATTTTTAGAAGAATCTAAAGATATAATAATGGCTCAAGAGCTAAGATTTGGTTATACCAGTATTAAAAATACTTATAGATCTATTTCCTTACTTATAAAAAGTCTACTTATAGCACTTTTAATTAGATTTCAGGATATGCAAATTTCTTTGGAAACTAGATTGTATAGAGGAGAATTTAAAACAGGTGATTAAATGATAAAAGTAGAAAATTTAGGATACCAATATGAAGATGGAACAATAGCTTTAAAAAAATATACACATGGATTTTAATAATGGAAATATAATTGGAATTATTGGGGGGGCTAATGGTTCAGGAAAGTCTACATTATTTTTAAACATATTAGGCATATTAAAGCCTAGTAGAGGGCAAATAAAATATAAAAACAAGCCTATAAAATACAATAAGAAATTTCTTAGGGAATATAGAAAAAAAAGGTTAATATGGTATTTCAAGATCCAGATAAGCAATTATTTTATTCCAAAGTATATGATGATGTGGCTTTTTCACTTAGAAATTTAGATTTTTCAGAAAAGGAGATAAAAATAAGAGTAAAAAAATGCTTTAAAAAAAGGTAAAGGGCTATCATTTAAAGGATAAACCTACTCATTTTTTTAAGCTATGGTCAAAAAAAACAAGTTGCTATAGCAGGGGGGTTTTGGCAATGGATTTGGAAATAATATTATTGGATGAACCGACTAGTGGTCTAGATCCATATACTACTAGACAAATGAAAGAGATAATAAAACATTTAAGTTATGAAAAAAAAGGTAGTTTTATCTAGTCATGATATGGATCTTATATATGAAGTATGTGATTACATTTATATATTAGGAAAAGGAGAATTAGTAGGGGGGGAAGGATTACCAGAGGAGATTTTTTTTAAAAAAAAGAATTATTAAATAATGCAAATCTTGAGAGACCTTGGCTGGTAAAAATTCATCAAGAATTAGGATTACCTTTGTGTAGAAATGAAGATCAATTACTATCTTTAAGTAAGTCCATGAAAGGAGATATTTATGAAAAAAAGGGATTATAGTAGTTAGTTTTGGTACAAGCTATGAAAAGCCAGGAAGCTATCCATTGAGTTCATTGAAAATAGAATAAAAGAAAAATATAAGGATTATCTTGTGCTAAGGGCTTTTACTTCTCAAATGATAATAGAAAAACTTAAAAAAAAGGGATAATTACATTGTAAATAATATTAAAGATGCATTGGACGAGATGAAATTCAATGGGGGGGTAAAAGATATATACATACAGCCTCTTCATATAATACCAGGACATGAATATGAAAAAAAATACAAAAACAAGTGAAAATATTTTTAAATCAAAACAAAGATTATTCTATTAAAATAGGAAAACCTCTTCTATATGATGATAAAGACTATAAAAAAAGTAGTAAGGGGATTGGGACTTTTGGCATTAAAGCCTGATGAAGCAATTATATTTATGGGACATGGCACAGATCATGAAGCCGATAAATCCTATGAAAAATTGGAAAAGACTTTTAAAGAAGAAGGATATGAAAATGTATTTGTAGCTACTGTAGAAGGTAAAAATGCCCTTGAGGATATAATTCCTATATTAAAGGATAGAGAAATAGAAAAAAAATTATTTTAAGGCCTTTTATGCTGGTAGCAGGAGATCATGCTATCAATGATATGGCATCAAAAGAAGAGGACTCTTGGAGAAGTATATTGGAAAGGGAAGGATTTATTGTAGAACCAATATTACAAGGTTTGGGAGAGGTAAAGGCAATACAAGATATATATCTAGAACATTTACAATATATATCCTTAATAAGGAATCTATATGATTAATTAGGAGGTCAAAAAAATGCATAGAAGAAGATTTATTTCATCAATATTAATATTGATTTTAATAATATCCATAACTACTGCTTGTTCTAATAATGAGGATTTGGGAAGTAATACTGACAATGAAAAACAAGTAAATGATGAACAAGTTGAAACTAAAGAAGAAGTGAAAGAGGAAAATGAATATGGTATAGACATAAAGGAAGATTCTGTAACTTTTATTGATGGAAGGGATAAGGAGGTTACCATATCTAAACATCCAGAAAGGGTAGTAGTGCTATTTAATTCTTATCTTGAGGTGTGGTGCAAGTCTGGAGGCACAGTTGTTGGGCGATTGCAAGAGGCACCAGAAAAAGTAATTGAGGAAGCTAAAGATGCAGAAGAAGTAGGAAAACAAGGGGGGGCTATAAATGTGGAGAAGGTATTGTCTCTAGAACCAGATTTAATAATATTAAATTCTAATCAAAATCATCAATTGGAATTGGTACCTATTTTTGAGGAAAACAATATTCCTGTAATAGCATTAAATTATTTTGTAAAAGATGATTATTTTAAGATGGTGAGGTTATTTACAGCTATAAATGATAGGGAGGATTTGTATGAAGAATATGGTATAAAAGTTAGAGAAGATATAGAGAATATAATTGAAAAATCTCCAAAGGATAGAAATTATAAAGTGTTGGTGATGATGGCCAGTGCTAAAAGTATTACTGTAAGGGGTTCAGATTCTACAGTAGGGGGGGAGATGTTGAAGGATTTACACACTACAAATATATCTGATTCTATTGCCACAGGTCCAGATCCAATAGATTTTAGCATGGAAAAAGTATTAGAAGAGGATCCAGATTTTATATTTGTACAGATTACAGGTTCTGATAAGGAAAAGGTATTGGAAAGACTTAAAAAAAGATGTAGGGGACAATCCAGCTTGGAGTTCTCTAACAGCAGTAAAAGAGGATAGATATATATTTTACCTAAAGAATTATATATGTATAAACCAAATCATAGATATGCAGAAGCCTATGAAGGATTAGCAAAAATACTTTATCCAGATGTTTTCAAGTAATTTAAGGTAAGGAAAAGGGGTGTAGATATGGGGATACTAGCAAAAAAAACCTTTATGTAAACTATGGAGATAAGGAAATATTAAAGAATATAAGTTTAGAGGTTAAAAAAAGGTGATATAGTGAGTATTATAGGACCTAATGGTTCAGGAAAGTCTACTTTGATAAAGGCTCTCTCTAGATGTATAAAGCCTGTTAAGGGTTCTGTATATATTGACAATGAAGATATATTTAGTTTATCTACTAAACAAGTAGCAAGGAAGATGGCTATCCTTCCCCCCAGTCTAAAAACACCCCCCCTGCAGATATTACTGTGAGGGAATTGGTTTCCTATGGTAGATATCCCCCCCATTTAAAATTTGGACAAAGATTGGGGAAAAAGGATTATGAAATAGTGGATTGGGCTATTGAAAGGACTAAGCTTAAAGAATTTAAAAATAGATACTTAAGCACTTTATCTGGTGGAGAAAAGCAAAGAGCATGGATTGCCATGTCATTGGCTCAAAAACCAGAGATACTATTATTAGATGAACCTACTACATTTTTAGATATTTCTTATCAATTAGAAGTACTAGAGTTAGTTGAAGAATTAAATAAAAGTTTAAATTTAACAGTTTTAATGGTTTTACATGATTTAAATCAAGCAGCTAGATATTCTGATAATATATTAGTACTAAAAGATGGAGAAATATGGGAATACGATAATCCTAAATCTATATTAAGAAAAAAAACTACTAAAAGAGGTATTTAGAGTGGATGGTCATATATATAAAGACGAAATAAACCATTGTCCTTATTTTATACCTTATAAAGTAAATTAGAAAATGGAGGGAAAACATGGCAAATATAATGATACAAGGGACTACATCCTCAGCAGGAAAATCCTTTATATCTACTGCATTGTGTAGGATATTTAAAGAAGATGGATATAAGGTTGCCCCCCCTTTTAAGTCTCAAAATATGTCCTCAAAATATTATGAAACAATAGAGGGATATAGAATAAGTACAGCTCAAGCACTACAAGCCAAAGCAGCTGGCATTGAGCCAAATCCCAATATGAATCCCATATTGTTAATACCTAATTCTGATAAAGGAAGTGATGTAATAATAAATGGGAAGTTTTACAAGAGGATGGAGGCTTTAGAGTATTTTTCATATAAAAATAAATTAAAGCCTACAATTGAAAAAGCTTATCAAGAATTAGAAAAGGAACACCATATTATAGTATTAGAAGGAGCAGGTAGTCCTGCTGAAATAAACTTAAAGCAAAATGATATAGTAAATATGGGTATAGCAGAAATGGTTGATGCTCCAGTATTATTAGTAGGGGGGGATATAGATAGGGGGGGAGGAGTATTTGCATCCCTTTATGGTACGGTTATGCTTTTAGAAGAGGAAGAAAGAAAAAGAATTAAAGGATTGATAATAAATAAATTTAGGGGGGGAGATAAAAGGTTATTAAATTCAGGTATTAAAATGATAGAGGAGCTTTTAAATATACCAGTTATTGGAACAATACCCTATACGCCATTGGAACTTGTAGATGAGGATTCCCTTATAGACTATGAAAAGCGTTGTAATATCTCATCACAAAGGGATGAAGAGCTTGAAGAAGAATTTAAAAAGCTATCCCAATTGCTTAGACAAAATTTGGATATGGATTATGTATATTCCTTAATAGATAAATAGATTGACAAGGGAATATTCAATATTAGTTTACTAAAAAAAACAAATTAGATTAGGTGAAAATATGAAATATATACTTATAGCAGTAATATTAGATTTAATTTTAGGAGATCCCTATAATTTTCCCCCCCATCCTGTAAAATTTATGGGAAAACTAATTGCTTTCGAAGAAAAACTAGTAAGGGAAATAGATAGAAATTATTCAAATAACATACTGGGTTTAAAGTTTTGGGGATTTTTAATAACAATATTTAATATAGCTTTAGCTTTTATATTTCCTTATATATTATTAAAAACTATAAAAAAAATACAAAGTAGTATATTCTATCATAAATACATACCTTATATATACCTGTATAGCAGCTAGATGCTTAGATAAGGAGGCCATGAAGGTATTTTATGGATTAGATATAAGTTTAGAAGAAGCAAGACATCGGCTTTCTTATATAGTGGGAAGAGATACTAAAAATCTTACAGAAGAAGAGATAATAAAAGCAACTGTAGAAACAGTAGGAGAGAATACTGCTGACGGAGTCATAGCACCATTATTCTATATTATGTTATTGGGAGCTCCAGGAGGGTTAATGTACAAAATGGTGAATACTATGGATTCCATGTTAGGATACAAAAATGAAAAATATATGGATTTAGGTTTCTTTCCTGCACGAATTGATGATGTATTTAATTATATTCCAGCTAGACTTACTGGAGTTTTAATGTGTATATCCTCTATATTTAGATTTGATGTAAAGGAAGGCTTTAGGATTATGATAAGGGATAGGAAAAACCATAAAAGTCCCAATGCTATATATCCAGAAGGTGCAATAGCAGGACTATTAAATATTCAATTAGGAGGCAATAGCTATTATTTTGGAAAGATTGTGGAAAAACCAACTATAGGTGATAACACTAGAAACATTAATAGGGAAGACATTAAAAAAAACTATTGAAATTATGTATAGAACAGAAGGATTATTACTTATACTATGTGGATTAATTAATAATTTATTAGGTAGGTGAAAAGATGGAACATGGAGGGGATTTAATTACTTATGAAAAATATTACGATGGAGAATTAATAGATTTTAGCAGTAATATAAATCCATTAGGATTTCCAGGAGGGCTTAAGGAAGAATTAATAAAAGGCTTTACCGATATGACCAACTATCCAGATATAAAATATAGGCATCTTAAAACAAGTATATCTAAATATTTAAAATGCAGCCCTGAAAATGTAGTGGTAGGTAATGGAGCAGTGGATATAATAGATAATTTTATAATCATGTTTCCTAGAATTATAGTAGTTTTACCTTCTTTTTCTGAATATGAAGAAAGAGCATTAGTTCATGGCAAAGAAGTTATTAGGCTAAAATACAAGGATGATTTTACATTAAATTTATCTAATATAGAAGATACTATCAAAGCTAAAGACTTACTGATTTTAGGAAATCCTAATAATCCTACAGGACTAAGGATTGAAAAAGATACCTTAAAAAAAATTATATGAAATTGTAAACAAAGAAAGAGGATATCTACTATTGGATGAAGCTTTTTATGAATTCTGTCCAGAGGATTATGACAGTATACAGATCTTTAAAGAAAAGTCTTTTCATAGAATAGGCATAATTAGAGCAGCAACTAAGTTTTTTTGCTTTACCTGGAATACGATTAGGATATGGTTGTGTATCAGAAGATATAAGAAATATACATGATAAAGTAGCACTACCTTGGAGTGTCAATTCTCTAGGAGATAGAGCTGGCAGATATATATTTGAGTGTAAAGAGTATATTGAAATGAGTAAAACTTATATAGAAGAAGAGAGAAAATTTCTCCTTGAACAATTATCCAATATAAAAGGCATAAAACCATATAATACCCATGCCAATTATGTACTTATAAAACTTTTAAAATGGAATGAAGAATATGTATTTAAATTCTTTTTAAATAGAGGATTAGTAATTAGAAAATGTTCTAGTTTTAATGGGTTGGATAATACCTATATTAGAGTTGCCATAAAAAGCAGAAAGAACAATTTAAAATTAATAGAAACTTTTAAAGAATTGGAGAGATTAGATGAAAACCATAATGATAACAGCTCCTTCTAGCAATACAGGGAAAACTATAATTACATTGGGAATAATAAGGGCATTAAAAAAATAGGGGGGGATTAGATGTATCTGCTTTTAAAACAGGACCAGATTTTATAGACACTAAATGCTTAGGATTAGCTTCAGGAAAATTAGCAGGAAATTTGGATATTCATATGATGGGAGAAAATTTTAAACATTCTTTGTCCATGAACCCAGGAGAATATGGGGTAATAGAAGGAGCGATGGGATATTTTGATGGGATACATAATGATTTTGAAAATTCCAGCTATGATATAGCTAGAAGGTTAAATATAAACTCAATACTGATTTATACACCTCAAGGGGGGGAGATGTTTTCTGCAATTCCTAAGATAAAAGGTATGGTAGATTTTTTTGGATTCCAATATAAAAGGGATAATATTGAATAAGGTAAGGAAAGATATATATCTTTTATTGAAGGAAAAAAATAGAAGAATATGTTGGAATTCAGGTATTAGGTTATGTAGAAAAGGATAAAATTTAAATATACAAAGTAGATATTTAGGATTAGTACAAAATGACAAATACATAAAGGATGTAATTGATAAAATATCAAGGACTATAGAAAAAAACTGTAGATATAGATGGATTAATTTCTTTGATGAGTAAAGGGGATGTAGCTAATTATAAGTATCCCATTAAAAGAAATATTAAAGTAGCTATAGCTTATGATGAGGCCTTTTCCTTTTACTATAGTGAAAATTTAAAGCTATTAGAAAACACCTGCCAGGTACAATATTTTTCTCCCCCTTAGGGATACTAAAGTCCCTAAATGTGATTTATTATACATTGGTGGAGGATATCCAGAACTATATAAAGAGGAATTATCTCAAAATTTAACTATGTTAAATTCTATTAAAAATATGGCAGAAAGAGGAGGCTATATTTATGGAGAGGCAGGGGGGGCTTTATGTATTTGGTAGAAGAGATAGAAGATTGTTCCATGGTGGGAATATTTAAAGGAAAAGCCTATATGAAGGATAGGCTTCAAAGGTTTGGATATGTAGATATCAATTTAATGGAAGATACCCTATTAGGCAACAAAGGGGGGGATATTTTAAAGGGACAAGAATTTCATTATTCTGTTATAGATATAGAGGACAAACCTTTATATTATATTAAAAAGCCAAAGGGAAATAGAAATTGGAAATGTGGATACAGATATAAAAATGTATTAGTTCAATATCCTCATATTCATTTCCTTGGAAATATGAAGGCTTTTAATTATCTATTAAACAAAATAGAAAAGGGCAAGGAGGGTATCTATGTATATTAAAAATCCAATGGAAATAGAAAATAAAAGTATGGACATTATAGAGAAAGCAATGGGCAATACATCCTTTACTGATAAAGAGAAGATGATAGTCAAAAGGATGATTCATACAACAGGAGATTTGGAATATAGAAATATTATAGTTTTTAAAGAAAATTTTGTTGAAAGGGCTATAGATAGTATAAAAAAAAGGAGGTATTATATTTACTGATACTAAAATGGCATATATGGGAATAAACAAAAGAGCCCTATCTAAAACTCAATGTGAATTAAAATGTTTCATAGATGATGAAAGAGCATATACATTATCTAAAAATTTAAATACCACTCGTTCATCCATAGCTATAGATTTAGCTGTAAAAGAAGGAATAGACATGTTTGTAATAGGGAATGCACCTACCGCTTTATTTAGATTACTAGAATTAGTAGAAGAGGGAAAAGTTAATCCTAAATTTATAGTAGGTGTTCCAGTAGGTTTTGTAGGTGCAGAAGAATCTAAGGAATATTTAAGGGAATTTAATATTCCTTCTATTTCCACTGTAGGTACTAAAGGAGGAAGTAATGTGGCAGCATCTATTATAAATGCCTTATTGTATATGGTGGTGGAAAGATGAAATTAGATAAGTATGTTATTAAAGATGGAAAACAATTAAGATGTGGATATACAACAGGTTCTTGTGCTGCAGCTGCTGCGAAGGCAGCAGCCTTAATGTTGGAGATTCAAAAATAGTAGATTATGTAAATATAGATACTCCTGCTGGAATAAAGCTAAAACTTGAAATAAACGATCCATGTATAAATAAAAATAGTGCATCTTGTTCTGTAACAAAGGATGGAGGAGATGACCCAGATGTAACTGATGGCATAAAAATATATGCAAAGGTAAGTAGACGAGATGATAATAAAATAACTATAGATGGGGGGCATAGGTATAGGGAGGATAAAAAGGAAAGGCTTATTTGGTGAAATTGGAGAAGCTGCAATAAACCCAGTTCCTAAAGAAATGATAAAAAAAGGAAATAAGGAAAGTATCTCAAAAGGGTATGATGTAGTGATATACGCTCCTCAAGGGGGAAGAAATTAGCAAAAAAAACCCATAATAAAAACATAGGTATAGAAGGAGGAATATCTATCATAGGAACTAAAGGTATAGTATATCCTATGTCCCAAGAGGCATTAATTAAGACTATATACATGGAAATAGATGCAATAGAAGATCAATATGGCAAAGATAATATAATATTAGTTCCTGGAAACTATGGAGAAAAGATAGCTAAATCATTAGGTTTTAAACATAGTATAGTACAAATTTCAAACTATATTGGAGATAGTATTTCATACATATATAATAAGGGATTTAAATCAATTACTTTAATAGGTCATATAGGAAAGTTTTCAAAACTATCCATAGGTATATTCAATACTCATAGTAGTGTATCAGATGCTAGGATGGAAGCATTCATATATTATTTAGCATTAAAGGGAGCACCTAAAAGTCTATTAAAAAGGATAAATAGCTGTGTAACTGCAGAAGAAGGATTAAATTTATGCATTGATGCAGGTTATAAAGATATAGTACAGGATATGGAAAGGGAGGAGCTGAGCAAAGGATAAAAAGATATTTAAAGGATGAGAAGTATCCTGTTAAAGTAATTATATATTCCATGGAAAGAGGTGTTCATATGGGGGGGTAGTAGTAGCTGGAGTAGGACCTGGTAATCCTAAATATTTGACTATGGAAGTTATGGAAGCTATAAAAAGCTATGAAAATGTAGTAGCTTTTGGAAGAGTTTCCAATTCCTTAGAGATTATCAGAAAGGATATTATAAAAATCAACAAGGTAGCTTATATAGATAAACTAATAAAAGAATATAAACATATTTTAATACTTGCATCAGGGGGGGACCCTTGTTTCTATGGAATAGTAGAATATCTTAATAGACAAAATATTGTAATTGAAAAAAATAATGCCAGGGATTTCCTCTTTTCAGTATATGATGGCTAAACTAGGTAAAAGTTGGCAAGGAGCAAATCTATTATCTCTCCATGGTAGAGAAGAAAACTTAGACACTATAAAGAAGCATAAATTTTCTATAATTCTCACAGACAAGGATAATAGCCCTTCAAGCATATCTAAAAGATTATATAAATTAGGCATAGAAGGAATAATATATGCAGGTTTCAATCTCTCCTATGAAGATGAGAGAATAATAAAGGTAAATATAGGAGAAGCTTTAGAGGATATTTCACCTTTATCAGTGGTGGTGGTAGAAAATGCGATGGATTAAAGATAATGAATTTATACGAGGAAAGGTTCCCATGACAAAATTCAATATTAGAATATTAAATATGGCTTATCTATCTATAGAAAAGGAGACAGGCTATTGGATATAGGTGCTGGTACAGGAAGTATATCCATAGAAGCAGCTTTACAAGGTGCAAAAGTTTGGGCTGTTGAAAAAAACCCAAGAGGGTGTAGAGATTATAAATATAAATAAATCTAAATTTCAAGTAGAAGTAGAAGTAATACTTGGAGAAGCACCAGAGGTATTACCTGATATTAAATTTAATAAATGTTTCCTAGGAGGTAGTGGAGGAAAACTAGAGGGAATATTTAATTATTTAGAGAAACATTTAGAATCAAAAGGAATATTGTGTGGAAATTTTATCACATTAAAAAAATTTAAATAAATTTATTAATCTGTTAGAAATCCATAAATATCAAGAAATAGAAGTCCATTTAATTCAGTCTTCCTATAGGGATGATATAGGGCTTATGAAAGGTGAAAATCCTATATTTATAGTAAAAGGAGTGAAAAAGTGAAAAAAATTATATGGAATAGGAACAGGTCCTGGAGATAAGGAGTTATTGACAATAAAAGCAGTAAAAAAAGATTCAAGGGGCTAGTGTAGTATTTGCTCCAAGTAATAAAGATAAAAACATAGCACTAGATACAGTAGAGGAATATATCCAATACAAAAAAAGTGATATTATTAGATTTTCTTTATTATTGGAAGGAGGAAAGCCGATGATTAGCTTTGTAGGTGCAGGTCCAGGAGATGTGGATTTAATAACTGTAAAAGGAAGAAAGCTTTTGGAAGAAGCAGATGTAGTTATATACGCTGGAAGTTTAGTATCTAAAGAGCATTTATCCTTTTGTAAACCAGATTGTAATATATATAATAGTGCTTCCATGACTTTAGAAGAGATAGTGGACAAGATGGAATATGCAGCAAAGAAAGACCTAAAAGTAGTAAGACTTCATTCAGGAGATCCTACCATATATGGTGCCATTAGAGAACAGATGGATATGCTAGCTAAGAAAGGTATAGAATATCAGGTGATACCTGGCGTTAGTTCCTTTACTGCAGCTTGTTCTTCCATAAAAAGAGAATTTACATTACCTAATGTAAGCCAAACAGTAATACTAACTAGAATAGAAGGCAAAACTCCAGTTCCAGAGGAAGAAGATTTAGAATTATTGGCAAAACATAAAGCTTCTATGGCAATATTTTTATCAGTTAAAAATTTAGATAGAGTAGTAGAAAAACTAAAAAAAAGGTTATGGCAGGGAGGATGTGCCAATAGCTGTAGTATATAAAGTTACTTGGGATGATGAAAAGATTATAATAGGTACTTTAAAGGATATAGTTGAAAAGGTTCAAAAGGAAGGTATTACAAAAACTGCTCAGATATTAGTGGGGGGGATTTTATAGAAGGGGGGGAATATGAAAGATCAAAATTGTATCATCCTTCTTTTTCCCATGGATATAGGGAGGGTAATAGATGAAAATTGCTTGTATATCCTTTACTCAAAAGGGGGGAAAGAAATAGGGGGGGAAAAATTGGTTAAATCAAGCTCTGAAGATTATATAATCCATCATTTTAGTAATGATGAAATAGATGGAGGAATAAAATCTATATTGCTTTTTTTTAGTCATGGAATACGATGGATTAGTATTTATATCAGCTACAGGGATTGCTGTTAGACTTATGACACCCTATATAATAAACAAAACTGTAGATCCTGCTGTAGTAGTGGTGGATGATGAAGGAATATTTTCTATAAGTTTATTATCTGGGCATATTGGTGGTGCTAACAAACTAGCCCAATGGGTAGGACATACTATAGGAGCTATCCCAGTTATTACTACCGCTTCTGATAATAGAGGTATACAATCTGTTGATTTATTTGCAATTAAAAATAATTATTATATGGAGAATATGGAAGATGTAAAGGATATTACAGCTATGATGGTCAATGGAGATACTATAGGATTTTATTCTGAGATGGATGAGATTATAAAATACGATAAATTGTTATTGTTGGACAACTTAAAGAATAAAAATTTAAATGTTCAAGGGGTTATAATAGTAAGTTCACAAGAACAAATAGACCATACTTATGAAAAACATTGTAAGTTAATTCCTAAAAATATCAATATTGGCATAGGGTGTAGGAAAGGTATAGAAGGAAGTAGAATAATCAAAGCTATAAATTATTTATTAAAAAAATTTAAACCTTTCCCCCTAAAGGTATAAAAACAATAGGTACAATAAAAGTGAAAGAACATGAAATAGGAATAATAGAGGCCTGTAGATATTTTAATTGCCCTTTAAAGATATTTACCATAGATGAAATTAAAAAAAAGTAGAACAAAATTTTTCTAAATCCCAATTTGTTAAAGATACAATAGGAGTTTATTCTGTATCAGAACCTTCTGCCTATCTATTAGGGGGGGAAAAATGTTAACAGGCAAGGTAAAGATAAATGGGATAACCTTATCCATAGCAAAGGAGGAAAAGTATGGCTAAATTATATGTAGTAGGTATTGGTCCAGGAGGTAGAGATTATATGACTTTAAAAGCAGTAGAAACTATAAAAGATTGTCAAGTTATAGTTGGCTACACTCCTTATATAGAGTATTTAGAAGATTTAGTAGAAGGAAAGGAAATATATTCTACAGGCATGAGAGGAGAAATAGAAAGATGTAAATTGGCAATTCAAAAAGTGAAAGAAGGAAAAAAATACTGCTATTGTTTCCACAGGAGATGCAGGATTATATGGTATGGCAGGTCCCATTTTAGAATTAAAAGAGGATATAGATGTAGAAATAATTCCAGGGGGGGTTACAGCAGCATTTTCTGCAGCAAGTGAATTGGGCTCACCTATTATGCATGATTTTGCCACTATAAGTTTAAGCGATCTATTAACTCCTTGGGATATAATAGAACAAAGGATTGAAAAGGCTGCAGAAGGAGATTTTGTAATAGTTATATATAATCCTAGAAGTAAAGGAAGGAAAGAACACTTAAAAAAAAGCAGTAGATATAATGCTAAAATACAAACAAAAAGATACGCCAGTAGGCATAGTTAGGAATTCAGGACGTATCAATAGAAAAATTTGGTTAACAACCCTTGGGGGGAAATACCCTACGAAGAAGTGGATATGTTAAGTATATTAATAATAGGCAATACCAATACCTATATAAAGGATGGGCAAATGATAACACCAAGGGGGGGGTACAATATTAAATGATATGGATAATAGGAGGTACTAGTGAAGCAAGGGAATTAATTGATAAAATTATAGATTTAGATGATTATATAGTAACTATAGCTACAGATGATGGAAAGGAATTTTTAAAAGGAACAAAATTTCATGTAGGAAGAATGGATTATAATAATATGCTGGATTTTATTACCCAAAATAATGTAAATATGATAGTGGATCTTTCTCATCCCTATGCTAAGAAGGTTACTCAGAATGCAAAGAAAGCAGCAAATGAAAAGGGAATAAAATACATTAGATATATTAGAAAAAAAAGCCTTATCTACTCCAAAAGGGATATATTTAAATAGTTTTGAAGAAGCTTATGACTATATTGCTAATATAAAGGGGGATGTATTTTTTTTACTACAGGTTCTAAAAATATTGGAGATTTTGAAAAAAATACGAAGTAAAAATAGATTTATATATAGAGTTCTTCCTACAATAGAAAGCATTAAAATATGTAAAGAACATAGTGTAAATATGAAAGATATAGTTGCGGTACTAGGACCTTTTTCCATAGAGTATAATAAGGCAATGTTTAAAGAGTATAATGTGGATTATGTAGTAATGAAGGATAGTGGGAAAGAAGGAGGTACTTTAAATAAAATAAAAGCTTGTGAAGAACTAGACATAAAGCCTATAATAATAGGTAGAGATGAAGAAGAAGGCTATCATAATTTAGATTTATAGAAAAAATAATAAGGGGGGGAATATTTAATGGAAAATTCCTATAGATTTTATAGAAATAGGGCATGTGAATATTTTCCTTGCCATAAAGTAAAAGATGAAGAAAATTTTAACTGTATGTTTTGTTACTGTCCATTATACTTTTTAGAAGAATGTGGAGGAAACTATTTTGATAACTATGGAATTAAAGATTGTACCAATTGCTTAATACCTCACTCACCTAAGGGCTATGACTATATAAATGAAAAAATAATGGAAGAAAACAGAAAAAGAAAAAAAATAGCTAACTTTTTCTAATAAATATACAATTATATATAAAATCCATATATGAAGGGGGATAGAATACATAGAAAAAAATACTTAATATTCTTTCCCCCCCTTAATTATCTTGTTTATCCTCTTGATTATGATGTTTATCATCCTTAAAAAAATATTAAAGTTAAAGCAATGACTACAAAAGAGAAACTATATGCACCTACATAAGGTTTTTTACCAATTTTATCTACTACATTAGCCCCTTCATTGTAGACAAAAGTATCCTTTTTCTTAGATATATTTCCTATGTATTCTAGTTCTAATCCATCATCTTGTATTACTACTTTGTATTCACCCTCTAAGATCTTATCTATGTCCTTAGAATTAATGTACGTATTAGATTTATATATGATAGGTTCCTTATCCAAAATTATATCCTTTTCTCCTAATGTAGCTTTTTTTTATCCCCTATATTGATATTCAATATCTTCCCTATATTTATGTTTCCATCTCCCATATCTTCAAGGGGCATAGAAATATATTTGAAAAATTCATCTATGGGAAGATATATATATCCATCAATATTATAAACAAAATTAAGTGGTTTTTATCCCCCCACCATCCACCTGGATATTAAAAGGTATAGGTTCTTCCTCGGGGATTTTATCCACAAAATAAGATCTAATAGGCTTACCTGGATTTACTCCTTCTACTATACCATTCTTATCTTTAACTATAACACCATTTATAATAACATATTCTACTCCAGTAGAGGGAGTAGTAGGTTCTTTTACTGTACTTCTATCTATTATAGTGTTAGGGTCAAATATAGTAATATCTGCATCTGCACCTACTTCAATTCTCCCCCCCTTATATCTCATTTGGGGGGGTGCAGAAGATTCCATTCGCTTAGCAGGTAAATAGGATACCTTTTTATAGCATCCATAGTGGATAATACTTTTTTTCTCTAACATATCTTCCAAATAGTCTACTATAGGTTCCAGATCCTCTAGGATGGTTATTTCCAGAGGGCTCAATTATGGTATCACTACCTATCATTATATTGGGATCTTTAATGCCATAATTAATTCCTCTTCTGGCAGGGAGCCATGGGCTGCTACAAGTAGATGTTGTTTTCTATATTTGTCAAAGGTTTCTTTAGTGATTCTAATATCTGTACCACCAATTTGTAAATCCTCATAGGTAATCTTGAATCTATCTTGCCAACCAGGTCTAAATCGAGCAGAATCTATATAAGTTGCCCAAAAATCATATGGGTATACGCAAGCAGTAATATCCAAACCTTCTTCTCTAGCTTTGTTTACCATTTTAAGGGCTTCTTCCATATGAAAGGTGCCTCCTGTGCTATTGATATGCATAATATGGATTATGGCACCAGTTTTTTTTACCATAATCTATTACCTCTTGAATTCCTTCTAATCCCTTTTCAGCATCTGAATATCTCAGATGATAAAAGGTTGGAACATTTAATTCATGAGCTAGATTTAACAAGGGGGATTATTTCATTTTTGATGCCTGGAATGTATTCAAAACTAAAGGATATGCCCAAGGCACCTGCTTCAATATTTTTCCTTACTCCATCTACTAATTTATCAATGTCTTCTTCTTTCGTTATTTCTTCATCTACCCTTGTCCTACTATGGGCCAGCGAAGTCTAGTGACAAAAGAAGAAGCTCCAAAGTTGGTCAATACCCCAGCATTGCTCCAACCTCTATACCATTGTTCTGCATCCTCTGTTCCACCATGCATAGCTAGATTGCTTGTAACTCCATCTAATACTTTTAGCTCAATTCCTACTGAATTAGGGTCATAGGATATAAGGTCGATAAACCCAGGAGAAACCACCAATCCTTTTGCATCTATTTCCTCCATGCCGGATATATCTTCTTTAGTAATTCTCACAATCTTTTCCCCCCCTTTAATACCTAAATTATATCCAGATAATTCATGATCAGTGGAAGGGTTAAATATGGTTCCACCCTTTATTACTAAATCATAAACCTTCTCCTCAGCCTTTATATATTGAGGAAATAATAAAATTATAATAAGCAAAAAAAACAATGAATTTAATAGATTTACAATTCACTTTATTCATAATACCACATCCCCCCCATTATCCCTTAAAAACATAATATCACAATATTAAAAGTTATTCTACAATTGTATATCTAATATTGAAAGCTAAGAGGATATTCATTTAATTTTAAATGGGTACTCAATTGGTGTATAATATAAATATACCCACAAATGAAAAGAGGAGATGATATATTGTTAAATTTTGATTATTCCATTCCAACAAAAATCTTTTTTTTGGAAAAGGTCAAATTAAAGTATTAGGTAAACAGATTAAGGAATATGGTTCTAGGGTTTTGATAACTTATGGTGGAGGGAGCATCAAGAAAAATGGTATATATGATAAGGCAGTAGAAATATTAGAGGAAAATGATATAGAGTTTTGGGAACTAGGGGGGGGAATAGATCCTAATCCAAGAATAGATAGTGTAAGAAAAGGTATAGATATATGCAGAGAAAACAATGTGGACTTCATATTAGCTATAGGTGGAGGTAGTACTATAGATTGTTCTAAAGCTATAGCAGTAGGTTATTATTATGAAGGGGGGGATCCATGGGATTTAGTAATAAAAAAAGCACCTATTACCAATGCTCTTCCCATAGGTACTATACTTACCATAGCTGCTACAGGATCAGAAATGAATTCGGGAGCAGTAATATCTAATTTGGATACCAAGCAAAAACTTGGTTTTGGCCATCCTTCTATGGCACCAAAATTCTCTATACTAGACCCTACCTACACTTATACAGTACCTAAGAAGCAAACTGCAGCAGGTGTAGCAGATATAATGAGCCATACCTTTGAAAACTATTTTACATTAGATAAAGGAGCCTTTTTACAGGATAGACTTGCAGAAGCTATTCTTAAAACTTGTATTCAATATGGGAAAAAAAAGCAGTGGATGAGCCAGAAAACTATGAAGCTAGAGCTAATCTAATGTGGGCATCCTCCCTGGCCATAAATGGACTTTTATCCTATGGTAAGGATACTTTTTGGAGTGTTCATGCTATGGAGCATGAATTATCAGCTTATTATGATATAACCCATGGAATTGGTTTAGCAATCCTAACCCCCCCTCCTTGGATGGAATATGTGTTAGACGATGAAAGGGTTGATAAATTTGTAGAATATGGGGGGGTAAATGTATGGGGGGGAATTGATGATAATAAGGACAAATATGATATAGCTAAAGAATCCATAGATAAAACCCATGAATTTTTTTTCTATCCTTAGGAATTCCCATGAGTTTAAGGGAAGTGGGTATAGGAGAAGAAAATTTGGAAAACATGGCTAAAGCAGCTATTAAGCATAAAGGGGGGGAGTAGTAGGGAATTTTAAACCCTTATACTACGAAGACATATTAGCTATATATAGAAAGCATTATAAATATTAGGTCTGAAATATTTATAAATATTTCAGACCTAATATTTACATTAGTAATTGTTTAGATAATAGAAATATTAATGTTTTACTTTTTAAGATTATTTATACAAAAACAAAATACATATGGTATACTATAGGATAGATTATAACATTAGTTCAAGAAGTAGGAGGATTTATAATTATGAAAATATTAATCGTTGATGACTCTAGATTTACACAATTGACTATAGCAAAGCTTTTAAAAAAAATCAAATAGGAGATGTGGAAATTTTTTTTGCTAATGATGGGGGGGAGGAGGGGGGGTTTAAAAAAAATATAAGGAATTCAATCCAGATTATGTGTTTGTTGATTTACTTATGCCTAATGTTAGTGGACAACAGTTGATAAAGCTTATAAAAGAATACGATAAGAACTCTAATATTTTTGTTATATCAGCGGATGTACAGAAGAATGTAAGAGAAGAAATTGAGTCCTATGGTGTTATACAATTCATTAACAAACCCTTTACTGATGAAAAGGTAAAATTAGTAACAAAAATTATCAAAGGTGATACTTATGCATGAAAAGGATTTAACTTATGATATATTAAAGGAGATATTTAATATAGGCGTTGGCAAAGCTGCTAATATGCTTTCGGAAATAGTAGGTAAAAAGATAATATTGGATATCCCCAATATAACTATATTAGAGTCAAAAGAAGATGATGAAGAAATATACAAGCATTTTTCCGCATTGCCACAAGGAGCATTAATGGTTTCCTCTATGAAATTTGGAGAAAAAAATAACTGGAGAAGCCAATTTGCTTTTTCCAGCTAATAAGATGAGAATTTTTATAAATCTATGCATAGGCCAGCCAGAATATATGAATGAAGAGGATTTAAACTTTACCGATATGGATTTTGATATAATAAGAGAAGTGGGAAATATTATATTAAACTCCATAATAGGAGAAATTGGGAATACTCTAGATATAAGTTTAAAATATACCCTTCCGGAAGTTCGATTATTTAATAAATCTAAATTTGAAATAGGACTAAAAGATAAAGAGGAATTTTGTATATTATTACTATATATATCATTTATAATAGATGATGTTAAAATAGAAGGAGCTGTGATAATCAATTTGACTATAGATTCGTTAAATGAATTGATGAAAATGACTAAGGACATAGAAGATGATTTATATGGATAGGAGATTGTTCCAAATATTAGATCATATAAATGAAGGTATAATAATAATAGATGAAAAATTAAATATAATATATTGGAATACCCAGATGGAAAAGCTAACCAATATAAAACAAGAAAAAGCTATAAATCGTAATCTATATGAAAGATTACCTAGTTTAGATAGAAATTATTTTAGAAATGCCATAGATTCTGTAGTAAAAAAAAGATTATAAATATTTCTTTTCTTCTTCTATCCACAAAGGTTTAATTACAGATAGTAGAAAGGTAAATGTTAGAGTAAACCCTTTTAAAATAGACAATTCAAGATATGTGCTCATTGAATGTATAGATGTAACTAGTCAAGCACTAAGAATTGAACAGCTTAAAAAAAATTTAGCAACGAGTTATATTTACTAAATAAAGAATTAAAAGAAAAAGAAAAGGAGATAGAAAAACTAGCTTATTATGATCAACTTACTGGATTGGCTAATAGAACCCTTTTCTATAATATGGCGGAAAAATTTTTAGAGGAAGCTAAAAGAAATAACACTAAACTAGGATTGATGTTTATAGATATAGATCAATTTAAAAGAATAAATGATAAATATGGACATAAAGTAGGGGGGGATCAAGTAGTAGTAGAAGTTGCTAATCTATTAGAGAAAAACACTAGAAAGCATGATATAGTTTCTAGATATGGTGGGGGGGATGAATTTTTAATACTTCTTCCTAATATTAAACACTACAATAACTATAAGATAATTGCATCTAGGATAGCCATTGCAAATAGGAGAGTTATAGTTTCAGATGATATACAATAGATATATCTTTAAGTATAGGAGTTAGCTTTTATCCGAGAGATGGAGAGACTATTGATGATTTAATATTCAAGGCAGATAAAGCTATGTATTGTGCTAAAAATAGAGGTGGAAATGAATGTATCCACTATATTACTAAATAAAACTTTAGTAGATGAATGCTATTAGAGTTTTTTTTAATAATCTTATAATCAAATAGGCTATACCAGAACCAGTTAATATACCTACAGGAATTCCCCCCCCAAAAAAAGTAACACCAATAATAGAACCTATAATAATTCCTATAGAGGCTGATGGATTGCTATCCATTAATTCCAGCCCCTTAGAGGCAACTATCACAATAAATAGACCACTTAACAAGGATATTATTCCTTCAATACTTATCCAATCCTTTATATTAATGGAAACCATATTTTTTTTCAGTTTGAATAATTGGCATAAGCATCCATATCATAAGCAAAATCAATCCGCCGTTTAGAAAAATATTTTTATCTAGTTTAAGTAAATAGGTCCTGTCTAAAAAGGACAATATTAAAACTATGATACCACCTAAAAACAAGGCTTTATTATTTCCAATAGCTGCAATACCTATTAAAAATACTAATATCATTCTATTAACCATAGGCATCTCCTCAATAGAAATTTAACTATCTATATAGTATATTCCTAATATTTTATATGATGAATAGTCCATATAAAATATTTATACAAAAGCTTTAACTATAGATAATCCATATTTTACTATGTCTAGTGAAGGGCTATTATACAATATATATGAATTTTAAATTTACCATTGCTTGACATCAGTATATCAATATGATACGTTCAATAAGTCGGCAAGGTATTAAATAAATCAAAAGGAGAATTTAAAAAAATGAGTGAAAACAAGGTATTAGCAACGGTTAACGGAAAGATATAACTAGTCAAGATGTATACGACTTTTTAAATCAACTGGACCAAAGAACAGCAGCACAATTTAGTTCACCAGAAGGGATAAATCAAATAGCCAATGAATTGGTAAACCAGGAACTGTTATATCTGGATGCCCTTAAAAATGGTTTAGATGAAGAGGAAGATTTTAAAAATGAATTGGAAAAGGTTAAAATAGGTGTACTTAAACAATATGCTATCAATAGATTATTTAAAGGAATAACTGTAACAGAAGAAGAGATAAATAGTTTCTATGATGAAAATAAACATTTTTTTCCAAAGACCAGAAGTAGCAAGAGCTAGTCATATATTAGTAGATGATGAAGAAAAGGCCAATGAAATACTTGATGAGATAAATGATGGTTTATCCTTTGAAGATGCAGCTAGCAAATATTCCAATTGTCCATCAAAAGCCAATGGTGGAGATCTAGGGGGGGAATTTAGTAGAGGGAAAATGGTACCAGAATTTGAAGAGGTAGCTTTTTCTATGGAAGAAGGAAGTATAAGCGAGCCTGTAAAAACTCAATTTGGTTACCATATTATTAAGTTAAATTACAAAAAGGAATCAGGGACAAGCTCATTAGAAGAAGTCAAAGGTCAAATCAATCATCAACTAATATTGATGAAACAGCAAGAAATATATCTAGATAAAACTGAAAAATTAAAAGAGGATTTTAAAACAGAAATTTATTTCTAATAAGTAATAAAAATTAGCTATAAAATAAGTTATATTGACAAACTCAAACCTCTTTTGTAATATTATATTACAAGGAGGTTTTTTTTATGCTTAAATATGAGATTGGTAAAAAGA
>JMBV01000113.1_pt1 | contig 30688 bp, 53 predicted proteins | sample 616531 | NCBI WGS metagenome assembly JMBV01 (sample SAMN02727904, study PRJNA239997) | anaerobic digester metagenome | biome: anaerobic digester; isolation source: mesophilic anaerobic digester inoculated with municipal waste water sludge... | place: Germany: Bielefeld University, CeBiTec ...
TCCATCACATCTATATGGATATAATCTGCCCCTCCTTTTTCTAAGGATAATATTTCTTCCTTTAAATTTCCAAAATCTGCTGATAAAATAGACGGTGAAACCTTCAGCATGTCAATACCTCCTAATGTTTCTTATTTCCTCTAAAAAACTTATATAGTTTTCATATCTTGTTTTGTATATATTCCCCCCCTTCTCTACCTGCCTTTTCACTTCACAATCTGGTTCTTTGTAATGAAGACAACCAATAAATTTACATTTATGACTATACCTATTTATTTCTCTAAAACATCTCCCTAATTGTACTTCTTCTTTAATAAAATTTAAATTTAAAGAGCTAAACCCAGGAGTATCCAATACATAGCTATGATAATCTATATCTATAAGCTCCACATGTCTTGTTGTATGTTTTCCTCGGGCAGTCTTTTTACTGATTTCTCCAGTTTTAAGATTTAGTTTTTTTATCTATTTTATTCAGTAAAGAGGACTTGCCTACACCTGAAGGACCTGCAAAAACGGTAATATTGTTTTCTAATAAACTTTTTAATTCTTTTATTCCTTCATTGGTCTTTGCACTAGTCATAATAATCCTATATCCAGCATTTGTATATATATTAGATATTACCTCTAACTCCTTAATCTCTGCTAAATCAATTTTATTTATACAGATTAAAGTATTCAGCTCTTCGTGCTCAGCCATTACTAAAAATCTATCTAATAACCAATAATTTATATCTGGCTCTTTTACACTCATTACTATTATTGCTTGTGTTACATTAGCAACGGGAGGTCTTGTAAGCTGAGAACTCCTCTCCATTATTTCCTCAATATATCCTGTATTATCATTATCATTTACTCTTATTAAAACCTCATCTCCTACTAAAGGGGTAATATTTTTTTTACGAAATAATCCCCTAGCTCTACACTCGTAAATTCCATTGCTTGTTTCAACATAATAAAACCCGCCTACCCCCCCTTTGATGATTCTACCACGTAACATGTATGACCTCCTTATTTATCTGGATGAGAAAATCTTTCCTTAAACTCTCCATCATAATAAATTTCAAATTGAGCATCTAATTTTCCCTTTAGAGGAATTTTTAAAGTATTCCCATCAGCTATATGAATATTATCATACATAGTATCCTTAACTCCATCTTGAATTCTGTCTATCCTTATTTGTACTTCTGCACCATCATGGGGGGGAAGGGTTAATTTTAAATTAAATGGGACTTCCTTATCGGGTACTTCTATGGGCTCTTCTTCCTCTGGTACTTCTTCAGGACCAGTACTTACATGTATATCAACGGAAGTATTTGGTTCCACAGCTACTCCAGGTTCTACGCTTTGCCATATTACATATCCTTCTGGATATTCATCACTTGGTTTCTCTATCTTTTGACCTCTATTCAAATTAAATGCTTTAAGAGCATTTTCAGCATCTTTCACCTTTAATCCAACAAGCTTAGGCATTAATACTGGCTTGTTTTCTGGCCCTTTACTCACCACTATATCTATTTTAGTTCCTATTTCCACTTCTGTGTAAGGTTCTGGTGATTGATTCATTATGATATTAGGTTCTACTGTATCACTATATTGATATTTAACCTCCCCCCCTTCACCTAAATTATATTCACTTAATATAGCATCTATCTCTGTTATGTTTCTATTAATTAAATTTGGTACCTTTACAAGCTCACTACCTTTGCTAACAGTAACTCCAATGGTAAAGCCTTTTTTTTAACCTTCTCTCCCGCCTTAACATTTTGAGAAACTATCTCACCTTCATCAAACTCACTACTAAATATTTCCTTATCTATCTTTAATTTTAAACCATCTTTTTCTAATTCCACTTCTGCATCATCTACATGCATACCAACTAGATCAGGTACTATAGCCTCAGCAACTATAAAAAAAATCTTTTAATTTAAAAAAACCTAATGCTATAGAACCAGTAACTATAAACGCAAGCAATATAGCCAATAGAACTGGTTTCAGCCCACCATTACCTTTATTTTTGGCCTTCTTTTTAGCCTTTTGTTTTTTTCATATGTTCCACATCCTCGTTTTCTATCTTTGGCATAATCTGAGTTGGAGATTCAACCATAGTTGTGTTATCCATAAGATTTTCAACACCAGAAAACTTCAATCTATTTAAATCATATAGTAAATCCCTTGCACTTTTATATCTATCAAACTGATTTTTTTGTACACATTTCATTATAACTTTTTCTAAACCAACAGGTACTGTACTATCTACTTCTCTAGGAGGCTGTATCTCCCCTTCAATATGTTTTAAAGCTACAGAAATAGGGCTATCTCCTTCATAGGGTACCTTCCCCGTTATCATCTCATACATAACAATTCCCAAAGAATATATATCGGACTTCTCATCGGTATATCCACCTCTAGCCTGCTCAGGTGAAAAATAGTGGACAGAACCAATTACATTAGTTGAGTTAGTAACAGTAGAAGTTGTAGCTGCTCTAGCAATTCCAAAATCCGTTACCTTGACTCTGCCATCGTCAGTTATCATAATATTATGAGGTTTTATATCCCTATGAACTATATGATTCTTATGGGCATGTTCTAATGCTTCTGCTATTTGCATTGAATAATCTAAAGTTTCATCTACAGATAATTTACCTTTTTCCCTAATAATCTCTTTTAGGGTTTTCCCTTTAATATACTCCATAACTATATAGTGAATAGATCTTCCTTGGATTTCCTCTACTCCAACATCATAAACATTGACAATATTAGGATGGGATAAACTAGCTGCTGCTTGAGATTCCCTTCTAAACTTTTTTTACAAATTCTTCATCATTTACAAATTCTTCCCTCAATACTTTTATTGCTACATTCCTATTTAAAAGCCTACACCTAGCTTTATAAACATAGGCCATTCCACCTTCACCAATCTTCTCAATTATCTCATATCTATTACCTAGTACAGTTCCAATCATAATTATCACCTCGCTTAACTAGAATTTTATCGCCATAACGGTTATGTTGTCATATCCGCCTCTGTCATTAGAAAGCTTTACCAGTTCATCGCATACAATTTGAACATCATCGTATAAAGCTATAGTATTTTTATCTCATCATCATCTAACATACTAGTCAATCCATCAGTGCTTAACAAAAGTATATCACCCTTCTCTTTTGTAATTATATTTACATCTATTTGTATATCCTTACTAGTACCTACTGCTCTAGTAATTATATTTCTTTGAGGATGGTATTTAGCCTCTTCTTTACTTATAGTTCCATTTTTTTATAAGTTCTTCTACCAAGGAATGGTCTACTGTTATTTGAGATAATTCGTCTTGCCTATATATATAAGCTCTACTATCACCTACATGCCCAATAAATATCTTGTTATCCATAATATAGGCTAAAGTAACAGTTGTACCCATGCCTGAATACTTTTCATCCTTAATAGAACTATTATAAATCTCCTCATTTGCCTTATATATGGAACTTTTTATCCTATTTATTATATTATCATCAAAATAAAAGTCTGAAGAATCAACTGTAAAAACATTGCTTATTATCTCAACAGCCATACTACTTGCAACTTCTCCAGCTCTGTGCCCTCCCATACCATCTGCTACGATAAACAAAGGGTAATTTGCATAATAAGCATCTTGGTTATTATTTCTAAGCTTTCCTGTATCCGTTTTTATACCAATTTCCACATTGACTCACCTCACATATCAAAGCTTTAACGAATATCCCCTGTGTACCTTCTTCGCAACTGACCACATGCAGCATTGATATCCCCCCGCCCATTTCCTTGCGAATAGTGGTAGAAATATTTGACTTATTTAATTCTCTTTTAAATCTATTAATATTTGAGTTAGATGATCTAACTTTGTCAAATTCTTTAATTGGATTTAATGGTATTAAATTTACATGACAATTTAAATTATGCAAAACCTCTTTTAACTGGTTAATATCCTCAAGGCTATCGTTAACACCTTCTATAAGAGTATACTCTATGGTAATCCTTCTACTAGTTCTATCATGATAATATTTACAAGCTTTTATTATATTTTCAATGGTGTATTTACTGCCAATAGGCATTATCTTTTTTTCTAATCTCATCGAAAGGGGAGTGAAGGGATATAGATAATGTTATTGGTAAGCCTTCATCTGCTAAAGCATATATTTTAGGAACAATACCACAAGTGGAGAGAGTTATATTCCTATAGCTAGTGTTATGTCCTTTTTCATCATGTATAATTTTTATAAACTTTAGTATATTCTCATAATTATCTAAAGGTTCTCCACTACCCATCAAGACTATATTATTTATCCTAATATTTAAATCCTTCTCCATAGTATATATCTGATTAGCCATTTCTCCTGCTGATAAATTTCTAACCAATCCTTCTTTGGTGGACGCACAAAAGGCACAGCCCATTCTACAACCTACTTGAGTTGATATGCATGCAGTCCAGCCATGTTCATATTCCATAGCTACTCCTTCAATAATATTGTTATCCTCTAATAAAAACAAATACTTTTTAGTAGAATCTAATTTGGAATCAAATCTTTTGAAAACCTCCATCTGGCTAATTTTCCCTAACCTTTCAAGCTTGTCCCGCAATCCTTTGGAAAATACGGTTATATCCAATATCTCATTACCCTGATTATCATGAATATATCTGAATAACTGTTCTCCCCCCCTATATTTTTTTTCACCAATAATAAACATATATTTTTCAAGCTCTTCCAAAGTCAGGCTATTTAATTCTATCTTAGTCAAAAAAACCACCTCATATGTATTCTTAATTAAATATTATACCATAATAAACAAAATATTAACTATAAATCTTTTACTATTTTAGCAATAAAAAAAACCATCAGTACCATGTATATGGGGGGGAAAAAGTTGTATATACCCTTCTCTAGAGGTGTCCATATATTGTATATCACAAATTAAATCTTTAAAACCCATTAGTTTTAAATTCTTGTTTTCAGTTAAGAAACTGTTGATTACCTTTTCATTTTCATCCTTAGAAATGGTACAAGTGCTATATATAATTATCCCACCAGATTTTATATATTGTTTTGCATTATTCAATATTTTTAATTGGATTTCTTTCAAGGCATCAATGTCCTCTTCCTTCCTATTCCACTTTATTTCTGGTCTTCTTCTAATAATTCCCAAACCAGAACAAGGGGCATCTACAAGGCAATAATCCATCTTTCCTATTAAGTCTTCATCTAGTATCCTTGCATCATGAATTTCTGTGCTTATTATATCTATTCCTAATCTTTGAGCATTTTCACGAATCAAACGAAGTTTATGCTCGTAAATATCCCTACTCCTTATATGCCTTGATTATCCATAATCTGTGCCATATGGGTAGCTTTACCTCCAGGAGCACTACATAGATCTAATATATTGCTTTGTTTTTTTAGGATTTGCTATTTGTCCTACCAACATACTGCTTTCATCTTGGATAGTAAAAAAAACCTTGCTTAAATTCTTCTATTTCGGTAATTCGTCTAGGATTTTCAACCACAATTCCATCTCTTGCATATTTTGTTTTATAGACAGTATATCCATATTCTTCTAATCTGTGTATCAAATCTTCCCTATTGGTCTTTAATGTATTCACTCTCAAGTTTAATAAAGGTTTTTTTTGTTATTTGCCTCACACAGTTTTTCTGTAAATTTCTCTCCATAATCACTAATCCATTTTTTTAAGTATCCATTTAGGATAGGAATATTTAATAGATAGGTAATCCAATCTGTTTGTTTTATCTATTTTTTTTATATACTTCTTTGTTTCTTGAAATATTTCGCAATACACCATTTACAAAGCCACTAACACCTTGATGCCCATATTTTTTTTCGATAAAATAACTGCTTCATTTACTGCAGCACTGTCTGGTATTTTATCCATAAACACCATTTGATATACTCCCATCCTCAATATCTCTAGTATAGTAGAATGGATTTTCTTCATCTTAATATTTGAAGCTTTTGATATTATATAATCGATATATAATCTATTCTCAACTACTCCATATACAATTTCTCTAATGAAGTTTCATCTTTAATGGGAACTTCATCTGTTATGTGTTTTTGATAGAATAATTGGAATATGCTCCTTTAATATCTATATCTTTAAGTATATTTAAAGCAATCTCTCTAGCATTCATATTTTATTCCTCCAATAAAGTTATTTTGCCTGGTATATACCAGGCAAAACCATTTAATCTCTATTTCTATTAGATATGCTAAGCAAACGCAATAATTGACCTATAGCCACTAATGTAGCCGCTACATAAGTTAAAGCTGCAGCAGTCAAAACATCTTTAGAGGCTTTTACTTCATCTTTAAAGATTATACCATTTTCTAATTGATATAAGGCCCTTTTACTAGCATTAAATTCAACAGGCAATGTGATAACTTGAAATAATACTACAGCAAGATACAACATTATCCCCCCCAATTCCAAAAAAATGGTTCTATAACTAGCCCTAATAGGATTAGCAACCAAATAAATCTAGAAGCTATACTTACAATAGGTGCTATATTATTTCTCAATATCAAAGGGAAATACCCTTCCCCCATGCTGCAATGCATGACCTGTCTCATGGGCTGCAACAGATACAGCTGCTATGGAGCTGCCATTATATACATCCCTTGATAGCCTTATCACTTTAGTTCTAGGATCATAATGGTCTGTAAGCTGTCCTCCAACAGGTTCTATTCTTACATCATATAGACCATTCCTGTCTAATATCATTCTAGCTACCTCTCTACCTGTATAACCAGAGCGACTAGCTATTCTTAAATACCTATTGAAAGATGTGGATACTTTGATTTGAGCATAGATTGCAAATAATAACGCTGGAAAAAGAAATAGCATCCAATTACCATCATACATATTTAGCTCTCCTCTCTAAACTAAATTAACCTAATTTTATATTAACATCAAAATCATTACCCTTCAAATACTCTGAAACATGAAGTTTCTTTTTCCCTGGAAATTGCAATACTTTGATGACTATACAACTATCAGAGCAATTGACAAAAATTCCTTCTTGTGAAACCTTCACCACAACACCATTAGCCATTTCTGAAAACTTTTCTGTTTTTTTTCAGCTTCATGTATTTTTACATTTTGTCCTTTATAAATAGTATAAGCAGAGGGCCAAGGTTTCAAGCCTCTTATAGTGTTAATAATCCTCTCCCCCCCTTTATTATTCCAATCAATTTTTCCAGTCTTTTTAGATAACATAGGAGCATAAGTTGCTAGATTTTCATCTTGAGGTATCTTTTGTATATTATCATTTTTATATCCTCTAGGGTTTCTAAAATCAACTGACTGCCTAATATAGATAGCTTATCATGAATAGATTCAGAATCATCAGTCTCTTCAATAGGTATAGCTTTAGATTTTAATATATCTCCTGTGTCCATCCCTTCGTCCATTTCCATTATTGTGATTCCTGTTTCTTTCTCCCCCCCTTCTATAATAGCCCAATTTATAGGTGCAGCACCTCTATACTTGGGAAGAAGGGATGCATGAACATTTAAACAACCATATTTAGGAATATCTAATATACCTTTTTTTAAGTATTTGACCATATGCAGCAACTACAATACAGTCTGGATTTAATCTTTTAATTATATTAATAGATTCTTTAGAATTAACAGATTCTGGTTGATATATTTTTAAATTTAACTCCGAAGCCTTTTTCTTTACAGGGGTAGACATTAGCTTCTTCCCTCTACCCTTAGGCCTATCCTTTTGAGTTATTACTAATAAAATATTGTGCCCTCTATCATATAGGGCTTCCAAAGTAGGAACTGCAAATTCTGGTGAACCCATAAATACTATATCCAATATATCACCTCCTACTCCTCTTCTTCCTCCTCAACTACCACTTCCTCTATCATCTTATCTATAAACAGTATGCCGTCAAGATGATCTATTTCATGACAAAGGGCTTTTGCCAATAGCCCAGTTCCTTCAATAACCTTTTCTTCTCCTGTTTCATCTATATATTTCACTTTGACCTTTTCAGGCCTTTTAACTTTTCCAGCTCTATTAGGAACACTTAAACATCCCTCAATATCTATATTTTCTCCTTCTTCATATATTAATTCAGGATTTATTAATTTTAAAACACCTTCCCCTACATCGATTACAACTACCCTTCTTAAAACTCCTACTTGAGGTGCAGCCAATCCAATACCTTCTTCTTTGTACATGGTATCTACCATATCTTCTAATAATATCTTGATTCTATCATCTATTTCCGTTACTTCCCGTGATACCTTTCTTAATAGTGGATCACCTATATATCTAATTTGTCTAATTGCCATGTCTATACCTCCTACATAATTGAATTAGGATTAATGTCTATATTAAATTTAATTCCTTGATAATCTAATTTAGCTTTGTTTTTTTATACATACCCAATCTACAACGTTTTTTTAACTCTTCTAATTGTTCATCTCTACATTTAATTAATATCTGATATCTATAGTTTTTCTTTATCTTTTCTAAAGGTGCAGGATAAGGGCCTATAACATTTTCTTTTAAATCTAGATGACCAATATCAAATATTTTATCTAATAAATTTTTATAGACCTCCTTTGACCTTTTCGCTACTAGTTTTAAATTCTCTCCATATATTACTATAGATATAATATTTATAAAAGGCGGATATTTAAACTCTTCTCTCAACAATATCTCTTTATTATAGAAAGATATATAATCATGATTTTCGCACATTCAATGCTATAGTGTTCTGGGGTATAAGTTTGAACTATAACTTTGCCATCATAATCTCCCCCCTACCTGCTCTGCCAGATACTTGAGTTATCAATTGGAAGGTTCTTTCTGGTGCTCTAAAGTCGGGCAAATTCAAGCTAGTATCTGCAGCAATTATGCCAACCAAGGTTACATTTTTAAAATCTAAACCCTTTGCCACCATTTGAGTTCCTATCAATATATCAATTTTTCCTTTATTCATATCTTTAAAAATGGATTCATAACTTCCTTTTTTTAGTAGTGGTATCCATATCCATCCTTTGAACTTTTGCTTTAGGAAACATTCTTTTAGTATGGTTTTCAACTTTCTCAGTACCAATTCCAAAGTACTTAATATATTTACTCCTACATACAGGACATATACTTGGTGGCTTAATAGCTAATCCGCAATAATGACACTTTAATTTATTATCCTTCATATGATAAGTCATAGCTATATCACATGAATTACATTTTACTACATATCCACATTGTCTGCAAGAAACAAATGTAGAATAGCCTCTCCTATTTAAAAACAATATAGTTTGCTTACCTTCCTTGAGATTTTTATCTATAGCCTGGTATAGTTCTCTACTAAATATGGATTTATTGCCTTGATTAAGCTCTTCCCTCATATCTATTATATTTACTTCTGGCATTTTAGAAGAATTTACCCTTTCATCTAAAGACAATAATTTCAATTCACCATTTCTTGCTCTATAATAACTATCAATAGATGGAGTAGCCGTTCCCAATACCAGACTAGCTCCTGTCTGTTCACATCGTTTTTCTGCAACTTCTATTGCGTGATATTTTGGATTCATACTGGATTTATAAGTAGCTTCATGCTCTTCATCTATAATTATTAATCCTAAATTACTAAAAGGTGCAAATATAGCAGAGCGTGCTCCTACAGCTATTTTTACTTTTCCTTCTTTTATCTTCCTCCACTGATCAAACCTTTCCCCCTTGAGATAATTTGCTATGTAATACAGCTATATTATTGCCAAATCTTCCTACAAATCTTTCAATGGTTTGTGGAGTCAAAGCTATCTCAGGGACCAAAACTATACTTTCCTTTCCCTGCTTAATCATCTCTTCTACCAGATGAAGATATACCTCTGTTTTCCCACTACCTGTCACACCATGGATTAAAAATTTATTCTCCTTATCTTTAGTATTAATATCCTTTATTATCGTATCCACACAATTTCTCTGTTTCCAAGTCAATGATTGTTTTTATAAGGGTGAATATTTTCCTCTATAGGTGTTCTATATATTTCTTTATTATATATATATATTATCCCCCCCTTTTTCTCCAATGCCTTTACAGTGGATAAGGAGCTATTGGTATTTTCCATAAGTTCCTTTAAAGAAATTTCATTGTTTTTTTTATGGATAATAAATATTCTGCTATTTCTAATTGCTTATAGCTTCTATTTCCTATTATATTTGCCATATATTCATAGGAAATAGAACTATCTTTCAATGTAACATATTTTTCATATTTTTTTTGTCTACAAAAGTTTCAATTTCCAATCTAGTTTCAATTAGTCCTTTGTGCTCTAAGGATTTTATTGCCGAATTGATTTTAGGACTCTGGATACTCTCTCTTATCATCTCCAATTTTATATTATTGTCTTTAGTTTTTATCAAATCGATAATATCCTTTTCTAAGGAATTTAACTGTTTATAATATAAATTAGGAACATCTTTAACTGTAACTATTGTTTGTACTTCTTTAAAATCACCAGGAGGTAAGACTACTTGGAAAGTAGCTACATAAGGTGAAAGATATTCCTTAGACATCCATAAGCTCAGCTCTATCAGATCTTTAGGTATCAAAGGTTTATCATCTATTATATCTATGATGCTTTTTAGCTTATATTTCTTATTATAATCTTCATCTATACTTATAACTATACCCTTCAGTATTCTATTCCCTTTGCCAAAAGGAACTAATACCCTCATACCCTCTTGTAATTCGTCTAGCATATTAGGTTCAATAATATAGGTATAAGGTCTATCAGTACTTGTAGCTCTATTATCAACTATAACTTGTGCATATTTCTTTTTCATATTATCAATTCCTTTTCAATTTAAATACTAAAAGCTAGATATATTGATAATCTAGCTTTTAGTATTTAACAAAGTGTACACCTTATCCAACACAATTTGGGCAACTTGAGATTTATCCAATATAGGATAATCCTCTATATTCCCTTCTTTATCTATAATAGTAACAATATTAGTGTCAGTTTTAAATCCAGCACCTTCTTTAGATATATCATTAGCTACGATAAAATCTAAATTTTTCTTATATAGTTTCTCTTTCCCATATTGGATTAAGTTGTTGGTTTCTGCTGCAAATCCAACTATTATCCTGTTTTCTTTAATCTTACCAAAATGAGCGGCTATATCTGGATTCCTTATAAATTTAATATCTAATTCATCCATCCCCCCCACCGAATCCTTCTTGATTTTTTTTCTTCTTGCACCCTTTCTGGTCTATAATCTAAAGGAGCTGCAGCCTTTATCAATACATCGCAAGTAGAAAAATATTCTTCTACAGCATTAAACATCTCTCTAGTAGTATTAACCCTTACAACTTTTACCCTTGAAGGAGGTTCTAAATTAGTAGGACCAGTGATTAATACCACATCTGCTCCTCTATTATTGGCTTCTTTAGCTATACTATATCCCATCTTTCCACTAGAATGATTAGTTATATACCTTACTGGATCTATTGGCTCCATAGTAGGGCCAGCAGTTACTACTATTTTTTTGCCAGATAGTTTTTTATTAGTAAAGTTATCCAATATATAATCCACTATCTCTTTAGGTTCTGCCATCCTACCTGGTCCATAAGTTTGACATGCTAACATTCCAGTTCCTGGGTCTATAAATTCATATCCTAATTCTTTTAAATATTCCATATTCTTCTGTACAATAGGATTTGTATACATATTAGTATTCATAGCTGGGGGCAAATACCACCTTAGATCTAGTAGCCATTATAGTAGTGGTTAAAAGATCATCAGCTATACCATTAGCAACCTTTCCAATAACATTTGCAGTTGCTGGGGGGGCAATTAAGAACATATCTGCTCTTTCAGCTAAAGAGATATGCTCCACATCGTAATGTTTAGGTTCATCAAACAAACCTACATATACTGGATTCAATGATAAAGTCTGGAAGGTCAAGGGAGTTACAAATTTTGTAGCATTTTTTTGTCATTATCACTTCTACATTTGCATTCAATTTTTTTAGTCTACTAACTACATCAACTACTTTATAAGCTGCTATACCTCCCGTTACTCCCACTATAATATGTTTGTCTTTAAGCATATTTCCACCTACTTATAACCTTTTATATTTGGTCTTTTATATTTTATTTTTCCCTCTAGAATTTCTTCAATAGCAATAGTTACAGGTTTAGTAGATTGGGTTTCAATAAGTGGCTCTGCACCATCTACTATTTGTCTTGCCCTTTTAGCTGTTAACATTACTAATGTATACCTACTGTCACCAATCTTTGAAAGCTCATTAAAAGATGGATTATACATGTTACCCCTCCTGAATATTGATTTTTTTTAAGAAGATTTTTATGCCTTTTAACTTTTAATCGTTCTGCTGTTATTATAGCTTCAATATTTTCCACTGCATCAGATACTTTGTCGTTAATAACAAAGTAATCGTATTCATCAACAAATTTCAATTCTTTTAAAGCGTTTTTAAGCCTAATATCTATATCCTTCTTTGTTTCTGTACCTCTCTTGATTATTCTGTTTTTAGCTCTTCCATAGAAGGAGGTAATATGAATATAAATACTGCTTCGGGATATACGCTTTTAATCTGTAATGCTCCTTGAACATCTATTTCTAAAAGTACTATCTCTCCTTTCCTATATTATCTATTACAAATTTTTTTAGGAGTTCCATAGCTATTATTGTGAACATTGGCATATTCTAGAAACTCTCCTCTTGCTACCATAGAATCGAATTTTTCTTTATCTATGAAAAAAATAATTTTTCCCATCTACTTCCCCCCCTATTCTAGGTTTTCTAGTTGTAGCAGATACGGAGAAAATTAAATCTTTGTTGCGTCTTAACAGTTCCTTACATATAGTTCCTTTACCACAACCAGAAGGCCCTGATACTACCAATAAAAATCCCTTTGACATATTATCACCTTCTAATCAAGATGGGTTTTTCCATCGGATTTACTATTCAATCTTTGAGCTACTGTTTCTGGCTGTACTGCTGATAGTATTACATGATCGCTATCAGTTATTATTACTGCTCTAGTCCTTCTACCATAAGTTGCATCTATCAATATACCCTTATCTCTTGCTTCTTGCATTATCCTCTTGATTGGAGCAGATTCAGGGCTTACAATTGCAATAATTCTGTTTGCTGATACGATATTTCCAAATCCAATATTTACTAACTGTATTGACATACAATCCCTCCATTTATTCTATATTTTGTACTTGTTCTCTCATCTTTTCTAATTGACTTTTTATCGCTACAACATGATTTGATATAAGTACATCATTAGCCTTAGAACCAATAGTGTTAATTTCTCTATTCATCTCTTGTATTATAAAATCTAGTTTCCTACCAACAGGCTCCTTTTCAGTTAAACTATTTAAAAACTGTTTTATATGGGATTTGAGCCTTATGATCTCCTCGTTTATATCACTTCTATCTGCAAAAAAAAGCCACTTCATACGCTAATCTTTCCTCATCTATATTACAATCAATATCTAATATCTCTTTAATCCTGGATTCCAGCTTATTCTTGTATTCTATAACCACTAAAGACGATCTATCTTCAATTTTGTTTATTATATCATACATGCTATTTAATTGAGTTTCCAAATCAGATTTAAGTACTAAACCTTCCTTTACCCTCATGTCCATTACACCATTTAAAGCCTCTTCTATTGCAAATCTTAAACAATTCCAGATTTTGTCTTCATTAAGATCTTTTCTCTCTGTTTTAATAATATCTGGAAAATTAAGCAAGTTACATAAGTTTACATCATCTTCTATATTTAATTCATCAGTCAATTTATCTAATGCATCCCTATAAGCCTTAGCTAAAGGTATATCTACCTTAACATCCAATGCTGCATCGTCTATGTATTCAAAACAAATATTTACTTCTACTCTACCCCGGTTGATCTTACCTTTAATATATGCCTTAATCTTTTCTTCCAAATAGTTTATGTGCTTAGGCATCTTAACTATAATGTCATTATATCTATGATTTACGCTCCTAATTTCCACACTAAAGCTGTAAGCTCCATCTATAGATTCACCTCTACCAAAGCCAGTCATGCTTTTTATCATTTATATCCCCCCTTCCCATCATAGATTATCATATCAAATTATTAAACCCTGTCAATGGAAAACCTAAAAATCAATCCCTATAGATTTAGACTTATTAATTATCAATTATATTAGTTCTCATCAAATTAATCCATAGTTTGTTACATTTTTTTTAATATATATTATCTTAATTTTCTCATTCACAATAATTTGAACAAATTGATAAAAAAGTTCTTAATCCTACACTCTAATATCTATTAACATCAATATATGATATGATTAAATTAAATTGTATTATGAAAATAATTCTGAAAGTTTATTTATTGTCTATTAAATGATATAATTTTATAAATGATAATTATGGAGGAATGTATATGTCTTTAGATGGTATAGTATCAAAAGCTATTGTAAAAGAATTGAATAACACTATTTTAGGTGGAAGAATCGATAAAGTATATCAGCCTGAAAAAGATGAGCTATTATTAAATATATATAATAAAGGGAATAATTATAAGTTAATAATATCTTCTAATAGCAATAATCCTCGAATCCATTTAACTAATAAATCAAAGATAAATCCATCAAATCCTCCTATGTTTTGCATGCTACTTCGGAAGCACATAGCTGGTGGAATAATACTCAATATAGAGCAGTTTCATATGGATAGAATCCTATTTATAGATATAAGTTCTATAGATGAGTTGGGTTTACCTTCTGAAAAAAAGATTAGTAGTTGAAATAATGGGAAAACATAGTAATATAGTACTAATAGAAAAAGAGGATTCAAAAATAATCGATTCAATTAAAAGAGTATCCCGTGATATTAGTAGAGTAAGACAAATTCTGCCAGGCTTAGAATATCAATATCCACCATTGCAGAACAAAAAGGATCCCCTATGTTTAAATGAAAAAGATTTTTATACTTTAATGGACAAATCTAAACCTAATACCTATGTATACAAATTCTTTTATACAAATTATATGGGATTAAGTCCACTAATAAGTAAAGAAATTTGCTATGTTTCCAATGTTGATATAGATAGACCTATAATTAGTTTAAGCATGAATGAAAAAGAAATATTACTAAACACCTTTATATCCATGATGGAAAAGGTACAAAAAGAAGAATATACGCCAGTATTAGTTTATGACCAAATTAAACCTGGATATAAAGCCTTCCATGCTCTAGATTTGTCTCAGTTTGGAAATTATAAAAAAAGAATATTCAAATTCTATCAGTAATGTACTTGACAAATTTTATTTAACTAACGATACTATGGAAAGGCTTAAACAAAAGTCCCATTCAATAAAAAAAATCTATTGAAACTAAATTGGAACGATCTCTAAATAAACTATCTAAACAAAAAGAAGAACTATTAAAGTCAAAGGATCGGGAAAAATATAAAATATATGGGGGGGATTTAATATCAGCTAATATATATAAAATAGAAAAAGGGGGGGCAAAAGATGTAAGTTTAGAAAACTTCTACAGTGAAAATATGGATACAATAACCATACCTCTAAATCCCAAATACTCTGCAGCAGAAAATGCCCAACGGTATTATAAAAAAATATTCTAAACTAAAAAAAATGCCCATACTTTACTCTTAAAGGAGATACCTAAAACTGAAGAAGAAATAGAATATCTAGAAAATGTATTAAATAGCATAGATAATTGCACAGAAATAATCGAGCTAGAAGAAATAAAAGATGAGTTAATCAAAGAAGGATACTTAAAACCTTATAAAAATAATAAAAACAAAAAAAAGAAAATACCCAAATCCAAACCTCATCATTATATATCTTCAGATGGTTTTCATATTTACGTAGGAAAAATAATAGGCAAAATGAATATCTAACATTGAGAATGGCCAATAAAGATGATATGTGGTTACATGCTCAGAAAATACCTGGGAGCCATGTTATCATAAGAAAGAGTAAAGAATTTATTTCAGATACTGCTTTAGAAGAAGGTGCACTATTAGCAGCATACTATAGCAAGGCAAAATACTCTACAAATGTTGCTGTAGACTATACGGAAAAGAAAAATGTAAAGAAGCCAAAAAAAACGCTAAGACAGGCATGGTTATATACGAAAATTTTAACACAATAATTGTTACTCCCGAATATGAAAAGATTAAAAATCTGAAAAAGGTAGAGGATTAATTCTTCTACCTTTTTTTCTTCTATTATAACTTGATCTATTTTATCTATTTCAATAAATTTTACATTCACAATTTCATTTCTTGAAGTAGGTACATTTTTACCAATATAATCTGGCCTTATAGGTAATTCTCTATGTCCCCTATCGATTAAAACTGCTAATTGTACCTTTCTAGGTCTTCCCATATCTACAAGAGCATCTAGGGCAGCTCTAACAGTCCTTCCAGTAAATATCACATCATCTACTAGTACTATTATTTTGTCGTTAATATTAATATCTATATCCTCTTTTATCACTATTGGATCATCTTGTATTTCCGTCAAATCATCTCTATATAATGTAATATCCAGTGTTAATACTGGTACTTTTTCTCCTTCTATTTCATATATTTTATCTGCTAATCTATAAGCAAAAGGAACACCTCTAGTTTTAATCCCTACTAAAATTAAATCTTCAACCCCCCCTTTGTTTCTTTCTATAATTTCATTTGCAATTCTTGTTGTAGCACGTTGTATAGCTTTTTCATCCAATATAATTGCTTTAGTTTTCAATTGAATCACCTACCTGTTTTCTTTTTTTTCAATATTTGAATAATCTTTCTAAATTCCTCTGGTAACTGACATGTAAACTCCATATATTTACCTGTTCTAGGATGGTAAAGTCCTAGTTTTTTTAGCATGGAGCAATTGGGATTTTACACCAAATTCATTTTTCCTATTGCTATAAAGGGGGATCTCCCACTATAGGGTGATGGATATAAGCCATATGAACTCGTATTTGATGTGTTCTACCAGTTTTAATGAAGCCTCTATTAATGTGTACCCCTTAAAAGTTTCCAGAACATTATAATTGGTTATAGCTTCTTTGCTATTTTCATTTACAACTGCCATTCTCTTTCGATTAATAGGATGTCTACCTATAGGCGCATTTATTACACCTTCATGTTTTATTAACTCACCATAAACTAACCCTACATATACCCTCTTTGCCTTTCTTTCTTTTATCTGTTTTGCTAACATCAAATGGGATTCATTATTTTTCGCCACCACCAATAATCCAGTAGTATCTTTATCTAATCTATGTACTATACCAGGTCTAAAATCTCCATTAATAGATGACAGATTTGATACATGATATAAAAGGGCGTTTACTAAAGTTCCACGAGGATTCCCTGGTGCAGGATGTACCACCATCCCTTTAGGTTTATTCACCACTAAAAAAATCTTCATCTTCATATATTATGTCTATAGGAATATCCTCGGGTACTAACTCAAGTTTTTCTGGCTCCTTTAAACTTATATGGATAAGATCTCCTTCTTTAATCATATATTTAGATTTTACCTGTCTACCATTCACTAAAATAAATCCTTCTTTAATCATTTTTGTATATAGGTTCTTGAAATATCTGGAATTTTCTTTGAAAGAAAATAATCTAGTCTTTCATTGTAATTCTTATCCACATATATTTCCATAAAATTCATTAAAACCTCCTTATGCTTCATATCTATTCAACATTACCAATATAACTATTAAAAATGTGCTTATTACTATAAACATGTCTGCTATATTAAAAACTGGGAAATCATATCCTCCACCAATTTTAGTACTAATAAAATCTATCACATATCCTAATCTAATCCTATCAATTAAATTACCTATTGAACCCCCCCTAATAACATAGCTAAAGCTACTTGCATAATTTTGTTAAAATTATAAGGATTTTTATATAAGAAAAATACAATGCTTATAATTACTATAGAAGTTACTATAATAAAAAAAGTTTCCTATTTTGTAATATACCAAAAGCTGCTCCATAATTTTCCACATAGTATAATTGTAAAAAAATTTTCTATTATAACATAGGGACTATTACCTTTTAAATATTTCACAGCTAAATATTTAGTAGCTTGATCCAATACTATGACCAATATTGTAATTAAATAAAACAAAATCTTCTCCTCCTTCTGTTATTAATCATAATAATATTTTAAATGATAATTAAAATTATTACAACAGAGATAAGGTTTTTATACAACAAAAAAAGCCCTAATATATATTAGAGCATAATTAATTTTAATTATTTTGTTTTATCATAATAATCTTGAGAAATCTTATCTACATCTTCTACTATACCTTCATTTGCCTCTTCATCGTCAAAGGTTCCAATATCGTCTCCAGTAGCAAAAGAAGGATCTCCTTCTATCCTATTATATCTAGCTACTGCTTGATAACTATCCTCCCTATCCATAGCATTATCTTCATCATAATTTTTGCTAAAGGGACTAATGCTATCCTCTTCCTCTGGTCTAAAGTTTCTCTTTTGATTTAAAGGCAACTTTTTATTGGAACAATCTATACATAGTTTTATATAAGGAATTAGTTCCAATCTACTTTCTTCTATAGGTTTACCACAATCTATACATAATCCATAACTACCCTCATCTATATCCCCCCCTAATGAAATATCAATTTCATAAAGAGTATCTTTCAATTTATTTTTTTTAGTCCCTTGTCTTGTTCCATCATAAACATTTCAGTCCCTATATCTGCAGGATGATTATCATAAACAGATAATTCTGTTAAATATTCATCCATAGCACCATATTCTAAAGTAGTATTCATCTTATACAAAATTACTGATATCCTTTCTTGTTCTTGTAGTAACTTATCCTTAAAAAAAATTCTCTTTTATTCCAATCCATTTTTATCCTCCTAAAAATATAGTTAGTTCCTTTGATGTTTTTGAAAATTTATTATACAAGCCTACAGTATAATAATATCTCCAATATCCACTGCATAATTCCTGCTAATTTAACCCTTTTGATCATGAATATAACAACAATATTAATAAGAAAAACAATAAACAGTGCTTATTATATTTTGCTCCCCAAATATGGGATAGCAATATAAAAAAACAATAGTAATTCATCATCATATTCTTCTACATAATGGCTTACCATAAAAATCCCTCCATTCTCATATCTTTAATATAATATTATGAGAACAAAAGGGATTATTTACTCTTTTTCATATATGGAATTTTTTTAAAAGGTTTAACTCCCTAACTAAATTTTCAAATTGAGCAAAATTTAAGGATTGGGCTCCATCGGACAAGGCCTGTTCTGGTTTTGGATGAATTTCCACAATAATACCACTAGCACCTAATACTAGTGCAGCCTTCGTTGCAGGTAAAACTAATTCCCGCCTTCCTGTGCCATGACTTGGATCTACAAAGATTGGATAATTGGTCTTGCTTTTTAAAATAGGAATACTCATTAGATCTAGTGTGTTTCTAGTATAAGTTTCAAAGGTTCTAATGCCTCTTTCACACAAAATAATATTTTCATTACCTTCTAATGCTATATATTCCGATGCTTTAATCCATTCTTCTATAGTAGCACTCATACCTCGCTTTAATAATATAGGTTTGTCAGTTTTTCCCATCTCTTTTAGCAATGAATAGTTTTGCATATTTCGAGAACCAACTTGATATATATCTACACAATCATAAGCTAAATCTATATCCCTAGGATCCATTATTTCTGATACTATTTTGAATTTATAAATTTTTTTTACGGCTCTTAATATTTCTAACCCTTCTATACCTAAACCTTGAAAAGATTTTGGATCCGTTCTAGGTTTAAATACACCACCTCGTAAATATTTGATTCCTAATTTTTTTCAAAAATTTAGCTATACATTCCATCTGTTCATAACTTTCTACAGCACATGGTCCTGCTATAATAGTAAATTGGCTAGGATTTAAAATTAGTTCCTCAGCTATATTTATTTCTTTATTCATAAATCATCCCCAATTATTAATATATATATTAATTTTTTGTATTTGTCAACACAATAAAATTGAGGGCTAAGCCCCCCCAAATCACCTATATCTTCGTCTATATTAACTTCTTCTGATTTTGAATCTATTTTATCTTCTTCCTGTTTCTCCCATTGATTGCTACACTCTTTCATATTAACATCTTCTTTTTCAATCTTAGAATAAAACTCATCCAAAGTTATTAGTTGAGCTTCGATAAAGGATTTATAGCGAGTTTTAAAAATAAATATCTCCTTTATTAAATAGTCATATTCTTTTCTAATATTCCTTACTTCCTCATTAGCCTCATCAATAATTTTTTTAGAAGTCCTTTCCGCATCCTCTATTATAATCTCTGCTTTTTGTCTTGCAGCACCTATTACCTCATCGGCAGTACCTTGGGCTACAACTAAAGTCTCTTTTAACGTATCTTCTAAATTATTATACTGCTCTAACTGCTCATTTAACATTAGTATTTTATCCTTTAGTTCTATATTTTCCCTATATAATTTTCATAATCTTCAATAATATCATCTAAAACTGATCTACTTCTGACTCTTTATAACCTCTAAAGGATTTTTTTAAACTCTTTGTTCTGAATGTCAAGGGGGGCGTAATCATTATATCCACTCCAATTATTTTAATAGTCTTATCATAATTTTATTCTTCCTTTTCTACTAATTCCATCAATAGAGTATAGGATAAATCTCCCATATCCTCTTGTAGAAATCAAATCCCCTTTGAAACCTCTTTAGAAGCCTTATCTATAGGTTCCCAATTAACCTTTACTTTGTCACTCTTAATTAACTTTTGACTATATTGTCTAGATAAATTCCAACAACTACTTATTATTGCATCTAGCCTTAAGGAAGGTACTGTAACACAGATATCCTTATATTCCACATTCCCTTTTTTTTATATCTATTAGTGGAATTTCTTTAACCTTAATATTTTCCTTACTAATCTTATCCAATGAAATCATCACAAAATCTGATATTTCATTTTTTTATTACAACTTGAGTATAGTTCTCATGTATTAATATATCCCCTACTTTTTCTCTATTTATTCCTAAACTGAGTACACTTCCTAAAAAAATCCCTATGAGAATATTTACCAACATAATCGTATATCATCAGTCCCCGTATAGGTATATCCTCTTCTCTCCATTGATAATAATCGGGATATATTAGAAAAACCTTTCTTTCACTCTCTTTCAATCCTCCTAGTTCACAGTAATCTATTTCTGGAAAGCGATTTAAAATAGAACGGGCAAGCTTTCTCTCGTAAGGATTGTAGAAATCTGTAGATTCTATTTTATAAGTATTCAAAACTATTTCTATTTTATCTATAACTCTACGCATATTGATTATCTGTTCTTTATCTGTTATATGAAATATTAGCTCATCCCTATCCAATTTCAACTACATCACCACTATTATATAAGTATAGCTCTTAAAAAGCTCAATATAATTTGAAATAATAGAACAGCAATTAAAGGTGAAAAATCAAACATTCCTGTATCTATTCCCAATTTATAAATAAGCTCTCTTATTGGTCCTAATATAGGCTCAGTCATTTCAAATATAAATCTACCTACTGGATTATAAGGACCTATTCTTAAAAACGAAAAAAATTATTCTTACAAGTATTAGAAATTCAATAATATCAAATAGTATGCTAATAGCTCTATATAGTGTTACCATCTTATTACCCCCCCTTATCTATATTATCTTACCAGTGAAAAACTCCTTTGTTTTTTTAATTCATCTCTTATATTCCCATCTAGTTCTACATTGCTAGGGGCCAAGACGAATATATCCTTGCTAACCTTTTGTATACTTCCTTCTAAAGAATACAAACCTCCGTTTATAAAGTCAAATATTTGCCTTTTTATACCAGGCTCTAATTCCTCTAAATTAACTACTACGGTTTTTCTCATCTTTAAATCATCAACTATTTTAGGAGCATCTTCATAATTTAGCGGTTCATGTACCACTACTTTCATATTTCCAGCTGTATGGATATTTACCACTTTATTGTTCATCTTTTTAGTCTTCGTGGCAACAGGTAATTCTTCTAGATCATCATATAGTTCTTCATCATATTCTTCATCAAAATCCAGATCATCAATTCCTATAAAATATTTAAACTTATCCATTAAACCTGCCATATGATCCCTCCTAATAATTTCTTTTGCCAAATAATCCTGTTCCAATCCTTACCATATTGGAACCTTCTTCAATAGCAATCTCATAATCGTTGGTCATCCCCCCCATAGAAAGTATTTCCATTTCAACGTTTTTATAATCTTTATTTCCTATAGTCTCTCCTAATCTACGTAAATCCCTAAAAACCCATCTTACCTCCTCTGGATCCTCTACAAAAGGTGCAATAGTCATAAGTCCTTTAACTCTAATATTTTCATATTGAGATATATCTTCAATAAATGGTATGACCTGGTCTACTTTTAAACCATATTTGCTTTTTTTCTTCAGCTATATTAACCTGGATTAATACATTGACAGTTAAATTGTTTCTTTTGGCTCTTTTGTCCAATTCCTTTGCAAGAGATATTCTATCCAAGGAATGGATTAAAGATACTTTGTCAATGATATATTTAACCTTATTAGATTGTAGATGACCTATCATATGGTATTCTACTTCCCTATCTATATTATCGTACTTTTTTAAAAATTCTTGAACTCTATTTTCTCCAATTTTATCTAATCCAGCATCAATGGCCTCTGTTATCTGTTCTATACCAACAGTTTTAGTAACTGCAATAATATCCACCTTGTCCTTTGTTCTTCCAGATCTTTGTAAAGCCTTATCTATATTTTGTTCTATAAGCATTAAATTATCCTTAACAGTAATATCCATTCCCTCCTTGATGTCAATAGATTATAGTTCCTTCTTTTACATTCCTGGTATTTAATAAAACTTCATCAAATTTAGTTATAGTTTTTATTAATTTATCACTTCCCTCTATATCTATTCTATTACCATTGTCACCACTACTAATATAGACAAACTTATCATTTTCTTCTAATACTTTTACTGGTTTAAATTTAATTATACCACTTATATCTCTAGTATAAACCCTTTTACACCATTTTTTTTCAACTATACACTTACTAGGAAGTTTAAATCCTTCGTGTTTGTATTTTATTATATTTATATCTACTAATCTTTTATCATAATAATCATTAAAGTTAGTGGTAAATTTACAAAGAATCGTTCCATTTTTTTTCCCTCTTTGTTAATGTTTTCTATTTTGCCTTTAATCTCTTCATTATTATTTGAACTAATGGTAATCCAATCTCCCACTTCATAATCCAAAATATCTTTAATATCATCAATTTTTATTACCATATACCATTCTAAATTGTCTATAATCTTAAAAATTGGCTCTCCATATTCTAAATCTATTCCATTTTCATTTAATTTTTGTTTATTTGAAACTCCCTTAAAGTCCGAATATTTATAACTATCCTTATTGTTAAAGGAGTATATTTCCTCAAATCCATCTATTTTGTAGGATACCACACCCGATTGTTGAGAAAAATAATTTATGGTATTACTAGTTATCTGCTGAATTAGCTTGTCTCTACTTTTTTTTCTAAATTTTCAAGGCTATAGTCTATTAAAGTACCCTCACCTAATATTTCCTTTTGCTTACTATAATACAAGGATAGCTTCTCCTTTAATATTTCAGCTTGTTCATAATCCTTTGCTGCAATGGAGTTCTGAATAGCAATTATTATCCCCCCCTCTATTCCATCCTGAATTTTGTCTTCAGCAATCTTACTCATTTGACTATCCTTTTCCGTTTTTGTAAGTATGTCAATTTTTTTTATTTAGTTCATCTAGCTCTTGTTTTAAAGCAGATGTCTCATCTAACATATTAAGTTGTGCTATTTTAGTACCTTTTGATACTTTTTCTCCTTCCTTAATATATGTTTCCAACTCACCTTTTCCCTCAGCAAAGTATATATTTTCTCTTTTTATTATTATAGCTTTAGTTTCAATATTATCCTCTATAATCATTGATTCTGGTAATGTAATCTTTGAGTCAACTGCAAACAAAGAGGGAACACTTCTAAAAAAAACAAATATATAAATATAAAAGATACTAATAATAATCTCCATTTTTTTTCTTCTTTTTTCCTTTTATCTTCACGTTTCTTTCGAGACATAAAAATCATCCTTACAAAAATATGATATTTTATATTATATACTTTTCTACATTAATTAATTTATTCCTTCTAGTATTATTAAATTTATAAATTTAAATCCTAAAAAAAACTTACCATATTTACTTATTATCTTAAATTTTAATATATTATCTATATTAAATTTTTTTAATCTCGTCATCATGGGTTACCATCAAAATAGACCTTTCCTTTTTGATGGCTCCAATCAATATTCCTTCAAATTTTTCTTTAGCAACAGTAACAATCCTTATTTCGTCACCAGATTTTACCCTTGCCCCCCCATCCAATATGAACTCCTTCATATCAGCTTTTCTAAATGTTTTTGAGTTACAGATTTTTTTATTAATAACTATTATGTTGTTTTTTTAAATACAATTTTTCTTTTAGTACCACTAATATATACCCTATTAAATTAATAATGAATAGCATTATTAATATTTTTTTGTATATGCATAAGCAAAGTACAATCTACCTCCAATTATTTTTTTATGTATATTTAGTATACCATAACTAACTTATTCATTAAACCTTTACAAATTAAATATTTTGATATATAATATTAATTGTTAATTCGGGATGTAGCCCAGTCAGGTAGGGCACAAGTCTGGGGGGACTTGGGGGGGTCGCTGGTTCGAATCCAGTCATCCCGACCATTTTATGTTCTGATGCATAACAATAGTATTGGGAAATAGTCATTTGACATTTTTTTTGTTTACGTTATTATTCCTTATCCTTTGTTAGTAGCGGCACTCAATTCAAACAAAAAAAAGACTCTAAAGATTTGCTTAGAGTCTTTTTTTATATAATCTGTTTGATTATATTTTATCAAATTTTTGCTAAATAAGAATTACTTTTCTAAATATCTGCAAATATATCGGCACTATAATATTAGATAATAATGCAAATTAATCCGCCACTACCATCGTTTATAATCCTCTCCAAAGCCCTTCTCATTTTTTTTGTCTAGCATCTTCTGGCATGGTATTTAGTTTCCCTTGTAATTGTTCATTTACTAAATCGTATAGGGATTTGCCAAATAGATTAGATTGCCATATCTTAGACGGATCCTCTTCAAATTCATCTAAAAAGTATTTTACTAATTCTTCAGATTGCTTTTCAGTTCCTATTAAAGGAGATACTTCTGTTGTTATATTACACTTTAATATATGAAGAGATGGAGCCTTAGCCTTTAGCTTAACACCAAATCGATTCCCTTGTCTGTATATCTCTGGTTCTGCTAATTCTAAATCCTCTAATCTTGGGCTTACTAAGCCATATCCAATTTCCTTAGCTTCAACAAGTGCTCTCTCTATCCTATCATATTCCTTTTTAGTTTCTGCTAATCTGTTTATCAATGCTAATATCTGATAATCTCCTTCAATTTTGTATCCCGTCATTTCTTCTAATACTTGATATAACAACTGATTATCTATTACTAAAGCTACATTTACTACTCCTTCGCCCAAATTTATTTCTTTTACATCTATTCTTTCTATTATATCAAGTTGATTCAATGTTTCTAGTGAATATTCCACTTCATTTAATTTTTGCAATGTTTTAATAGATTCTCTAATGGAATCTATAATGCTCATTTTTATCCAATGCTCTCTTGGCAATCCTTCAATCCATCCTGGTAAATTAATAGTAATTTCTTTAACAGGAAATTCAAATAATAATTTTTCAAATACTTTTTCCACATCCTCTATATCCATTTTTAAGCAATCTATTGCTAGAACTGATACTCCATACTTTTCTTCTAAGCTCTCCCTAAGAGCTATAGTACTATCCAAATTAGGGTGCTTTGTATTTAATATAATGACAAAAGGCTTTTCCAACTCTTTCAATTCTGATATAACCCTTTCTTCCGCCTTTATATAATTAGACCGTTCTATATCCGTAATTGAACCATCTGTTGTTACAACGATTCCAATTGTAGAATGATCAGTAATTACCTTTCTAGTACCTATTTCAGCAGCTTCCTCAAAGGGGGATTTCTTTTTCAAACCAAGGAGTTGTCACCATTCTAGGTATATCATCTTCTATATGCCCTAAAGCTCCCTTTACTAGGTATCCAACGCAATCTACCATCCTTACTTTGAATTTAATATTTTCTTTTAATACCAACTCCACTGCTTCATTAGGTACAAATTTTGGTTCTGTAGTCATAATAGTTTTACCTGCACCACTTAAAGGCAGTTCATCGATTGCCCTTTCTTTTTTTGTATTTATTCTCAATATTAGGAAGTACTAGTAGTTCCATAAACCTCTTTATAAAAGTAGATTTTCCCGTCCTAACAGGTCCTACTACGCCAGCATATATATCCCCATCAGTTCTCTCGGCTATATCTTTGTATATGTCAAATCTATCCATGCTTTCCCTCCTTATCTATCATTTAATAATATTTAACATTATATATATATGTGCTAAGTTCTATTTTATGATAAGGATTAATAAAACCTGCTAATTTTAGCAGGTTTTTGATTACCAATCTTCAATTAATTCACTTATGACCTCTTCCATTTCAGGTTTTTTTATCCCTAAGCATTAAATTAGTCACAGAATTTTTTTACATCTTTGCCTTCATATAACACTTGATATATTTCTTGAGTAATAGGCATAGTTACCTTTTCCCTTTTAGATAATTCATAAGCAGATTTAGTAGTCTTTATACCTTCTACTACCATGCCTATAGAGTTAACTGTTTCTTCCAAAGATTCTCCTTTCCCTATTAGTATACCAGCTCTTCTATTTCTACTATGCATACTGGTACAAGTTACTATTAAATCACCAATTCCAGAAAGGCCCGAAAAAGTTGCACTATTAGCTCCCATTTTTTTCTCCTAACCTTGCCATTTCAATTATCCCACGAGTCATCAATGCTGCTTTGGTATTATCACCATATTCTAAACCATCAGAAATACCTGCACCTAAAGCAATTACATTTTTCAAAGATCCTCCCAATTCTACCCCCCCACTACATCTGGATTAGTATATACTCTAAAATAAGGAGACATGAATATATCTTGAACATATTCAGCTATCTTTTTATCCTTAGAAGCCGAAACCACTGTAGTAGGTATTTTTTTTAGCTACTTCTTCTGCATGAGAAGGTCCAGATAATACTGCATAAGGATTATGAGGGAGTATTTCTTCTACTATCTGAGAAATCCTAAGTAATGTATCATTTTCTATTCCCTTTGCTACATTAACTATTATCTGATCCTTTTTAAGGTAATTTTTAATGCTGTTTAATACTTGTCTAACCCCCCCATGAGATGGAACGGATAATACTATTAGTTCTTTATTATGTACTGCTTCGGAAATATCATTTGTTAAGCGTATATCGGAAGGTATGGTTATCCCTGGAAGATATTTCTTATTCTCTTTTGTATTCTTTATATCTTTTAGTTGTAAACTATCTCTAATTCCAATATGGACTTTATGTCCATTCTCTGATAATAAAATTGCTAAAGCAGTTCCCCAGCTTCCGCCTCCGATAACACCAATATTTATATTGTTCACCTCTTAATTCACCTCTATTATATTTTTTTCTCCAATTTTATACTCTTTGCCGTTTAAGAGTCTATTGATATTGTCCTTATGTCTATATATTGCTAAAATAGCCAATATAATTGTAGTTATAAAAAAAGTCTCTATTAAAGGGGGCGATTTACTATTGTACCAATTATAGGTACCATTCCAGTAGCCACTATAGAACCTAATGAAACATATCTAGTAATTGCAATAATTAATAAACCTATAATAATACAAACAATAGCTGTAGGCCAATGTAATGAAATCATCACGCCTAAAGAAGTAGCTATTCCTTTACCTCCTTTAAACTTAAGGAATATAGGCCAATTATGTCCTAGTACCACAAAGACTCCTCCGATTAAACTACCTTTATATCCTAATAATAGACTCCCAATATAAACTGCAAGTACCCCTTTAAATGCATCTATTACAAATGAAGCCAATCCAATTTTAATACCAAATACCCGTAAAGCATTAGTTGCACCAGCATTCCCACTACCATAATTTCTTATATCCTCATTTTTAAAGATTTTTCCTAGTATATAAGCTGAAGAAAAATTTCCTATTAAATAGGATATTAAAGCAACTATAAATAGATTTTTCAATCTAATCACCCTTTTCTCTAAATTCAAATTGAATTGGTACTCCTTCAAAACCAAAATGTTGTCTTATTTGGTTTTCCAAATATCGCTGATAAGAAAAATGCATAAGTTCTTTTTTTTATTTATAAAAATTAGAAACTTAGGTGGTCTAACTGCAACCTGAGTGCCATAATAAATTTTTAATCTTACCCCTTTATCTGAAGGGGGTTGGTTTAATATAACTGCTTCATTGATTATATCATTTAAAACTCCAGTGCTTATCCTTAAACTATAGTTGTTATTTACTATCTTTACAAGCTCTAGTAATTTGTTTACTCTTTTACCAGTTTTAGCTGATATAAACACAATAGGTGCATAAGTTATAAAACTAAGTTTATTTCTTATATCCTTTATAAACTCCAAATGGGTATTAGTTTCCTTATCTACAATATCCCATTTATTTACTGCTATAATAATTCCTTTACCTTGCTCATGTGCATATCCAGCAATCTTCGTATCTTGTTCTGTAACTCCTTCAGTACCATCTATTACAAGTATACATAAATCAGATCTATCTATAGCAGCTAAGGTACGAACTACACTATATCTTTCTACATTTTCATATATACTTCTCTTTCTTCTTAAACCTGCTGTATCGATAAATATATATTTTCATCATCAAAAGTAAAATGAGTATCTATAGCATCCCTTGTAGTACCAGGAATATCCGTTACTATAACCCTTTCTTCCCCCCCTAATATATTGTTTATCAATGAAGACTTTCCTACATTGGGTTTGCCTATTACAGAAACTTTAATAATATCTTCGTCATACTCAGTATCCTTGTCTTCTGGGAAATGCTTTATCACCTCATCTAATAGATCACCAATTCCTAAGCCCTGTTCAGCTGATATTATTATTGGACTGCCTACACCTAATTCATAAAATTCAAATACCTGATCTGGCGTTTTATGGGTATCAATCTTATTGCATACTAAGAGTACTTCCTTTCCTGATCTTCTAAGTATATTAGCTATTTCTATATCTGTAACAGTAACCCCATCTCTACCATCTACTACAAACAATATTACATCAGCAGTATCTATAGCAACTTCTACTTGTCTTTTAATATTTATAGGTATAACTTCTTCTGATTCAGGTTCTAACCCACCTGTGTCAATTAAAATAAAGTATCTATTAAGCCATTCAGCTTCCGCATAAATTCTATCCCTTGTAACTCCTGGGCTATCTTCTGTGATAGCCACTCTCCTTCTAACTATCCTGTTAAATAATGTAGACTTTCCTACATTAGGTCTTCCAACTATGCATACTACTGGTCTATTCATTTCATCACCTCATGCTTTTCTAAATAAATCAATAAAATCTTTTCCTGATACATCTACTGGAATTATTTTAACCTTTAATTCCCTTTCTATATCCTCTATGGTAAAATCATCTAAAAAAACATCGCTATTCTGTCTTAGCATGGATCTTGGTATTATTATGCCATCAACATTATCATAAAATTGTAACTGTTCAACTAAATCTTGACCAGTTACTAGTCCTGAAACAGTAATAGTAGTTCCAAAGAAATTATTCTTTACAGGAACAACTATCAACTGTAAATCGTCAAACTTCTCCATTACACAATCTTTAATATAATTCATAAACCCTGCAGCTAAAGTTCCAGTGGCCAATATATAGCTTTTGTTTAATCTAATATTATCCTGAATACTTTGCAATTCTTCTTTTATTTCATATTCAAAAGCTCTCATCAATCCAACTCCATTTTCCAATTGAGGAAACCCTTCATATTCTTCATATTTAGGTAAAGACATATTGGACATAGCATAAAACTCGTCAGAAGCAAATACAAATCTAGTTCCTATTTTCTCTAAAATTCATATTGTTTTTTTTCTATTAAGGATAATACTTCCTTTGAACCTTCCCTATTAAATGGTTCTATTTCATACAATCCTTCCCTAAATTTGGTTATCCCTACTGGCACAACGGCTACAGATCTTACACTTGGATATAAACTAGATAAATCCATCAAAGTTCTATTTAATTCTTTTCCATCGTTAACACCTGGTACTAATACTATCTGACAATTTACCTCAATACCCGCATCTTTAAACCTTTTAAGTATTGGGAATATCTTACCTGCATTTTTGTTGTTCAACATCTTAATCCTAAGTTCTGGATTAGTAGTATGGATGGATATATTAATAGGACTTAGTCTATAAGCTATTA
>JMBV01000114.1_pt1 | contig 30591 bp, 36 predicted proteins | sample 616531 | NCBI WGS metagenome assembly JMBV01 (sample SAMN02727904, study PRJNA239997) | anaerobic digester metagenome | biome: anaerobic digester; isolation source: mesophilic anaerobic digester inoculated with municipal waste water sludge... | place: Germany: Bielefeld University, CeBiTec ...
AATAGCGATTAATGCGTAATTGACGTAAGGAATACGTTTGGTTTTAATTTCATCTCGAATAGGAATCATCTTACCTCCTATGATTCAGTGGTGGCTTTTGCTTCTTCAATTTCAGCCAAGAGACTTTTTAGGCGCGGATGATCGGCATAAAAGCCACGTTGCTCTTCGGGAATAAGAACAGCGATGCGACACATGATTTCATCCAGCGCGCGTTCCACGTAGTCACGGTTGTGCTCGTTTTCTTCTTGTTCTGGCAAATAAAAGGCTTCACCAAATTTAATGGTGACATCCATTTTGCGCCATTTTCTGATGGCTTTTCCCATATCCGCTGTACCAACAAGCCCTACCGGAATAATCGGCACACCGGTTTTCATGGCAATCAGCACCGCGCCTGGTTTAGCTTTGATTAATTTACCAGAACGCGAGCGTCGTCCTTCAGGAGCAAGACCAACAATCCAGCCTTTTTTTAAGATAGTCAGCTGTTTCGCGCATGGCTTTAAAATCGCTTTCGCCACGGTCAAGCCATATAACCCCTAATTTTTTTGAGTATCGTACCGAAAAAGAGCGCCCTGCGATAGTTACTTGCGGTCAAGGCAATCACATCTTTGCGTTTTGTGGAAAGCATCAAAAACACAACATCAAGACGGCTGATGTGGTTGGTAACCAGCAAGGCACCATTGAGCGATTCAGGAATTTCAGCATTATAAATTTTCTGATTGCAAAATTTGTCAATCAGTTTTTGGATTATATTTAGCAAGTCATCACGACTGATAGTCATTAGCTTATACACTCCAGTTGGATGTCCCCCCCGCAGGTCTTGTGGCAAGTAAGGTCTTGCCTGATTATCTTTGGTGATTGATTCACGCGGTTCACGCGCAATATTTTGACTCATCATCAAATACGCCACCAACATGGCAACAAAGAGAACGCTCAGGCTGATGTAAACAGCCACATCGGGCACTTCAATGTCAAACTGATTTAATAGCACCGCTTGTCCAACAGCGATGGAATTCCATAAGCTATGCGTAAGTAAAGCGACAATATATGCCCCCCCAACGGCGTATGTTGGGCGTTTTTCGCGCCAGCTTTTTGCCAGTCCCCCCCATCCCACGATCCCGCCTGCAAAGGTATGCAAGAGCAAACCACCGGTTCTGCCAAGGATGAAGTAAAGCCAGTCAGGAAAAGTGGTCATCATCACACCCTGCATGCTATACAGATAGGCTTCAATGAGTCCAAATCCCGCGCCACTCATTAAGCCCGCAATCCAGCCTTCGCGTGGGCTGATCTTGCGGGGTTTAAGGAACCAAACCCCCCCGATTGTTTTGAAGAGTTCTTCAATGAGGGGAACAGAAAACGCGACCATAAAAAGAACAAGAAGAACTAAATCAGAATCTATTGCAAAGTCTTCAATCTGCATTTCAGGATTTATGATTAAATTTTCAAAGATTGCGCCAAAGTCAACATTTTTAAAGAAAAATGCCATCGCTATGGCAAAAACAATGGCGAAAATGAAGATTTGCAACAGCAAAATATAGAAAGTACTAAAACTCATGCTAAAGCTGAAGAGCCCGCTATCGCGCTTAACGTTCGCGCCCCAGGAGTCACGTAATCCAAGTTTTAAAATCCAAAGCATGGCAACGGATAATGCCAGGACGGTAATCAGGGGGGGGAGCAAAAACGCGGGAATACGCTTAGCGTTTATTACAAAATATCCGCCCGCGATGAGCAAAGGCAAAATTGCGATGCTAAATAGAGCCATTTTGTGTCTTTCTTAGGTCGTTTTGTCGAGCTTAGTTCATAATAAACCTGGCGGGTACTGATGGCAGACACTAGCGCAATGCCCGTTAAAAATAAAAAAACCAAACCCCAGTGTCCAAAAGGCGGGAACAGCCTCTCTTAATTCTCTCAGTGTTCCACTTACGGCAACGCCGACAAAACTTAAGATCGAAATTCCAAAAAAGACAAGAACAACAAGAATGGACACCACCAGTTGGGCGGTATCCATCCATGTTGATTTTCTTTGCTTAGGCTCTTGTACAGCTTGTGGGTAATTCACGGCTAATTTTCTTCGATTGTGATTCTGATAATCTTATCACCCTCAAAATCAGGTGCGGGCTGGGCGGAAGGATCGCGCAGTGTGATGCTCTTCAGCACATCTACGCCTTCAATCAATCGTCCCATAATCGTATAGCCACCGTTAAGCCATTCGGCAGGTTCAAAGGTGATAAAGAACTGACTGCCACTGCTTGAAGGTGCATTGGTCTTTGCTACAGCCAACATATAGGGCTGGTCAAACAAAAGCTCGGGGTGCGTTTCTTCCGCATAGGTGTATCCAGGGCCAGACATACCTGAACCAGTTGGGTCGCCTCCTTGTGCCATGAAGTCTTGCAGCACACGGTGGAAAGTTACGCCATCATAAAAGCCCGATTGTGAGAGATACACGAAGGAGTTAACCGCCAAAGGTGCGACGTTGGGGGGGTAAAGTTCAAAAACCATCTTACCCTTTTCAGTTTCCATCGTGGCGATGTACGTTTTTTTTCCGGGTCGATAACAAAGGGTGGGCATTCAAACGAAAGTTTTGCCTCAGCTTTCATCGTGTCAACTACCAGTCCAAGAGTTGAAGCATACCAACTTTGTTGCCAGGGATAGCCATTGATAAACAAAGACGGGGGGGTAGCGTTGATGCCTAGACTCAGATGAAATTCGGTTTGTTCGGTTATTTTAATAACTACATCTTCACTGACGACATCAGCACTGAATTGTTCCACATCCAAACCGAGTTCTTCGGCGGCATCGTTTAACCACTCGGTAAAACCTTCAATGGTCAAACTATTCCAGTCTTGTTGTTTTGCAAAGACATGGTCATGCATTTCCCAGAACTTGCCTTGCAGACCAGCAGCTTCGGCAGCCTGTGCGGCAAGGGGGGGAGCTAAATTATGGAATGACAAAGGCAAAGGGCGATAAACCAGGCGTACGTCATCGGGATAAGTTTCAAGCAACTTGTGAGATTCGCTGGCAAAAGCGCGCAGTAAGGACATTGGAAATCGGTATAGAAAATGATGGTCATTAACGCATCTTCTGAACCCAAAACCCAGTCTTCTTCACTGACTTCAGGAATGTCAGGAATTTGATATTGCGCGCGGACCTCATCAGACAAAGGCGCGAACAGCGGTTCACCAGGCGTACAAGCCATGCGATTGTCATCAGTTGTCAGCGGGTCAGTGCTCGTGCGCGTTAGCGCAAAGACGTCCTCAGCTGATTTACTGCCCAGTTCTGATTCTATGGCGGGGTCAGTAAGTTCAATCTCGATTGGTTCGTCGGTTTCTTCTTTGGAAGCTTGGGTCGGCATGTTCTCGGGAACGGGCACTGTGCCTTTGCATGCGCTAAGCAATAAAGCACCCATCAAGAGAACCAGCAAAAGTTTTGATATTTTTTTTCATATGATCCTTTCATCCGTCCAGGCAAACGCCTTTGTCGGTTCATTTACAATAGTAGCTAACTATATTTTATCCTTTAATCGTTGCAATACAATCTGGCGTAACATAGTTTGCACTTCATCTTTTGGCATTGAAGCGTCCACACGTTGCCAGCGTTCAGGTTCTTCTTCAGCAAGTTGCAAATAACCAGCGCGAACACGCTCATGGAACGAGACTTCATAGGCATCCAGGCGGTTCCATTCGTCAATGCTTTTCTTGCGTGCCAAACCTGTTTTGATATCCAAATCCATAAGCAGGGTCAGGTCGGGTTTGAGTCCCTCGGTAGCAAAGTTGAGCATTGCCCGCAAGCTGTTTAAATCTAAACCATGTCCATAGCCCTGATAAGCCAGGGTCGAGTCGCCATAGCGGTCGCAAAGCACCACTTTACCCTCGCGCAAAGCGGGTCGGATGACCTGCGCCACCAACTGCGCGCGGGCTGCCAAAAAAAAGCAGGATTTCTGTGCGGGGCAAGAGTTCCGGGTTGTCCATGCTGGTTAATACCGCGCGGATTTGGTCGCCAATTGATGTGCCACCAGGTTCGCGCGTGCAAAGCACACGATGGCCTTGCGCTTCAAGATATTGTGCTAGCGCGGGTATTTGGCTGCTTTTGCCACTGCCTTCGGGTCCTTCAAGCGTTATAAACATATTAATCTCGATATATTCTCACGTAGCGGTTGGGGTCTTTTCCAAAAGACTGCGATACCAGGCCGTATTCTCTGGCCAGTTCGTGCTGTCTTTTGCGGATGTGGGCAACAGTTGGCTGCAAATCAACATAAGGCTCACCCGCCTGAAGCAAATCAACCGCGATGTCAACCTGGGCCAGGGCTTCGTCGTCTTTTTCACGTTTTTCCTGTGGTGTGGCAAGTCCAAATGTATCCGCCAGGAATTGCTCGATTTGGGGCATTGAGTTCGAGCGGATAACAAAAATGGGCAAACCTTTCGTTTCGGCATCCACGATGGGCTGTAAACGGTCGCGATAGTAGCGACGCTGGGTAAGGAACATGTCCGCGTCTTTCAAATCGCGCACCACACTTACCGGCGCGTTCATGCTCTTAATGGCCTGCAACAAGCGGTTTCGCGCTACGCCAAAGACAAACATTCGTTTTTCGCGACTGTCTTCCAGATTTAAGACAGGGTCTTCTGGGACAACAAAGTCTTCGTAGCGTTCTTTGCGATTCTTTGCTTGTGCCTGTGGCTCGGCAAGTCCTGTCCGGCGTTGGAAAGGTGAGTTTTCCATGTTTTTACCAGCCTTAAGCTTTGGGAAGCCGTAGGCGCTTTGGCTTGACTGGCACGCACCATGCGAATTTTGCCTTTCTCATCGCGATAACGCTCTTCAGGCGCCAGCGGATAGCCACGCAAGATGGTATCCACCGCGCTGGCGATATCGCGGTGCACGTTCAAGCGATTGCGCTCCTGAATTTCAACCAGGATATTGAAAGTTGGGGGTGAACGACGTTCCAGCACGGTTTTTTTGCGTGCCCCCGCCGGCGTGCTTCATCATCAGAAAGCGTAACCGACTCGATGCCGCCAACCAAGTCAGAAAGGGTTGGATTCAAAAGCAAGTTTTCAAGCGCGTTACCGTGCGCTGTGCCAATCAGTTGCACACCGCGTTCTGCAATAGTGCGCGCGGCAAGGGCTTCAAGTTCGCGCCCGATTTCGTCAATCACAATAACTTCAGGGTTATGGTTTTCAACCGCCTCAATCATCACTTCATGCTGAAGCGACGGTTTAGGCACTTGCATCCGGCGCGCAGAACCTACCGCGGGATGGGGCACGTCGCCATCGCCACCGATTTCGTTGGATGTATCCACAATGATGACACGTTTTTTTTATCCGCCAGCGTTCGGGCGGCTTCTCGCAGGATGGTGGTCTTGCCCACACCCGGCTTGCCTAAAATGAGAATACTCTCGCCGGAATTAACCAGGTCTTCGATGATATCAATCGTGCCATGGACCGCGCGCCCTACCCGGCAGGTGAGTCCGATAACCCGCCCGCGTCGGTTGCGTATAGCCGAAATGCGATGCAGGGTGCGTTCCATACCCGCGCGGTTGTCGGCGTCAAACTCGCTGATGCGACTGGTCACATATTCGATATCATCGTGTTCAACAAAACGGTCCAGCAAACGCACTTCACCCGAAACAAAACGGGCGCTGGGGGGGCAACGTCCGAGATCTAAGATGATTTCCAGGAGATTGTCAAAATCGTTTTTTTTGCCGAACGGCAAGCGCCACATCAACGGGCAAGACTCCCAACAAGGCTTCAATATCATTTGAATTGCCTTGGGCTTTGTTTTTACTATCTTCATTCATCGCCCATAATTTTATCGTATTTGGCGGAATTAAGCATCACATAAAAGCCTGATGTATAGGAGCATCATTAATCTTTGGGAGCCAGTTCTTTTAGGTAAAGCTAATGTGTACAACCCGGCAACATTAATTTTGCGATTCGGCAGAGAAGATACTACCTTCGGCGGGTGATTTTTCGAAGATGGTTTCGCCTGCTTGCTCAGGTTTTGCGTCTTTGATGGCCAGGTGCCGAACGATGAGCGCGCGTTCGCCACTGGCTTGCGCGTCGAGTTTGTCCAGCGCCAAACGAAGCCAGGGCATATAAGATCGCGCGCTGAAGGTTATCGGGCGTCCAAATTCCATATAAAGTTTCCCAGCCAGGTCTTCCAAAACCTCGGGGGGGCGGGATGCTTCGGGCAAAAGAAATAGCTGCGCCCAAAGGCCTTTGCTGCCATAATCAAGGTCCACATAACCCGTTAGATTGCCAGACGCATCAGAGATAACCTTACCCAAAACTTTTGACCGCGTCATCGGTTCATACTGGCGTATTCGCGAAGGCACCAAGCTTTGGTAAAGCGTTTTCATGTTCGCATAATCTTTTGCCGTCCAGGTGCGCCATGCGGAACTTTCCGGCGCGCCCAGAACAGGCGCAGACAATGAATAAGAACGGTGACTCGCCCAAACGATAAAATTAGCCTTACGAAAATCGCTAAGGTAGATTGAATCCGTTGAAATATCGCCCATGACGCGTGTGAGTCCCCATGCGCCAATCTCTTTGAGCAAGGCTTCAAGCACAGCCACATTGTTGCTTTCGGCAGGTTCCATTGCGTTTATAAACTGAAGTTGCGCGAAGTCTTCATCTTGCCACTGAACAGCGCGCGCTACAACCAAAGGTTTGCCATCCAGCTCCAGCACGATGCCAGTATGCTTTGCGCGAAGAGCGTGCTGGCCATGCCCATAAAACTGAGTGGCTCGCCATTCGTCACCAGATGTAGCGTATCGAGATTTTCAAAGGTGTGACTTTGTCTTATCAGATAGCTAAAATCCAGGGCGTTAAGATTGCGTAAATTTGCGGTCATCGTACTCTAATTATAAAAGAAAATCAGCCTGTGAGATAGGGCTGATTAAATAAACTAAGTGGGTACCTGAATGATGGCAGACTACCAGCCACGTTCAGACATACGTTCATTGTCGGTCAGTTCGCCAACCGAGCGGCCAACCATGGCTTCGCCCAAGTTTCGGCTAACCCGTGCCAGCACTTCGGGGTCCTTATAGTGCGTTGTAGCTTCGATGATGGCTTTGGCACGTTTGAGTGGGTCGCCAGATTTGAAAATGCCCGAACCAACAAAAACGCCTTCAACGCCCAGTTGCATCAAAAGGGAAGCATCCGCAGGTGTGGCAATACCGCCAGCGGCAAAATTGACCACAGGCAAGCGACCCAGGCGACGCACTTCCATGCACAGTTCGTAAGGTGCCTGGATATTCTTGGCAAAGGTCATCACTTCATCATCAGGCAGGGAGAGCAGATGGCGGATATCGCCATACACACTGCGCGCGTGGCGCACGGCTTCAACCACATCACCCGTACCGGGTTCGCCCTTGGTGCGAATCATCGCGGCGCCTTCGCCAATGCGGCGCAGAGCCTCGCCTAAGTTGCGACAGCCACAAACAAAAGGCGTGTTAAAAACGTGTTTGTTGATGTGATATTGTTCATCAGCAGGGGTGAGCACTTCGGATTCATCAATAAAATCAACACCAAGGCTTTCGAGAATCTGCGCTTCGGCGATGTGTCCAATGCGACACTTCGCCATGACGGGGGGGATATCAACTGCCTCCATGATTTTAATAATCAGTTCCGGGTCGCTCATACGCGCGATGCCACCAGCCACGCGAATATCCGCTGGCACGCGTTCCAATGCCATAACCGCCACGGCGCCGGCATCTTCAGCGATTTTGGCCTGGTCGGCATTGACCACGTCCATAATCACGCCACCAACAAAGCTTTCAGCAACGCTTTTCTTTTTATCAAAACTGGAAACAGACTTTTCCATTAGCAACCTCCAAATTATTACTTCTTTCATTTCGATTGTACCACTTAAGAACGTTAAAATCCTTAGAGAGACATTAATAATAGGCTTTGCAGAATGTGGCTTGGAAATTCTTGCTTGCTGGGAACAAAAATATTCACCCAAGTTTTCTGGTAAAGAAAATAAACCTGGCTCCTTGCCACGAAAAGGGTTTTTTTTCTTATAAAAGTTATGCACTCTGATGTATACTTTTACTAGATTAATTAACAAACTGGAAGGATGTTATGACCGAAAAGACCTATACCCAATCCCCCCCATGGAGCTTGAAAGAGCTCTTTGATAGTTTCGATGACCCAAAATGAACGAGGCTTATATTAAGCTCGAAAAGATGGTTAGCCAATTTGAAGCCCATCGTGAATGCCTTAAGCCCGATATTGAGGCTGACACTTTCCTGGCACTGATTAAAATGCAGGAAGATTTCACCACACTCGCTTATCGTGTGTACGGTTTCGCCAGCCTTTCTTTCGCGGCCAACACTCAGGACCAAAAAGCGCAAATCGCGATGGCACGTTTCCAACAGTTTGCTGCTGAGATGGGCAATCGCACTCTCTTCTTTAGCTTATGGTGGAAGGCGCTTGATGAGGAAAATGCCAATCGTCTCTTAGACGCCAGTGGCGATTATCGTTATTGGCTGGTGCAGATGCGCAACTTCAAGCCTTATACTCTCAGCGAAGCGGAAGAAAAATCATCAACATTAAGAACATCACCGGTACCAACGCGCTTGAGATGCTCTACGAATCCATTACCAATCGTTACACTTTTAAACTTGAAGTTAATGGTGAAGAAAAAGAACTGACCCGTGGTGAGCTGATGAGCCACGTGCGCTCCGCGGACCCTGACCTGCGCGCGCGAGCCTATCAGGAACTTTACCGTGTGTATGGCGAAGATGCCCCCCCTATTTTGGGCCAGATTTACCAAAACATCGCCCGCGACTGGAAAAACGAAAACGTAAGCCTGCGCAACTTTGCCAGCCCGATTACGGTGCGCAATACCATCAATGACCTGCCCGATGATGTTATTGACACGTTGATGGATGTTTCCCGCAAGAACATCGGTATTTTCCATCGCTTTTTCCGTCTCAAAGCGCAAAAAAATCGGCATGGAAAAACTGCGCCGTTACGATATCTACGCGCCAGTTTCCGAATCAGACAAGCGTTTCGAGTTCAACGAAGCCGCCGCATTGACTTTTGAATCCTTCAATCGCTTTGACCCCCCCAAATTTGCAGAACTCGCGCAAAAGGTTTTCGACCAGGAACATGTTGACAGTGAAGTGCGCAAAGGCAAAATGGGTGGCGCGTTCTGTTCAACCCTGGGGGGGCCCGAACTCACCCCCCCTTGGGTTATGCTCAATTATCAGGGCAAAGCTGGTGACGTTAGCACCATGGCGCACGAACTGGGCCATGCCATTCACTCCTTGATGGCTGATGAGCACAACATCTTCACCCAACATGCCTGTTTGCCCCCCCTGGCTGAAACTGCTTCAACTTTTGGCGAGATGATGCTCACGGACCTGCTGTTAGAACGCGAAACCGACGAAGGTGTGCGCCAGGATCTCTTATTCGCCCAACTTGATGACGCTTTCGCGACGATTATTCGCCAAATCTACTTCGCCATCTTCGAAAAAGAAGCCCACGAGATGATAATCAACGATGCGTCTGTGGATGAACTCTGTGATGCCTATTTGGCCAACCTGAAAGAAGAATTTGGCGATGCGGTGGAGGTATCGGATGAGTTTAAGTATGAGTGGGTCTCCATTCCGCACATTTATGCAACCCCCCCGTTCTATGTTTACGCTTACGCTTTTGGCCAGCTTTTGGTCTTCGCGCTTTACAAACGCTACCAGGAAGAAGGCGAGAGCTTCAAACCCAAGTTCATGCGCATCTTGTCTGCGGGTGGTTCTGTTGCCCCCCCGGTAGAGCTTTTGAAAGAAGTTGGCATTGATGTCACTACTGCGGAATTCTGGCAAGGTGGCTTTGATGTGATTTCGGGTTTGGTGGATAAACTCGAGGCACTTTAATCCATTTCTGTCACAATAAATCTACAAACGAGGCTGTCACCATGCTTTTGTAACAGCCTCGTTACAAAAATCTATGTAAAGTAAACCTAAGTTCGGCTTTTGATATGGTCTTGATTACCAGACATACGGAAGCTTTACAAAGCCTTTTAATAAGGTGATTCGACATAAGATTGATTTGCAGTCAAATCTGCTCTCAAACATATTTGTTTGAAAACAGACTGAATAATCATTGCATAGCTAATAACGGGAGACCATTATGAACAAAAAATTGCTTTTATTCTTTATCATTATTTTGATGATGGTTTGCGCGACAGCTTGTAATATTTCCCAGCAGCCAGCTCCAAAACCCACGCGAATTGAGCCAAGCCGAAGACCGACGCGCGATATTTTTGTGGATAAATCAACCACTAAACCAACTTTATCGCCAACTGCATCTCCTGAAATCATCAAGCCTGAAATCACGACTGACTCTAATTATCCGCCCATTGTTTACACAAAAGATGATAACATCTATGCGTATTATCCCGAATTAGGACATTTTGTGCAGGTCACAGATCGTCGCGCCGAAGCTGAAAACAGCAACTTTGTCGGATACGGTAATTCTCATGTTTCGCCTGATGGGCGTTTTGTGGCTTTTGATAAACAACATACAGGAACCGTGATCATTAGCTCATTGGAAACCGGACAAGAGTGGTCACTCTCAGTGGATGATCCTCTTGACCGTTACAGCAAGACAGTTATCGGATGGGATAAGAATAATTTACTTTATCTGGCAAGAAAAATTGTCAGAGAAGTTGACCAGAACGCGTCCTCAGAAGAAAGTTTTGTGAAAGTTATCTATCGCTATGATCTGCGAGATGATACCCTGTCCTATTACACCGAGTTGCCTGTCGTAGAAACAGTGGATGGTCTTTGGACTACCGTAAAAGGACTTTCAGAAAGTGGACGCTATATTGCTTATACAGTAAGAAAAACATATGAGGTCGGATCAAATCAGATTTTATTAGACGCGGAAACAGGACAGATTCAGGAAGTGAGTAATCATGGCTTGTTCCAAATCTCTAATAAAGAAGATCGTATCGCTTTTGCGAGTATGGCGCGTTTCGAAGAAAACAGAAATATCTATGTTGCCGTCCGTGATATTGATGCTTCCGATGCTGTTTGGTACATAGATAACTTTGATCTTGAGAACACCATATGGGGTAATCCATACTGGTCATATGATGACCGTTATTTATTGATAAGCCAAAGTAATTATGATGATGTATATTCTGAGTTTGACGATCCTTCATCATGGTCAACCAAATGGTGCCCTGAAATGTTAATCATTGACACACAAAACCCAGGTAAAGCAGCGGTTTATTTAACGACTTCCTTCTCAGAGGACGCGTTTTGGAGTTTCGGCGGTTGGTCGCCTTCAGACCACCGACTGGTGCTCATACAACAGATTATGCCTATGACAGGGCTGCAAGACCTAGAAGCCAAGCTGTGGCTGTTTGATTTCTCTGAAAATACGGTTCTCTTGATTGATCAAGGCACATTTATTGTAGATGCGGATTGGTAGCTCTAAAAAAAACATAAGACATCGTTTCTTTTGAGGCTATAATTGTTCGTGGAGGGTTTTAAAACCACACAAAGTTTTTAAAACCGATTATTAAAGCTACTGATTATCTGCTTGCAAAACGGAAAATTGAGTTATCGAACAATTAAATCATGGAATCTACGGAGAGGAACATGAAAAGAAAAACATTATTAATCCCACTTGGCATCATTTTTGTTTTGTTTATCAGCACAGCGTGTAATCTTTTGCAGTGGCTTCCGTGGAAATCCACTATATCTGAGCCAACGCAGGTGCAAACCGAGCCTGGCTTAACGGCAGAGTCGACGGCCCTTCCAGCTGCTATACCTACATCTGTTAAACCCAGCAAGGCACCAGCAGAGTCCCCTGCACTCTCTCCCACCGAGAGCCCATCTCCCACAGCTACCCCATCGCCTGACCCAGAACCTGAGAAAAATATAAATTCAACTAAAATGCAGGATGGCATTTGGTTTAGCTATGACAGCGCGCTTTGGGATGCAAGTGGCGATGCTTTCTTCCCCCCCTATTTGCAATTCAAAAGTGAATCTGACTGCCAGGTTTATCTGAACTACGGCCATGGCATGTCAGAGTTCTTTGAGTGGACAGAAGCTGCCAAGACCATCGCAGGGTTTAACTTTGTGGTCACCGAATGGCGATATACTGGCACGAGAGATATCATCCTAAAGGCCTATCGCTTAGGTGATGATTTTCTATTCACCGTTGAAAACCCACAAGCTACCGCCTTAAGCGAACGCTGTCTTAACGAAGCTGAAGAGTTGCTAAAGCTTTCCGCCCAACAAGGCTTTAATCCGTATACACAACAAGCACCTGCCACCGCTTCGGTTTTACCGCCTATTGTATATTCCAAAGAAGGCAATATCTATGCTTATTTCCTGGATTCCGAAAACATCCTCTCCATAACAAAAGATGGCGGGAAGTACATGGGTGATATCTATGTTCGATACGCCAACCCACGTGTCTCGCTGGATGGGCGTTTTGTCGCTTACGAAAGGTTTGACAGTCAAAGTGTCTACATCTACTCCTTTGAAACCGGCCAGCGGTGGTCGATGGATATCGATTTGCCAAGTGATTATTCCAGCGACCATATTATGGGCTGGGACAGGAACAATCGGCTTTATATTTCGCGTGTCATTGGTGTGTGCAATAGCATGGTTGACCCACCACAGGGGGGGCCATATCAATCTAATGTTTTGCGTTTTGATATGAACCAGGAGAAGCTTTCCTACCTTACAAGCCTGAAAGCCGTCGGCACGGACAGTACATCCTATTCGCGTGGCTATGATGTGTCACCCAGCGGGCGCTTTTTGAGTTTCTGGTCAGCTGGCTGTAATATGGGGGACGTGCTTAAGGCTGGTGTTTATGACACTGAGACTGAAGACTTGTTTACTTTTGGCGCGGAGGGGCGTAAGAGTATCTCGAACGCAGAGGACCAGATGGTCTATTTTAGCGCGGATAAATTCAGGCAAGATCAAAACGTATACCCTGTTGTTTGGGATATATATGATGAGGGCGCAACGGGACTTGATATTTTTGATGAGCGCGGAACGGTTTGGGGGCAATCCTTATTGGTCCTATGACGACCGTTATCTGATACTAAGCCAAAATGCTATCCCGGATTTGTCTGTTAGGGATTATTCCGAGTTTTACTGGTGGGGGGGACTGGTAAACACAGATTTGGTCCTGGTTGATCTGTCAGGAAGCGTTGCCACGTCGGTGAATTTGACAGGAAACTATCCAGGGGCCAAAGACTGGGCTTTTGGCGCGTGGTCGCCGGTGGATTATCGCATGGTCATCATCAATCGACCAGGACGGAGCGATTTCTCAGACTCTTTTGACGACGAATTGTGGCTGTATGATTTTACAACAGACCGTTTAATCCTTATTGATCAGGGCGTTGATATTGAAAGCGCGGACTGGTAAATAGAATTAATAATTATTGTTGCTTAAGCTGTGAATTACTAATATTTCCCGCAAACAGGGTAAAATTATCATGTCGCGGGAATGAGTTTTGAATGTTTTTTTGATAGCTCACTTGCTATAAGAATGAGTAAGTGACCGATGTGCTCCTAAAATATGTCTGAAGCCGGTCTTAACCGTGCATAATGTGTTGAAAACTATAATATAGCAAATCGTTCGATGAAAAAGGGAGTTGAGAATGAAAAAGAGAAGCCTACTATCCATCATTGTTTTATTGGTCATGCTGACTGTCACTGCATGCACCAGCATCGCTGAAAAAAATAGCGGGCATTATTTTGGCAAATGACGATCCTGAAATAACAGAATCTCCAGATATTCCAGAATCCAGTCCTGAACCGATGGCAACACCTGTTCAGGACCCCACCATAATGCCAACAGATATTCCAGAGCCTATTGAAGAACACGAGCCTGTAATGGCGTCTATTCAAATGGCATCTGACTTTTGGTTTACTTATGACACCCTTAAGTGGAAAGGGGGGGTGGACGAATCTGAATATCAAATACCTCATTTAATTTCTCTCAATGATCCGGGATGTGTTATTTATGTCAACAATGGGCATGGTATGCCAAATTTGTTTGAAGTGACAACAAAACAAGTCACTATCGGAGAAACACAATTCTCGCTAACAGACTGGGTCTACAAAGGTACAAGTGACATCGGGCTGAGATCTTATCTTTGGGCTGATGCGCATATCATATCCGTAGAGGGAAATAATTTTCCACCGCTAAGCCAGCAATGTTTGCAAGATGTGGAGGATGTTTTAACCAGTTCTGAAGCTCTGGATTTCAAACCCCCCCTGCCTGGTTTCGAAGCTCTTACAAAAACCGTTCCACCCATCGTTTATGTGAAAAGCTATAATATTTGGGCTTATTACACAGAGACCGGTGAACGCAAGCAGGTAACGCTTGATGGTGGCGAAAAACACGGTAACATCACCACCAGTTATGACGGGCCAAAAGTATCCCCCGACGGACGTTTTGTGGCATTTCAAGAATACAACAGTCGGTTTGTTTATGTATATAGCTTTGAAACTGCAGAATTGTGGACATCAGAGCCTTATATGCAGGAAGACGATGTCAGAGACAGGGTGCTTGGCTGGGACTCAAACAATCAGCTTTATATTTCACGGCATTTTGGAAACTGCGATTTTTCCAAAATGAGCCAGTGAAAAGACATGTTGTGGAAATTTACATTTTTGACTTCATTCAAGGTCAGTTGAATTATGCAGCAATATTGCCAAACGAGGATACTCACGATTATGCCTATCCACAAGCGGTTGATATGTCAAAAAAAATGGGCGATATATCAATTATGTGCCATCTGGTTGTAGCCGTGGCGGGCCATTTTATCACCTTGTTTACGATACACACACCGGGAAAACCCTGGAAATGTCATCGTGGTGGTCGATGCAAGTTTCAAACGGAGAAGATCGCATCGCTTATGCGGATGGCACTTGGTTTGAGTCTTCAACCACAATTTGGATTGCTGAACAGGAATTACCGGATGGCTTACCTTACTTGCTGAACACACTTGCAGACAGCGAACTTGTTTGGACCTATCCGTACTGGTCTTTTGATGACAAGTATATTGTGATGAGTAAATATTATTTCATCGAAGCTGTTGAAAGTATTATCGGATTGACGCCAAGTGATTTGTCTTTCTTTATAGGTAATGCCAGCCTGGAAATGGTTGAAAGCGGGGGGGACTATTCCGCGATATCAAAGCCCTTAACTGCGGATAATCCAAAAGATGAAAACTGGATTTTTGGAGCATGGTCGCCGGTGGATTATCGCATAGTGGTTGTCAGGACGCCAAGCTATGATGCAGGTGCCAGTCATTATCAACCCTATGAACTATGGTTGATGAATCCGATAACAGGAGAGCACTATATCATTGACGAAGCTGATTACATTTTTGAGCCAGATTGGTAAGTCTTTGAAAAAAACAGCTGTTGGTTTAGACAAAGCAATAAAAAAATCAGGATAAATTTGATAGAATTTCTCACGGCATAATGTTGTGCCGTGAGAATAGTTTAAGAACAAGGACAATGCGCGCGATGCAATCAAAACAAACGGACACAATTGTTCTCGCCGGAGGATGCTTTTGGGGCATGGAAGAGCTATTCAGGCAAGAGACTGGCGTTTTGGACACCGAATGTGGCTACACCGGTGGCGAAAACGAAAATCCCAGCTATCAAAATCACCCTGGGCATGCTGAAGCACTGAGAATAGTCTTTGATACCACCCAAACCAGTCTGTTGAAACTCCTGGATTTCTTTTTCCGTATGCACGATCCCACCACGCTAAATCGCCAGGGCTACGACATCGGCACATCTTACCGCAGCGCGATTTTTTACAAGGATGAAACGCAAAAGCAATGCGCGGAGAAGATGATTAATCTCGTCAATTCGAGTGGCATGTGGCGCAATCCGGTGGCGACCATACTCGAACCCCTGGGCACTTTTTGGCCAGCTGAGGACTATCACCAGGACTATCTGCAAAAGAATCCCGGTGGCTACACCTGTCATTATATACGCAAAACTATCCCGACTTATCTCAAGGCGGACTAATCTTTTCAGACTATTAACAGTTCATCAAAAAAAAGATGCTTGCGTTTGTGCAAACTCTTTGCTTTGGTACAATCAATACAGGTTGGGTTGCATACATGATTAGCTTGGTTTTCACTTTAAAGGAAAGCCTTTCCACGATGGCGCAACCAACACTAATATTCTTACAGGAGGACTACCTTGGCTGTTATAAATAAATTTACACAAAAAGCAAAAAGGGTGCTCAGCCTGGCACAATTGGAAGCTGAACGATACAAAACCCAAAAGATTTCAAATGAACATCTTTTGTTGGGTTTGATGATTGAAAAAGGCACCATCGCCAACCGCGTTTTACAGGATCTTGGCGTGAGTGAAGAGGCAATTCGCAAAGTCGTTGAAGAAGAACACAAACCTGATGACGAGATAAAGTCTTACAGTCTTGCCGAAGAGACCAAAAACCTGCTTGAACGCGCGCTGGAAGAAGCGAAATTGGGCGGTGCGTCAATCGTTGGCACCGAACATCTCTTACTCGCCATGGCAACGGATGAGAAAGCACAGGCATGCAGGTGCTTTTGAGTTTAGGTGTGACACCCGAGCAAATCAGACGTCAAACCAAACGCGTCCTTAAGAGCGCGAAAGAAGAACTCGAAGAAAACATTGACACCGCTCCACCTAAAAAGGATGCTGATGCCCCCCCGCTATGGCAGGCGCGCCACGTTTGCCCAGGCGCACACGCGTCGAGAAAGATGACAGCAAAACACCCCTGGTGGACCAGTTAGCCACCGATCTGACCGCGCTTGCCGAAGCGGATAAACTTGACCCGGTCATTGGGCGCGAGAAAGAAATTGAGCGTGTCATTCAAATTTTGGCGCGCCGTACCAAAATAACCCAGCCCTGATTGGCGAGCCGGGCGTCGGCAAAACCGCTATCGTTGAAGGACTTGCCCAGCGCATTCTCACCGGCGATGTTCCCGCATTGTTGCTCGACAAGCGCGTGTTGCAACTGGACGTGGGCTCTTTGGTGGCGGGCACAATGTACCGTGGCCAGTTTGAAGAACGCCTGAAACGTGTGATTGACGAGCTCAAGACCAGTGGCGCAATCGTCTTTATTGACGAATTGCACATGCTGGTTGGAGCTGGTTCAGCGGGTTCGCAGGTTGATGCGGCCAACATTCTTAAACCAGCTCTTTCGCGGGGGGGTGAGTTGCAAGTCATTGGCGCGACTACTCTCAATGAATATCGCAAGAGTATCGAGTCTGATGCCGCGCTGGAGCGTCGCTTCCAACCGATTGTGGTTGAGCAGCCCAGTGTGGATGAAACTATTGAAATTCTTTACGGCTTGCGCGAGAAATATGAAGAACACCATCGTCTGCATATCAGCGATGAAGCCATTGAAACCGCCGCGAAGCTGAGTTCGCGCTATGTCAGTGAGCGTTTCTTGCCCGACAAAGCCATTGACCTGGTGGACGAAGCCGCTTCGCGTGTGCGCATGTACAAAAGCGACACGGCTGTCAACAGCAAGGATTTGATGAGTAAACTGCGTAAAGTCCGTGCTGAGCTCAAGGAAGCCCAGGCGGTTGAAGACAACGACAACATTCTGGCGCTGCTAAAACGTCAGGAAGAACTTGAAGCCAGCCTAAAAAGCTTACAAACTGGTTGGGATCGCGCCAACGCGCCTACCGTTACTGGCGAAGATGTGGCAGAAGTCATCTCGATGTGGACGGGCATTCCCCTTACACAACTCGCTCAGGAAGAAAGCGAACGCCTTTTGAACATGGAAGAAGCTTTGTCCGAGTCGATTATCGGTCAGGAAGAAGCCATTACTGCCATCGCCAAGGCTGTGCGACGCGCGCGGGCTGGGCTTAAAAACCCACGCCGGCCGGTTGGCTCTTTTATGTTCCTGGGTCCTACCGGCGTTGGCAAGACCGAACTCACCAAAGCGCTGGCACGTTTGCTCTTTGGCAACGAAGAAGCGCTCATTCAAATTGACATGAGCGAGTTTATGGAGCGTCACAGTATGAGCCGTTTGGTTGGCGCGCCTCCAGGATATGTCGGTTACGATGAAGCCGGTCAGCTGACTGAAGCTATCCGCCGCCGACCCTACTCGATTGTTGTCTTTGACGAGGTCGAAAAAGCTCACCCGGAAGCCTTGAATATGCTTTTGCAAATCATGGAAGAAGGCCATCTTACCGATGCCAAAGGTCTTAAAGTGGACTTCAAAAATGCCATCATCATTATGACCACCAACGTTGGCGCTGAGGTCATAAAACAGCAGACAAACTTTGGTTTTGCCCTGGCACAGGACGAAGAACTTGAAGAACGTCTGGCATACGACGATATGCAGAAAAAACTCATGGATGCCCTTAAGCGTCAATTCCGCCCGGAATTTATCAACCGCATGGATACGGTTATCGTCTTCCGCGCGCTTAACCGTGCCGATATCCGCAAGATTGTGGAACTTGAACTCGGGAAGGTGCAAGAGATGTTGATTGAACAAGACCTGACTATCTCCGCTACCGACGAAGCTTTTGACTTCATGGCTGAAGAAGGCTACGACCCCCCCGAAATGGGCGCGCGTCCGGTACGCCGGGTGGTGCAACAAATGATTGAAGAACCTCTCTCCGACGCGCTTTTGATGGGTCAGTTTGAGGCTGGTGACCATATCATTGCTGAACTCGAAGAAGAAGACGGCAAAAAAAACGGATTGTCTTGCGTAAAGAGGAGCGCATCGGCATTCTCGACGAAGAACAAGAGCCCGAAGCAGAACTTGCGCCGGCAGGAAGCTAACAATGGCTAAAAGTTACACGCGTTACGTTTGTCAGGAATGTGGAAAAACCACGTCACGTATGTTTGGGCGTTGCCCAAGTTGCGAAAGCTGGGATAGCATGATTGAGGAACTGGTAGAGGCAGAGCCTGCCGCCAGCTCAAAACTTATCAGCGTGGTTTGGTGGGCAACTCAAAAGTGCGTCCGCTGGCTGAAATCCAGGGCGCGCAGGAAGACCGTGTGCCCTTGCAGATGGAAGAGTTCGCCCGCGTTTTGGGTGGAGGCATTGTGCCTGGTTCGGTTGTGTTAATCGGTGGCGACCCCCCCGGCATCGGCAAAGCACGCTCATTTTGCAGATGGCCATGGAACTGGCGCGAAAGGATGTCGTGCTGTATGTGTCCGGCGAGGAATCAGAACGCCAGATTAAAATGCGCGCTGACCGTATTGCCACGAAAGATGATGCAAAGACAGCACATTTGCCCAAGAATTTACTCCTGGTAACAGAAACAAACCTTGGCACGATAATGCAACACATCGCTGAGCATAAACCAGCGTTGCTCATCATCGACTCCATTCAAACCATGACCTTGCCTAACATGGAATCAGCAGCTGGCTCAATATCTCAGGTGCGCGAAAGCGCCAGTCAGCTACGCGAAATTGCCAAAACCACCGGGCTGACCGTGTTTATCATCGGCCATGTCACCAAAGAAGGCGCGATTGCTGGCCCACGTGTGCTTGAGCATATCGTTGACACGGTTTTATATCTGGAAGGTGAGCATTTTCAGAGTTACCGGCTTTTGCGGTCGGTAAAAAAAACCGCTATGGTGCCACCAGCGAAGTGGGCGTTTTTGAAATGCAGGAACGCGGCATGGTTGAGGTGCGCAATCCCAGCGAAGTCTTTTTGGCGGAGCGCATGGTCAACGCGCCGGGTTCTGCTGTGGCAGTTACCATGGAAGGCACCCGTCCGCTTTTGGTTGAGGTGCAAGGCTTAACCACCCCCACTAATTTTGGCAACCCGCGCCGTATCGCGAATGGCATCAACTTCAATCGCTTGCTGATTATCGTGGCGGTTTTAACGCGTCGCGTGGGTCTTAATTTAGGCAATCAAGACGTAATTACCAATGTGGTGAGTGGCTTGAAGCTTGAAGAACCCGCGGCTGATTTGGCTGTCGCAACCGCTTTGGCGTCATCCATGCGCGATGTGCCCACACGCGCGGATACCGTGCTAATTGGTGAGGTTGGCCTTTCCGGTGAACTGCGTATGGTAGGGCAAATGCCAACACGCCTGCGCGAGGCCGCGAAGCTGGGCTTTAAACGAGCCATCGTTCCCCCCCGACGCGCGCGTAAAGGCGAACCCTGGCCCGATACCATTGAGATTTTAGAAGCGCGTTCCTTGCGCGACGCGCTCAAACTGGCGTTTGTTGAAGAGGAGAAATAAGTGCCACAGATATGCCCTGAAGTGTATCTGCGCATTTTGGTAAAAAGTTTAATAATGCAGCGCCAAAATAATCAATAGCTTGGTAGAATCAGGATATAGTCTAAAAGACTTAACCATCATGCCAGCGGAAGAAATCGTTAAACGCTACGATTCCTTAGTATAAAAGAAGGTTGCAATGAAAAAGAACATACTCGATTACATTCCCATCATCCGTCGTATTCGACGTAATCACGCTTTGGAACATGCCACAATGCATGTGCTTTCAGAGCGCTATCCAGGCTTGCGAATGATGGGCATTTCAAACCCAAAAGGTTTTCTGATGGTTGCCGACTTGCCCACCGAACTGATGACCGAAGCCACACTGGAGGCTAAGAATCGTTTGAAAGCAGGTGAAACAGATTTGGCAGTACATCCAAATTGCGGATCGAATATCGCCGTTCCCACCTTGGTGGCAAGCATGGTCGCGGGCAGCGTTTTGGCTTTAAGCACTGTCAACGAAAAGAAACCGAAGTGGTATCACTATCTGATTGCCGCTGCGTCTGCTGTCCCCCCCGCCTATTTTCTCGCCCGGCCTTTGGGTCCGATTACTCAAAAGTACATCACCACCAGTGGCGAAATTGAAGACACTCAAGTTAAGGGTGTACTAACCCAAAAGGTTTTGAATGGATCGGTTCATAAAGTAGATACTGAGGCATAACAAATGTCTGATTCGTCTGAATCACCAAGTTTTTATCTCTTGCGGGGGGGATGACAGCACACGTTTTCGTGAGCTGGTGGCAGGTTTTAAAGACGCTTTAGGCGATCCAGATACCGCCGATCTCAACACCACTCTCTTGGATGGCGAGACTTTGAATATTGACAGTCTGACTGCCGATGTCATGGCAATGCCTTTTTGGCACCACGTCGCCTGGTAATCTTAGAAAATGGACGTAGTTTTTGACGAAACAGGCCAAAACGCCAAAGACCGCTTTCTGAAATTGCTTGCAGAACTTCCCCCCCAGACCACGCAGTTGGTCGTGTTTGTTGACGACCAAATCATTAAACGCGGTGGCAAAGCTTATTGGGAAAACGTCAAAAGCTATGACTGGGTACTGGAATGGATCGGGCAAAATCCGTCCAGCGCGCAGGTGATGAATTGTTCCCTGCCCGATGTCGCCGATATGCCTGTGTGGATTCGACGCAACTGCAAAGATAAAGGTGGCACGATAGATAAGTCCGCTTCCGCGTTGCTTGCACAGTATGTGGGTAACGACACACTCCGTGCCGGGCATGAAATTGACAAGCTCATCGCCTATGCCGGTGAAGGTGGCACCATCACGACCAAAGATCTTGTTTTACTTACAACGCAAGACCAGGAAGGGGGGGATATTTTTGCCTTGGTGGATGCCTTGGGCGAACGCAACGGCAAAAAGGCGATGGAGCAATTTTTGTTGCTTACCGAAAAAAAGTGATGTCATGGAGCTTACAGGCATGATTCATCGCCAGTTCCGCCTGCTTATTCAAGCCCGCGAAGTGATGGATGAAGGCGGTCGTCAGGACAAAGTTCAGAGTGAGCTCAAGGTATTATCTTTTATAGCAGGCAAGCTTTATAAGCAAGCCGGTCGCTTTTCGATGGCGCAGTTGCTTGATATTTATGCGCGCTTGTTAAAAATTGACGAAGATATCAAAACGAGTGGTATGCCTGGCGTTATTGCTTTCCAGGTTCTGATTGCTGATTTAACTTTATAGCGTATTGAGTGCCTTTACTCAAAATTTTCACGCAATAGATTTGCGTTTTTATTAAACTTTTACCCAGTTTTCCTAGCCGTTTGTATTGTTTCTTAGTAGAATAGATTAGATGACAAACACTAAATTATAGCCACGAATGAGGAGGTATTGATGATTTGTCCATATTGCAATACAAACAATAAACCTGGCAGCAATTTCTGCATGGGTTGCGGTAGTAACTGGAGCAAAGTGCTCCTGTTGAGCCCGTTGCGGAAGAAAGTATTCAGGAACCAGTGGGCACAGAGCAAGAAGTTCCCGCGCAAAGTACTGATTCAGACGGGTTTGTGGACGCATATATTCCACCCGCACCTGGGTCTGTGCTCTACTCACCACCCCAGCCGACACACCCCCCCAAACTGTGCCACCACAAGTTGCGCCACAACAAGGCGAATTTGTGAACGCCCCCCCAGCCAAGCCGGTTTTGGGCCTGGGCAATCAGCGCAGCCAGGGTTTCAACAGGCACCCCCCCGCCTCCCATATACCAGGCACCTCCAAAAAAAAGAAAAGTAATGCTCTGTGGATTATCCTGGGCGTTGTGGGTGGTTTGCTGGTTCTTTGTGTGATTCTGTTCTTTGCTGTTATTCGACCGATCATCAATCGCACCAAAGACATTATCGAAGGTGAAATGCCAAATGTCATGGAGACAATAATCAGTGAATCTGTCGAAGAAACACCTGAAGTTTTGCCTACTGAAGCTGAAGTACCTCTGCCAACAGAGCCCGCTGGCGGCAGTCTTATTGGTTCAGACACTGTCTGGGAAGGTTTCCCTGCAACAGCGGAAGAAATAACCGCTGAAAATGCCTATCGTATGGAACAAGGTATGCGCTTTGGCGATGGCTACAGTTTGGCGATTAGCTATTCGCCTGATGGCAAATATCTTGCTGTTGCCACGTCAATCGGTGTTGATATCATGGATCCAAACAGCGGACAAAAAGTGAAACGTTTGTTGGATGATGAGCCTGTTTATGATCTCATTTTCGCTCCTAATGGTGATCTTCTCGCATCTACCTACGATGGCATATACCATTTCACCGCCGACAGCTTCGAGTCAATCTCCATGTTTGCTGAGAACGCTATTAATTACGAAATGACCCTTTCAAGCGATGGGAGTATTCTGGCTTCTGACTATTATGACGTTGCCTTGATTTTTAAGAAGACTGGCCAAACATACACTTACTCGCATGAGATCATTGATGGCGAAGATTATTATGTGATTGGTATTTCGCCAGATGGCACCAAACTCGCCTCCGGAAACAGTGATGGCGAACTCAAAATCTGGGACGTCGACTCTGGCAATCTCTTGAAAACAATAAATGCCCACACAGATTACATCAATCAGTTGGCCTGGTCACCTGATTCCAGTTTGATTGCTACAGCAAGTGATGATGACAGTTTGGCGATCTATAATATTTCTTCAGGCGAGAAAGTCTTTAGCAACAGCTTCGACAGCACTAATGGTACCGCAGTGGTGTTTTCCGCAGATGGCACCAAGTTGATAGCAAATGGTGATTATTCAGAAATTGCCGTTTGGGACATTAACGCTGGGTCACTTCTCAAGACTTTCACCTGGGGAGATACGTACTTCACAAACCTTGAGTTGAATACTGCCAACACAAGCATCTTCGCGCGCAATGATTATGGTCAGCTTATCCTTTGGGACTATGAAACCAACCAGCAAACCGAGTTGGCTGTAAACTATATTGATGCCTATTATTCACTTGCGATTTCCCCCCGACGGCTCACAATACTTCTATTTGGATAACAATGATTTAAGCATGATGATAGGTGAGAACGGCGAAGTTGTCTGGTCGCGGGTAGATGAGAGATTTGACCAAATGCTGGCGCCGGCTTTCAGCAAAGACGGTACGATGCTGTTGGGCGGTACCTATCATGGTTATTTCAATTTCCTCAAAGCGAACAATGGCACGGAACTTGATTATTTCGATGCGCATGATGACTGGATTCGTGATATCGCGATATCTCCTGACGAGAGCAAAATTGCCACTGCCAGTGACGATGAAACCGTAAAAGTGTGGGATTTCAATACCTTTGAGCTTTTGTTCACACTTGAAGGTCACACTGATTACGTGCGTACAGTAGCTTTTTCGCCAGATGGCCAGTATATTGCCAGTGGCGGTGATGATGAAACAGTTCGCATCTGGGACGCGAACACCGGTGCCAGTTTGCACGTTTTGGAAGGGCACGAAAACTGGGTGTTTGCGGTAGCCTTTACACCAGACGGAAGCATGCTGGGCAGCACTGGCTCGGATGATTTTGTGCTCTTCTGGGATCCTGTTACCGGCAATCAGATTCGTAAAATTAAAACAAGTGTATCTACAAAGTACAGTCTCGAATATACAAAGGACGGCAAAGCGTTTTGGGCACAAGATGGCAGGGAAGTAAAGCTTTATGATATTGAAGATGGTACCGTTCTTGTGACGCTCTCCGGGCATACCGGTAATATTGTTCGCGTGAGAATGAGCGCGGATGGCACTACCCTGGTGAGTGCTGGCTACGATGGTACGATACGCGTTTGGCGTGTGAAATGAGCCTAAACAGATAATAGATTTTGTTTGAATTATGTAAGGAATGTGTTATCATTCCTTGCATAACCCGGGGGGGAGCTCGCAAGGGCTGAGAGGGACCAAAAGTCCGACCCGTAAACCTGATCCGGATAATGCCGGCGGAGGGATGGAGCAAAACGTTAAACACCCTCCTGGCGAGGGTGTTTTGTTATGAAAAAAAGAAAAACGTGCAATTTTATTTAGCAATGGCGAAGCGCAAAATCCAGAGCGACTGCAAATTCGCGCGGATGACTATCTCATCGCTGTTGACGGTGGCCTGAAGCATCTTGAAAAACTGGGACTTAGTCCTGATTTGCTTATCGGCGATTTGGACTCTGTTGATTCACAAGATCTCCAAAACCTTGAAAGCAGCTCGGTAGAAGTTCTGCGTTTTAACCCCAAAAGATGATACTGACCTGGCACTTGCCCTGCGCGAGGCTATAAAGCGTGGATTTCAACGCATCGTCATTGCCTTTGGCTTGGGCGGACGTGTGGACCATCTTTTAGCTAGCCTGGGCTTACTCGAAGTGGCAAAAACCGAAGCCATAGAAATTTACTTTGATGATGGCACAACACGCGTTTTTTTTGTTTGACGACGAAATAACGCTTGATGCCGAGCCCCCCCAGGATTTAATTTCGCTTATCCCCCCCTGGCGCGGTGATGCGCTGGTGCATGAAACCCAAAACCTGGCCTACGCCTTGCGCGATGAATGGTTGCCTTTCGGTACAAGCCGTGGCGTCAGTAATCTTGCCCTTGCGCAAACCATACGGGTCAGTTTATCGAAAGGCGAACTGTTAGTTATTCACACGAAAACAAACGCTGACAAAGCATAGTTGAAAGGAAAATGATGAAAAACTTTTGCTTATACTCACGATATTCATACTGCTCTTCGCTGCATGCGCGCCTGATACAAATAATTTATCAGCAAGTCGGGTGCTGAATGTGATGACGCATGATTCCTTTGATATCACTGCAGAACTCCTGGCGAAATTCGAGCGTGAAAACAATGTCCGTGTCAACATTATCAAGGCTGGCGATGCCGGCAGCGCGCTGAACCGTCTTATCCTGACCAGTACTGCAGGCGCCAGCGAAGCGGACGTTTTCTATGGCCTTGATAACAGTTTTCTTTCCCGCGCCCTCGAAAACGAAATTTTCGAGGCTTATCAGGCGCCTGCTCTGACGCATATTGATGCCAGTTTTCAGCTGGATACATCCAACCGCGCCTTGCCGATTAACTATGGCGATGTCTGCATCAACTACGATAAAGCCTGGTTCGCGGATCATGGACTGGCAGTACCCACTTCGCTTGAAGACTTGACCCTGCCTGCTTATCAGGGCCTGCTGGCTGTTGAAAATCCCAGCACTTCGTCACCTGGCCTGGCGTTTATGATGGCGACCATCGCCCATTTCGGTGAGGATGGCTGGCTTGACTACTGGAGACAACTCAAAGATAATCAGGTCGTTATTGCTGCAGACTGGGAAACCGCCTACTACAGCAACTTTTCAGGCTCGTCGGGCAAGGGGGGGCGCAACCGTTGGTTGTGTCTTATGCTTCCAGTCCTGTCGCGGAATTCATTTATGCTGAAGTTGAACTTGATGAAGCGCCGACGGCTTCCATCGTGGCAGAGCATGCCTGTTGGCGTCAAATTGAGTTCGCTGGCATCGTGAAAGGCACTCAGCAGCGCGCGTTGGCTGAAAAGTTTATTGACTTTCTCTTGAGCAAGGACTTTCAGGAAGACTTGCCCTTGCAAATGTTTGTTTATCCGGTATTGCCGGAGGCCCTTTTGCCCGATGAATTTACGCGGGCCAGCCAAGTCCCTGAAAAACCCGCCACGCTTGACCCTGCCGATATTGCCAAAACCGTGAGTTGTGGGTTGAACAGTGGCTTGAGTTAATGTTAAGCAACTAAGCGAATGTTTGGTTGGATTATTGAAAGGACATAAAGAGAAGTACAAGATGAAACGCTCCATTTGGCAAACACTATTGTTATGGGTGCTGCCACTCGCGTTTTTGCTGATTTTCTTTTATCAGCCCTTGTTGGCGATCTTCCGTTTGGTCTTTTCTGCCCAGTTTAGTCAGGGCTGGAAATTGTTCAGATGGTCGCAAATCACCAAACCACTTGCTTTTACCCTGTACCAGGCCACACTTTCCACAGTGCTGACGCTTGTTCTGGGCTTGCCCGCAGCTTATCTGTTCGCGCGATTTGATTTTGCAGGGCGCAAGTTTTTGCGGGTGCTGATTACCATTCCGTTTATTCTGCCCACAGTCGTCGTGGCTGCCGCGTTTAACACGCTTTTGGGTCCACGTGGCTGGCTGAATTTAGGCTTGATGTCCCTGTTTAACTTGAGCACACCGCCGATTAATATGCTCAACAGTCTTAGTGCCATTCTGTTGGCGCATATTTTTTTACAATACGTCAATTGTGATTCGCATGGTTGGTTCTAATTTAAGTCGCCTCAGGCAAAACCTGCCTTTGGCAGCGCAAAATTTGGGCGCGTCTCTCTGGCGGGCTTTTAAGGAAGTAACCTTACCCTTGCTGATGCCATCCATTCTTAGCGCGACGCTCATGGTCTTTTTGTTTGACTTTACCAGTTTTGGCGTGGTGCTCATGTTGGGCGGGCCACATTTCTCAACACTTGAAGTGGAAATTTACAACCAGGCTATGAACCGCTTCAATTTACCGGTAGCGGGCTTACTTTCAATCGTGCAACTTGCCTTTACGCTTTTGGTGAGTGTGTTAATCAATCGTAGTAAGCAACCACGTTATGGCAAAGCAGCTTTGGCATCTGAAAGTTCCGGTTTGCGCGAAGCCGAAACACGCTGGGAGAAAATTTTTGTCATCGTCATGGTTGTTGTTTTACTTTTACTGATGGTAACGCCGACCTTGAGTTTGTTAACGCGTTCCTTTTTTTTACCTTTGACGCGGCGCGGGGGGGTGAGCGTGGTGAACTAAAAACTGGGTTCACTTTGCGCTATTACCGCGAACTTTTCGAAAACCGGGAGCAATCCCTGTTTTATGTGCCCCCCCCATTCTCGCGATTCGCAACTCTATGATTTACGCCGGCATAACCATGCTGCTGGCGACGGTACTGGGGCTGATATCGGTTTACGCTATTCAAAAGTCGGGCAAGCTGAGCCGTTTTTTTGGAGCCCCCCCTTATCATGTTGCCTTTGGGTGCCAGCGCGGTGACGCTTGGTCTGGGCTTTTTAATTGTCTTTGGTGGCACAGTGCTTACCCAGGGGCGTTTTCAGGCGCTCATTCCTGTCGCCCATACCTTGGTCGCTTTGCCCATGGTCATCCGCACGCTTTTGCCTGCCTTGCGGGGAATTCCGGAAAATCTGCGTCTGGCAGCGAAGAGTATGGGCGCCAGCCCTTTGCGCGTGTTTCGGGAAGTTGATTTGCCTGTCCTTTTAGAGCGATTGCGGTGAGTTTGCTTTTCGCTTTTACGATTTCACTGGGTGAATTTGGCGCATCAAGCTTTTTGAGCAATACTGCCATGCCCACGATTCCGGTTGCCATCTATCGCTATCTTTCCCAACCCGGCGCGTTGAATTACGGGCAGGCACTGGCGATGTCGAGTCTTTTGATGGTGGTTTGTGTGGCAGGCAGTTTGATAATCGAGCAGATTCGTCTGCCGGGTGAGGAAGTGTTTTGATGTTAAGCGTACGTGATATTTATAAAACCTATGAAGGCGCGCCCTTATTGAACGGGCTAAGCTTTGATTTAGCTCAGGGCGAAATCATTGCCCTTTTGGGCACATCAGGCAGCGGTAAAAGCACCCTGTTACGCATAATTGCCGGGCTTGAGGAGGCGGAATCCGGCGCGGTTTACTGGGATGGTGTTGACCTTGCCCAAACACCTGCCCATCAGCGTGGTTTTGGTTTGATGTTCCAGGATTACGCCCTCTTTCCGCACCGTAATGTTTACGAAAATATCGTTTTTGGCTTGCGTATGCAAAAACGCCCTGAAGCGGAGATTGAAAAAAAATCGTGGGTGAACGGCTCAAATCAATCCGCATGGAAAGCTTCGCCAAACGACCTGTGACCGAACTTTCGGGTGGCGAACAGCAACGCGTCGCTTTGGCACGTGCTTGGCACCCGACCCGCGCCTCTTGATGCTTGACGAACCGCTTGGCGCGCTTGACCGTGGCTTGCGCGAAGAACTCACCAAGGAACTGCGCCAAACCTTGCGCGACAGCCACAAGCCAGTTATCTATGTCACCCACGACCGTCAGGAAGCTTTTGGTCTGGCGGACCGTTTGCTCATCTTGCATGATGGGGTGATTGTGCAAGACGGCAGTCCACAGGAGCTCTTTGAACGCCCGGCGAACGCTGGGTAGCAGAGTTTTTAGGCTTGGGCAATCTCATCAGCGCGAATGATTTGACGAAAAACGCCATTCAGGAAGAAAAGCCCAAGGCAAGCGACGATGACCGTTGGCTATTGCGTCCCTTCGACGCGCAAATCGGTGAATCTCAGACAGATACCTCCTTTCAATTTGAAGGTGAGATTTTGGATTGTGTCTACATGGGGGGGAACGATACCAAACAGGGCTGCGTACCGCGCAAGGAACTGTGCTATCCATCGAAACCCCCCCACATTTGTGCGTGATGGGCGAAAAAAATTAAGGTCTACTGGCCAGCGGAGAAAGTTCAATGCCTCAAAAGCTAAACTTACACATTCCAAACCCTGCCAGACAACTCAAAATCATCAAACATCACGCTGGGTCAGAAAAGATATACACCTGGTCTGGTCAACTGCTTAGCGGAACGCCAAATAGTCGCCGTGTTAACGCTTGCTTCAATGGCAATCCTGGCTATGCTGGCAAGGTCTTGCTTGAGCCTGGCGACCGTTTTGTGGAATCTTACTTCACCGACTGCTGGTACAATTTTTTTCCAAATCTATGCCGGACAGAGCAACCTAATAAAATGTCTTTACTTCAACATATCCCGTCCGGCTGTTTTCTACGATGACCGCATTGAATGGGAAGATTTGTCACTTGATTTGCTCGTCTATCCTGATGGTTTAAAGCAACTATTAGATTTGGATGAATTCGCTCTTTTAAACATTGACGAAAAAAACACGCCAAATCTGCTGGCAGACCATTTCTGATCTTGCAAACACAGACTTGACGTGTTTACTTTAATTCGAGCTAAATATTAGCCAGTTTTCCTGAACTAAGGCAGTGAGTGTAGCCATTCAAAGAATGGGCCACAAACCAGTGGGGGGGTGCTGGTAATCATGCCGACCATAAACAAAACGCTTAGAACCACCATGATTATGCTAAATGCCAGCCCTACCCAGCCTAAGACGATACCGGCGATAGCCATGCCCTGGCCTTCCAAAGTGCCGTTGCTTTCGCGGATTTCGTTGCGCGCCACGTAACCGGTTACCAGAGCGGCAATGGCACCGAAAGGCGCAAACTTGAAGTTCAGAATGCCAGCGACCAGGCTGACAATCGCCCAAACGGAATACGATTTTGGGGGGGAGCGGGCGGAGGAGGGGGGGTGGCAAGGTTTGATAGGGCGCTGGCTGAGGCGGTTGTTGAGGCGCCTGATATGGCGCTGGGCCCTGGGGGGGAGCCTGCTGTGGGGGGGCTTGTTCCTGGGGGGGTGGGATGTTTGGATCAAAGTTGTTGCTCATAGTTCTCCTTTTTTTTAGTTGAGCTTCCTTTTTGCTTCTACGTTTCCTTACAATCCAGGCGATGAGCCAAATCAGCAAGAAAACGAGAATAACCATAAGGATGGGGGGGGCTACTACAGATAGTACGGATATGGCGACCGCTGAAGCGTCTTCGGCGGTACTAACGACGGGCGCGCCCACGCCAGCGGTGCTCACATTGACGGCGGGTCTGACCACAAGCGCTTTTGTGGCGTGGACTGAACCAGCTACCAGCAAACCACAAATCAGGGACAGTACCGGGCTGATATCAGTGATGATGTTCGCGCTGGCAGCGAAGATAATTGCCCCCCCGGCGACTGGGCGAATGACGCTTTGAACGATGTCGTTCACATGGTCAACCGCGGGGGGGACTTTATCAGCGACAATCTCTACAACTGACAGAACGATTAA
>JMBV01000115.1_pt1 | contig 30531 bp, 46 predicted proteins | sample 616531 | NCBI WGS metagenome assembly JMBV01 (sample SAMN02727904, study PRJNA239997) | anaerobic digester metagenome | biome: anaerobic digester; isolation source: mesophilic anaerobic digester inoculated with municipal waste water sludge... | place: Germany: Bielefeld University, CeBiTec ...
GGATTTAAGGCATCATACCACTCTACAATCCGCGACGGCTTAAGAGAATCTGACACATGATGAAAGCGTAAGAACTCACGATGATGTCAAAGCACGAGTCCTTGATTGCGTCCGGTAATCCTTGCGCAAAATCAAAGCAAAACAAATGCGCTTTGGGCATCTTCTCCTGCGCGATACGGCACATTTCTGGCGAGAAATCCAAACCACTGATTTCATAGCCAGCGTCATACAACTTTTGGGTCAGTTTCGCCGTGCCAAAGCCCAGGTCTAGCACCTTTGCCCCCCCAGGTTTGGCTTTAATAGCATCCAGCAAGCTTTCCAGCGTGCGTCTGTAGCCCGCAAAAGGATACAGATTTGCCTCATCGCAGGCAATCACATCGTCATCATATTCCAAAGACCATCGGTCAAAAAAAATGCAGCGTCCATCTTCACACATCCGTTGAGATCCTTGGTCTCAGCAAGTCATTTCGGGTCAATGATAATCAGTTTCGTTGACAATTCAAGGGCTTGCATCTAAACTTGATTTATGCTTGCCCACGTTTATTCTTGCGCTGTTATCGGTCTGGATGGTGTCACAATTGATGTCGAGGTTGACTATGGTCAGGGCAACCCAGGACGCATTACTGTGGTCGGTCTGCCCGATGAAGCTGTAAGAGAAAGCCGTGAACGCGTTTACTCAGCCATCAAAAACAGTGAACTTGGCTTTCCCCGCAAACCGATTACCGTCAACCTGGCACCTGCCAGCGTACGCAAAGAAGGTCCTGCTTTTGACCTGCCCATCGCGGTTGGCGTTATCATCACTTACAATCAGGTACCCCAAGCCACTGTGGAAGATTCAATGTTCGTGGGTGAACTCTCGCTGGATGGCTCCCTGCGCCATGTGCGCGGTGTGCTTTCCATCGCCGCCCATGCCCGCGCGGAAGGCTTTAAAAAAAATTGTATGTGCCCGAAATGGACGCAGCCGAAGCCGCTCTTATCCCGGATATCGAAATATATCCGGTAAAAACGCTCAGTGAGTTGGTCAATCATCTTACGGGTGGAGAAAAATCCATCCCGCCAGCGCACGCGATGTGGGTGCCAGTATTCAAGTCTTTAACGAAACCGATTTCAGCGAAGTCAAAGGGCAGGAACACATTAAACGCGCCCTGGAAGTCGCCGCGGCAGGCGGGCATAATGTGCTTATGTCCGGCTCACCTGGTGCCGGCAAAACGCTGATGGCACGCGCGTTGTGCTCCATTTGCCAAACTGAGTATCGATGAAGCCCTCGAAGTGACTCGCATTTACTCGATTTGCGACATGCTCCCGCCCGAAACGCCACTGATACAATCCCGACCGTTCAGAGCACCCCCCCACCACACCATCAGCCATGCTGGAATGGTTGGCGGTGGGCACGTTCCGCGCCCGGGCGAAATTTCGCTCGCGCATCGGGGGGGTGTTTTATTCCTGGATGAACTGCCCGAATTTGGACAACGCATGCTGGACGTCCTGCGCCAGCCCATGGAAGACAAAGTTGTCACCATCAGCCGCGCGCAAGGCTCGCTCACCTTCCCTGCCAATTTTATGCTCGTGGGCGCGATGAACCCCCCCTGCCCGTGTGGCTACGCGGGGGGATAATCTGCGCCAGTGCACCTGTATGCCAGCCGCCATCACTAATTACCAAAAGCGCATTTCGGGACCCTTGCTGGACCGCATTGATATCCACGCGCACGTTCCCCCCCGCGTTGATTTCAGAAACTAAGCAGCCAGCGCCAGGGAGAAAGTTCGGAAATTATTCGCGCGCGCGTTGAAGCTGCCCGTCAAAAACAAACGGAACGTTTTGCCGGTACGCGTTTGGTGAGTAACGCGGATATGACGCCTGCTGAAATTCGCCAGTTTTGCAAGCTGGACACACCTTGCGAACAGCTGATGAAAACCGCCATGCGCCAGATGCGCTTGACCGCGCGGGGGTTATCATCGCGTGCTCAAGCTTTCCCGCACGATAGCGGATTTGGACGGTGTCGAAAATATCATGCAACACCACATCGCTGAAGCATTGCAGTATCGGGCAAAAGAGCAGGAATAGTTCACTAATAATTCTTTAACCCTTTCTCATTTGTACCAGCGTGCTCTCCCTAACATGTTTACATTTATCGGAATAAAATCATTTTCCCCCCCTTATACTAAGTGGCTACGCGCAATAACAGGTTGATTTCCGCATTCCCTACCACCCATCGCTCCCCCCCTTTACTTAGTGGCTACGCGCATTAATCTCCAGTGGTTTTTATAACACTACATACTATCCTCCCTTAAAAATCACAGGGCGCTTGCACACCCTGTGATGAAACTAAAAACCTAGTTATTAGCTAAACCTGAACTTACCCGCAGCTTTTATTCTTTCGTCCAAATAACAGGCAGATAAAGACGATATTCCACCACAGGTGGCTGCGTTGGCGTTGGCTCTGGCGTTGGGGTAGGTTGAGGACTAACCTTCACTTTCACAGTCCAGGAATGCATGCTTATTAACGCATTCCCCCCCGCCATCTCAGGATGCACCAAATCAGTTGTATCTTTAACGACAACACGAATAAGATGCTCACCAGGCTCATCTTCTTTGGTTTCAAAAGTAAAGCTCGTTCCGTTTGCACCGGGGGGGATCGGGCTCATGCCATCGTACCACTGCACACTTGAGGCTGGCCCCCCCCAACAGGTTGCAAAAGTTCAAATGAGAAAGTCAGGTTGGCGGGATGGGTCAGCTCAATCACAGTTTCTTCAGGCAGAGTCGTCCCAGGCTCGATTTGTCTCAAACCTGTCTCCGGCTCGCCCCAACCGCCCTCATAAAGTCGCAACACCATGGCCTGACTGGGCACCGCGCAAAACGGTCGGTGCAAATACTTCATCAAACAATCTTCTCCAGGGCGATACATCCCCGTCGGACGGTAGCGCGCGCCTTCAAAAGACCTACAAAATCAGGTCCATAACCCCCCCAGGATTTGTAGGAATAGGCGTTGAAGGCAATATCCAGGGGGGGTTCCATTTAATTTTCGCGCGCGTGTTTTCATCGGTTACATTCGCTTCGCAAGGTGGGTCATTTGTTTTATCACTGCAACTTGGATAGTTGAAATATCCTGGATATTCATCAGCCAAATCGCCAAAGGAATGACCAAACTCATGCTGAGCAACTGAAACAACGTTACTGTCAAAAGTCATGGTTGCCAGCCTGTCACCGCCAGAGCCACCGTAACCATTATCATTGAGAATCATAAAAATTGAATCCCAGTCCGGATAGTGGATTCCCGCTTGAGCAAAGGTCGTGGTGGCGTTAACCATCACCAACCTAAACGTGTGATAACCGCAGTAACGTCCATCGTAGAAAGTATCCACAAAGGTGCCATTTTTGGGATTATTAGCCATCTCCCCCCCATCCCGACAACAGTTGGGGGGGTTATCCGACCCCGGACAACTTGGATTATACGTTGGATAGTCCGTGCCACTTTCATTAGATGGCGTAAACAGAACATTCACATTGTAGTAGTTTTCATACTCCCCCCCTAGCGGAGTGATATTAAAGAAACCATCGTGAATGTGATTGATATTGCTTTGATACAAGGATTGCTGCGCCTGGGTATATCCATCACCCATGAACAAAATATCCACGCGGTTGGCTGGGTTTCCGTGGGTGCCTAATTTCGTTAATTGCCCAACTTTTTCCTGCTGAATTGCTGGAACTTCTCGAGCCATGCTCTCCAAATTGATTTCAGTCACGACATCTTTATCAGATTTTTTTCAGACTCATGGTTGTGCCTTTGATAACTGGCACACGCACCACAAAAACAGTCTTATCGCGTTCAACGAAGTGTCCCTGAATAGGATCATCCGGATTTTCACCGCCAAATTCACTTCGAATCAAGCCAGATACACGTTCAGTCTTCTGAAAACGACTTTACCGCTCGCATCAGTCAGTCGCACGATTACCGGTTGGTCATTCCGATTCGGTCGCGCCAAAGCTTCAGCAATCATTTCATCAGAAAAATTAGTGAGCGGTGCCGCGAGTTGCACCTGCATTTGGGAGTGAACCGAGACATATCCCGTTTCATCCATTTCACAAATCAAATACCAGGATTGATTGGTATATCCATCTGGATGGTGGACGGCGACAGCACGCGCGCTGACTCCTGAAAACCGAACGTGGCCAGTATCAAGACCATTGACAGAAGCAGTAACAGGTACTTGGGGGGGAATGACGCATTTTTTTACACCTCGTTTATTTAATTTTCCTGCGCCATTTTATTACAGATGTCTATTTAAAGCCGCCCTTTTTACAAAAAAAAGCTGCCCGTGTTTTTTGGGCAGCCTTCACGCTTAGAAACGAAATAATTTTAGCCGTGTTTGGCTTCAAAGTCTTTCAGGAATTCGACCAGCGCCACAACGCCTTCCTTGGGCATGGCGTTATAGATTGACGCGCGCAGACCACCAACAGTGCGGTGACCCTTGAGGTTTTCAAAGCCGGCAGCCTTGGTGGCGGCGACAACTTTGGCATCGAGTTCTTCATCACCAGTAACGAAAGGCACGTTCATCAAGCTGCGGTCTTTCTTATCCACAGTACCCTTGAACATCTTGCTTTGATCCAGGAAGTCATACAGGGGTTTGGCTTTCTCAACGTTATTTTTGTGAACAGCTTCCAGACCGCCGATGCTCTGCAGATACTTGAAGACTTTGCCACAGAAGTAAATTGCCCAGCAGTTGGGGGGTGTTGTACATGGAATCGCCCTTATCCTGAACATGGTAGCGCAAGTAAACCGGTACGCTCTCGTCGATATCTTCGCGGATCAGGTCTTCGCGGATGATGACAATCGCCATACCAGCAGGGCCAACGTTCTTTTGCACACCACCATAAATGATGCCATAATCGGACACCTTTACAGGTTTGGAAAGGAACATGGAGCTTTGGTCAGAAATCAAAATCTTACCCTTGGTGTTGGGCAGTTCCTGATAGGTGGTGCCATAGATGGTTTCATTTTCGCAGATGTAGAGATAATCAGCATCTTCGCTAATGGGTAAATCAGAAACATCGGGCACATAGGCGTAGTTGCGATCCTTGCTGTTGGCAACAACATTCACTTTACCAAACGAGCTGCTTCTTTGGCAGCGTTGTTGGACCAGCTACCGCTTACAACGTAATCAAAAACGCCATTTTTCTTGAGATTCATGGGAATCATCGAGAATTGCAGGGTTGCGCCACCCTGGATGAAGAGAATCTTATAATTCTCGGGAATGCCCATCAGCGCGCGCAAATCGGCTTTGGCTTCGTCATGAATGCCCTGGAAAACTTTGCTGCGATGGCTCATTTCCATCACACTTTGGCCGGAACCACGATAGTTGAATAACTCTTCGTGGACTTCTTCCAAGACTGGCAAGGGTAACATGCTGGGACCGGCTGAGAAATTGTAAATTCGATCGTATTTCATTTTTATTAATCTCCTTTATGGTTGCTTGTTTATCTTCAGGCGCACAAAAACAAAACCTGCTTATTTTTGGGCAAGTTGGCCTGTTGAAATCATAGTCCGCAATGCTGATTCGGTCAAGTGAATCAGACCTAAATCGGTGGTTTTAGCGTTATTAAAACGCCTTTTTAGCGGTCAGCTACGCCTGTATTAGGTTGTAAAATTATGCCTGTAAACGCCACCACTTAAAAACTGCAAATCGCATTTTACCTGTTCGCCAGGCTGCTTTATAATCAGACCATGGCAAAATTAGTCCGTGCGGAAAAGCAAAACTGGTTGCTCCTCGAAAAAATAGGTAGTGGCGACGCGGGTGAAGTCTGGCGTGTTGAATCCGAAATCAGCCAGCAACGCGCCGTACTCAAACGCCCGGTGCAAAACGTATCCGGTGGCACGATGATGCGCCAGGCATCGCAAATTGAGGCTGAAGGAAAAATACTAGCTGACCTTGAAGGTGTTGACAGCAGCCGAAACCGCATTCACGTGCACACCCCCCCTGCTCATCGACAAAAGCCCATCCGGAACATCGGGCACCAGCGGACTTTTATCATCAGCGAAGAAGTCAGTGGCATATCCATCACCACCCTGCTCGATAAACTCCGCCAAGGACAATCGCCTTTCTCGCAAGTACTCACCCTCAAGGTGCTGGCTGCCAGCTTTCAACTGCTTAGGCAAGTTCACGCCAAGGGCATTTTGTGGAACGACGTCAAAATGGACCACATCTTTTGGGACGAAAGCGAAAACAAAATGTCCTTTATTGACTGGGGGTAACGGACTGAGATTTGACCCCCCCGAAGCACCGGGCGAACAGCTCAACCCGGGGGTGGACTTCCAGCAACTGGTAAACGAAGGCCGGCAATTACTTACCCAAGTTTCGCCAAGCTTGATCCAAGACCTGGCATGGCCTGTAACAAATACCGGTTTTAGCCAAATGGACATTTTCCATCTGCAAATGCGCGTGGAATATCTTAAAAACCACCTGGCCATGCGCGTTATCGAATACCAGCTTTTGTTTGATAAGCACTTAGAATCTGCGGACGATATCCAAAGTCTCCACGCCGCACTTGAACTCAAAAAGGGCTTGGAACTATTAGGCGTTCAGGTCGAAAATCAGGAGATTTTACAAATTGCCCAAAAGCTTTGGCTTACTTTTCTTGAAAAAAAACGTCGCTAAAAGTGGCTATCAGATCTTACAAATTGTGGAAAAAGCCTACCTTTGCCACCTCACTGGCAAATGGCAAGCTACTTTTTCAAAAGCTTGCAAGCCCATGAACATGAAAACCTGCATGAACTCATCCAAGCCACGCTCGAAGAAAACTGGTCAGATGCGATGTGGGTATTCAGCAGGGATTTTGCCGGATATTTCAAAGCCGACGACACCAAAAGCGTTTTATTGTCTATGCGCAAGCTGGCGAACATCGCTGGAGATAAATCAGCCATTATCCTGAGATACTGCCATCCATCCAGCAAAATCTCGGGCAAAACCTGCATCGCCTGCGTGCCAACAATACTGTCCAACCGGAACTGCTGTCCCAACTGGAAACGACGCAAATTCAACTGGCCAACATCCAGCAAACCTGGACCCAGTTGGCGGAAAAAGAAACCTTGGGCGAAAAACTGCTTAACACACGCGAAATTCTGGCGCAACTGGCTGCCATGGGACTAAACATCCCGCCTAGTTATCAAGCCAGTTTAACCACGATGCTGTCCAAAACCCGCGAGATTTACCGCGCCTGGGCAAATGGGGAAATTGAACTAGTCCAAAACCTTCTGCGTGAACTCTTCGTACTTGACCCCCCCACCTTACAATATTTGCAGGACATCGACACAGAACTGCAAAAAGCACTGAGTGGGTTGAAGCACTCAAAACTGGCCCGCAAGCTGAGCAAAGCCTGAATCAGTTTGGTGATGAACTCCTGGCTACTTTCCCGTTGGTATCTCTGAAACTGGGCACTCCTGGCTGGCTTAACGCCATGTACACAACGGCAACGGTCTTACAAAAATGTCAGGATTTGGAAGAGATGCGCGCCCAACTCAGGCAAATTGGTATACCCTTAGACTGGGCAGAACATGGTTCGCTGAAACTGGACTTTCAAGTACCAGCAGAACCACTTACAAGCCTTACTGCCACTCAAGAAGAAGCCCTGTCTAAATTCCACAAAGCGCTTACTAACAATACCGACAGCCAAAAAGCGTATGAAAACCTAAAACCATTTTACCCCCCCAGTACGCTTTTCTGTATGCAAAAATCAATGAGCAATTCAAAAACATCTGGCTACTCCAAATCCCGAAAACAGACGCTTTTGACATTGAACTCTTCCCAAAAACCGACCAGGCACGCGTAAAGGAACTAATGCAAGTCCTAAAATATATTGAAGACTGGCGCGCTAGCACGCAATCGCGCGCCTTTGGCTTCGCCCGCTCCGCGCCACAGACCACGCAAAACTGGCGTCTTTTGGAAGAAATTAACATCGCCAGCAAACAATGGCGGGGGGGATTCATTTTGCCCACTTTATCGAGAATAAAACAAAAAGACTGGAAATTTTCAGCAGACCAAGACCCCCCCAGACAAAGCCCTTATCCCACATTGATAAATTGCACCCGCCAACTCAGCAAGCTCAATCTCGCCTGGAAAAACGTTGAACATCGGGGCATCTTTCCGGAAAGTCTGGCGGATATGTCCGCTTACGCCACCCAAGCGCAAAGTCTTTTTTTATCAGTTCTGGACTTCGCTTGAAAAGAACAGTATCGCTGCCCACCGCTGGCTGGTAATGGTTAACCAAGCCATTTTCAGCGAAATCAACCAAAGCCTTTTACTTATTATGCGCCAGTTGCTTGCCTTGTCGAGAAGCTTGGACGTTATCAATACCGCTGATATGGCTCGCACACGGTTGGCACTCAATAGTGCTGGGGAAATCATGTTTACCTTGGAACGCCTTAACAGCTTGATTTTACCCCCCCAGTCGTGACTTTAATCTCTACAGGCACTGGCGACAGCAATATCTTGATTTAATCCAGGAAGGCAACGTAAATAAAATCCGCGAGAACATTCAGTCTATTGAAAGCATCCATCCCCCCCTTCTGCCTTGGCTGGATGAACTGCTAAGGCGCGATACCGACTACTTTAATCTACCTGAAGAGCAAAGATGGTAGAATAAATAGTTAGAGGAAAAAAATGCGATACGAAACACTTGATTCGAATACTTCATACTATTTGGGTGAAGCACTTGACACTTGGTTTAGTGTAGGATATCGTGACATAGCTGTTCCTGAAGCAGCGGGGGGGTCAAGCGCGCGCGTTTTTTTTGTTGAAGCACACTGATGGCACATTGCCATGGCGTATAAACCCCCCCGCTTTTAAGGTGATGCGCCACGACAAGCAAGCCTATGCCACGCCCCTTTTCGTGAGGAGTTTAAGATACTGGGAAACCTCAAAGGCATCGACGCCATCACACCCATGCTTCAAGGTGGTTTTTTTTCAAGCCGGGACCAGACACGATTTGGCCTGATGAACTCGCGCCAAGTTCAAAAATTCTCGAATTGCAAGGTGGCGGACAAAACATCAAAGGCACCCTGGCTGTCTTTGAACCTGACGAAGTAGACGATATCCTTGAGCAGTTTGATGAACGCCTTCAGGATGGCTGGTTACCTTTCCTGATCTTAGAACGACGCTGGGAAGACAATCTTTATTTGCTTTGCGATGCTGGTTACACCAAAGGCAATTTTATTCAAAACCTGAGCATGAAACAAGTGCTTGATATCGCTATACAAATTACTGACATTCTCGAAAAAGCCCACGCGCAAGGTGCAGTTTTCCTTGACCACAAACTTTTGCATTACTACTGGAACGAACCCCGTCAAAAAGTAATTATTCTTGACTGGAATATTGGTCGGTGGCTGGGCAAAGACATCGCACCAGAAATTATTCGCGATGACCTGTTACAGTTCAGCGCACGTGCTTTGCACCATCTCTTCACCGGGCAACAAGCACCTGGCGCAGCGGTAGTTGGTGGTAATCGCCCTGAAGAAATAGCCAACTCACCAACCCAGTTTAAGGCGTCTTATTCCTTTGATGTACAAAATCGATTAAACAAAGACGAAATGCGCTTTCTTGAAAATGCCCTTCAAAGCAAATTGCTAGTGCAGCAGAAATGAAAGCCCAGCTGGCTATTCTTGCGACCAAACGTTAAGTGAATAAAGCGATTTTTAGGATAACGATGATCAAAACTTTAATTGAACAAGCCCAAAAAGTACTTGTTTCCACTAAGCCGAGCGATGATGAACTGTTGCACGCCCAAAGCGAACTGGCATCTTTTCTTGACGCCTTAAGCACTGGCCGAATGAGCGTAAAAGTTGATATTGACGACCTTGAAGAATCCGAAAGGCTGATGCGTGAACTAAAGCGGGAAATCAACCGTCGCCAGGCCGGTATGCCCGCACAAACACCTCAGGCTAAACCAGTCTTCGACACCCAAGCTATACCGGTAACCCATCAAGAAACATCGCCCACAGCGATAATACCCGAAACACCCGAACTTGTCGCCACCCCACCACCAGTATTTTCGCAAATTTTACAAAATGACAATTTAGGTGGCTTTGACAGCGACCCCCTGAAACGTTTCTTCCAGTCGGCCCATGACCCCGAAGCAGAACGACTGATGGACCAGGCCGAAGAAGCCTTTTACAAAGGCAATTATCAAGTCGCCATTCCCTTGTACGAAAAGGTTATCCAAATGGAACCTTCCTGGGCACGCGCCCAGGAGCACCATGCTGAGGCTGAAGAATACCTGCGTTCTGGTAATATCCCCAGCGTCGCTTTGCCCCCCCTGAAGCCGGTAAAGCTTACGGTAAAGCGCAAAGTGCGGCGCGTGTATTCCGCTATCAAATCGCGCTTAATTACCTCGATGATGCCTTTGACCATCTTGAAGAAGCCGGTATTAAACGCTGGCGCGAAGGTGAGGACTTACGCGCTGACCTTGAAAACCAAATGCAAGCTTACGACGTCTACAAGGAAGGTCTTAATCTTCTCAGTTTGGGCGATTTACAAGCCGCGTTCAGTAAAGTTCAAACCGCCGCCAGTGCAGTTGCAATCCCCCCCGAATACATCGACAAAGCCAACGAAATTCGCGCGGATATCAGCGCGATAAACGAAATCAGCGACATCGTTAGTATGAGTGGCAAAATTCCGCCTGCTATGTTGGCTGACGCGAAAGGTAAGCTGGAACGTATTCGCATGAAGTATGGTGAAATTGAACAAATCAGACGGTTGCGCACACGCCTGGATTTGATGATTCCGGCGATGATACAAAACCTGCTAGATAACACCCAACGTCTGAAACAGGAAGCTGCTGACGCGCCAACCGCGACCATTGCCAAACAAAAAGTCACTGCCACCCGCGAAAATCTTGACCTTTTGCGCCAGCTTGAAGCCTACGATGCGGAAAGCCTTAACCTTGAAGACGAAATTAGCCGCCTGGAAACTGAAATCCACACAAATCTAGATGCCATCGGACGCGCCAAAGAAGCTTTTGAAAGTGGTAACAAGTTTTTCGCATTGGAATCCTGGAAAATAAGTCGCAATGCCCGCAAACGCTTCCCGCAAGACCCTGATGTACTGAAGCTAAAACGAAATTATTACCCGAGTTATGCGGTTGGCATTTTAGGCATCCTGGTTATCAGCGCTATACTCATCGTCACAGTAAGCGTTGGCATCCGCCGTATCAGCGCAGGCATCCACGCGCGCAACCTTGCCAAAACACCCACGGTGACAAGCACGCCGACTATCACGCTTACTTCAACGCCAACACTAACCCTGAGCCAACGTTAACGCCAACGCCTTATCTATCACCCACACCAACCATAACGCTAACCCCCCCAACTCCTATCATGTATGCAAAAACCATCCGCGAACTATACGTGCGCAGTGACTGTTATGAGAATTTCCGATCGGTTGCGCGTGTTCCAGCTGGCACCCGCCTGACACTTCTGCCGATGACCGAGCGCCGATTTGACAGCTTCAACAGGGAATGTTTACTGGTTGACTTCAAAAGTGGTGAATTTGCCTTTATTGGCTATGTACTCTTGCAAGACTTGGAACCTTTCACCGAATAAACGCTTTCAAACCGAATAATATCGCGCTTTGCAAGAAAAGCCCATCAAGCCATATTAAGAGTTAAGATTAGACCATGAAAGATTTAGAAACACGTTACCAGGAAACCCTGGACTGGATTTACAGCTGGATTGACTTCAGCATGAGTCGCCATGTGGACGAGTCGCACCGTTTTCAAACTCGACCGCATGAACCGCCTGATGGCACTCCTGGACTGGCCCAACCGACATTATCCCTGTGTACACGTCGCCGGCACAAAAGGCAAAGGCTCTACCGCCTCCTTTATCGCATCTACCCTGCGTACTAGTGGCTATAAAACCGGACTTTACACCTTCCCCCCACATCTTGAAGATTTCCGCGAGCGAATTCAAATCAATGGCGAGCAAATTTCAGTCAGCGAACTCGTTGACCTTGCCGACCAAATGCGCCCGCGCACTGAAATCGTCGCAGATGTCACCACCTTTGAACTCACAACCGCAATTGCTTTTCAGTATTTTGCCAATCAGCAGATCGATATCGCGGTTCTGGAAGTCGGTTTGGGTGGACGTCTGGACGCGACAAATATCGTTGACCCCCTGGTTTCGGTCATTACCCCCCATATCGTTCGACCACATGAACGTTCTCGGAAACACGCTTACCGAAATCGCCCAGGAAAAAGCAGGCATCATCAAACCCGGTCGCCCTGTGGTCATCGCACCACAAGTTGAAGAAGCAGAAAAAGAAATCCTGCGAATCGCCACAAGCCAAAACGCGCCTGCCACGCTGGCAGATAAAGCCTACACCTGGCAAATCCTGAGTCATGACATCAACCATCAACTTATCGCCATTCAACAAACGGATACAAATCAACAAGACCCCGAACAGCTGACGCCTATCGAGCTGGATATCCCCCCCTACTGGCAGGCACCAGGCCGACAACGCCGCGACATCCCTTGCCACGCTCGAAATACTGCGTCAATCCGGCTTTAACATCACCCAGGATGATTTAAAACATGGTTTTCAAGACGTCCACTGGCAAACGCGCTTTGAAGTTCTCCGCAAGGAACCGCCCTTCATCGCTGACGCCGCCCACAATGGCGATTCGATGCAAAAACTGCGTCAGGCATTGGATGACTACTTCCCCCCCGGTTTACCCTTTATCCTTTTATTTGGCGCGTCGGCAGATAAAAGCCTGACCACCATGCTGGATATCATCTTGCCCCCCCGCGTAGAAGCTGTGGTTTGCACACAATCTATCCACCCCCCCCGCGCTGCCGATGCCCACGAATTACAAAAGCTGATTAAGCCTTACGGAATACCCGTTTATGCTGAAGTGCCCGCTGAAGCAGGACTCGCCAAAGCGCTTGAGCTGGCGGGCGACTCCAAAGGCATTATCGCTACCGGTAGTTTGTTCCTCGCCGCCGCGGCACGTGCCATTTGGCACCAAGACTATCAATAACAGAGAGATATTATGGATTCAAACACCCCTAAATTCCCTTTTCAAGCCACTGATCGCATCGACTTTTCGAACCTAGTGAATCTCCACGACGTGCCTGAACGTCGTCCGGGCAAAGATGGCACTTTCACCGCGCCAGCGATAATCATCACCAAAAGCCCCCCCATCTTGCCCGACTCCTTAAGTACCATGACCGTCGCCACTGACGCGCTCATTCTCTCCGCCATCAACCAGGCCTGGGAAGAAAACACCACCATTGTCGGTGTTTTTGACGATGGTAAAAAAGAACAGAGCTTCTTATCGCTGGGTGTCGAATTTGCGCCTGGGGAACCCATTCAAACCGACAAAGACACCGTGACTTTTATCGTGCAAGGACGACGCCGGGTTGAAGTTTTGGAGATTTTCGTTGACGAAAATGATATGCTTTTCGTCAAGGCGGCTTTGATAAAAATCCCCCCCAAACGTCGTTCAAAAGAAGTTCAAGCCTTGATGCGTCAGGTTATAAAATATTTCGAGACTTTCGCCCAGTTAAGCCAACATTTGCCACCAACGGTCATTCAATTTGCCCGTCAGCTGGAAGACCCCGGTGAATTAGCAGACATCGTTACCGCGTCCATCAACTTGAAACCCGCGCAGATGATGGAAATCATCACCGCGGTTGACCCCCCCGCGGAACGCATTGAAACCGCTTTACGCCTTATCAAACATGAAGTGTCACTCCTGGAACTTGAAGCGGAAATTAACGACCGCGTTCAACAAGAACTGGACCAGGGCCAGCGCGAAATCTACCTGCGTGAGAAAATCGAAAAACTCCAGCAGGAACTAAACGACGGCAAATCGACAGACCCCCGACATTCGTTCGCTTGAAGAGCTGCTGGAAAGCAAAGAGTACCCCGAAGAAGTCGTCAAAACAGCCAAAAAAAGAACTTGAACGTCTCAAAATGACCCCCCCATCACTCTCCCCCGGAAAGTGGCATGATTTCCACCTATTTGCACTGGCTTTTGGAACTGCCCTGGAACGAAGAAACCCAAGACCGACTCGACATTAAGGAAGCCCAGTCCATACTCGACAAACACCATTACGGCTTGCCCAAAGCCAAAGACCGCATTTTGGAATATCTCGCGGTGCGTTCCCTGAACCCACCCAAAAACCGCCAGCCTATTTTGTGCTTCGTTGGCCCACCCGGAACGGGAAAGACATCCCTGGGCAAGTCCATCGCGGAAGCAATGGGCAGAAAATTCGTCCGCCGGTCTTTAGGTGGCGTGCGCGATGAGTCCGAAATTCGCGGTCATCGCCGGACTTATATTGGTTCCATGCCCGGTCGCATTCTGGAAACCATCAGCAAGGTGGGCGTGGCCAACCCCCCCTGTTTATGCTTGATGAAATCGACAAACTGAGCTCCGATATTCACGGCGATCCGGCATCCGCCTTGCTCGAAGTGCTTGACCCCCCGAACAAAACTACAGCTTCTCTGACCATTACCTTGAAGTGCCCTTTGACCTTTCAAAAGTGTTCTTCATCACCACCGCCAACACAGTACAAAGCATCCCGCCAGCCCTTTTGGACCGCATGGAAATCATCGAATTCCCAGGCTATATTGAAGAAGAAAAACTCGAAATTGCCCGACAGTTCCTTATCCCGGAACAACTTGAAGAAAACGGCCTGCAAGACAAATCCATCGAGTTTACCGAAGACGCCCTGCGTTTAATTATCAAAAGCTACACCTACGAAGCCGGTGTGCGCAACCTGGAACGCATGATCGGCGCGGTGCTACGCAAAACTGCCCGCAAGCTTGCCGAAGGCGAAGCTATCGAAAAACTGATCACCCCCCCAGAACTGGTTGAAGAACGACTTGGACCAGTGGAATTCTTCCCCCCCATCACCGCGGAACTGCAGGATGAAGTCGGCATGGCAACCGCGGTTGCCTGGACAGAAAACGGTGGCGAAATCATGCAGATTGAGGTCCTGGTCATGCCCGGAAAAGGCAACCTGCAAATCACCGGTCAGGTAGGCGAGATTATGCAAGAATCCGCCCAGGCCGCCCTGAGTTACATCAAGTCAAAAGCTGAAAACTTCCAAATTCCCGACAGTCTCTTTGAAGAAACCGATGTACACATTCATGTTCCCGAAGGGTCAATCCCCAAAGATGGGCCCAGCGCGGGCATTACTATGGCAATTGCCATGACATCCGCCGTGTTAGGCGTGCCTACGCGCCACGAAGTGGCCATGACTGGCGAAATCACCCTACGCGGACGTATCCTGCCGGTAGGTGGTGTGCGCGAAAAAGTCCTGGCAGCCCACCGCGCGGGAATTACCACCATCCTCCTGCCCACGAAAAATCAAAAGGACCTGATTGAAGTGCCCGCGCCAGTGCTAGAACAACTAAGAATCGTGTTCGTTGAACACATGGACGAAGTCTTGAAAGAAGCCCTGGCTGGTGAGGCGATTTATGCCAAAAAGCCAAAAGAAACCCCCCCGCCCCCCCGCCACCCCCCCCGTCCGACGAAAAACAAAATGGCGCAAAGGACCCAACAAAACAGCGACACCCAAACCGTGGCATAACTAAGGTCTTAATACAAGTCATCAAAAAAAGCACAGTGCTATGCTGTGCTTTTTTTTATTTCAAGATAATACAGACATGCCCTAAAATGTCACGTCAAAATAAGTATTTTGATAATTTTATTTATCGTCCGGTGAGAGGGCGGCGATGCCGTTGCGCACCTGTGCCAGCACCTTGTTCAGTTCCTGTTCGAGAGCGGAAAGCGTATCAATCACATAGCGGTCAGCGTCCATCATGCTTTGCGAAGCTTCTTTGCTTGCCTTGTCAGTAATCATATCCACCTTGGCTTGCGCGGCCTGGTAGACCTCAGATTTCTCGATAAGTTTCTCGCTTTTTCGCGCGCCAGTGCCACCGTGCGGTTGGCTTCTTCCTGCGCCTGGGCTAAAATACGGTCCTTTTGCGCGGTAATTTGTTGTGCTTTCTTGATTTCTTCAGGAATAGAAATGCGCATCTGATCGATAATATCCATTAAAGCAGTGGTATCAACAATCACATTGCGTGTTAATGGAACAGCTTTGCCGGTATTAACAATTTCTTCCAGGCGGTCAACCAAATGTAAAATATCCATATCTCCTCCATCACGATTATCGGTGTTGATTTAGTTTATCACTATTCGCATTAATTATTAAATATTCAGGCCGTTTGAAAAGCAATTTGTAAAGTTTTATGCTTATCCCGCTTCAATTTCGCGGTACCGCGCGATTAATGCGCGGTTGACATGTTCCGGCACCATACTGCTCACATCGCCGCCCAGCGAGGCAATCTCCTTGACCGTGCTGGACGATAAAAGGTGTTCTCCTCGGTGGTTATCAGCGCGATGGTGTCAATTTTAGGTTTCAGCCTGCGGTTGGCCAGGGTCATGCGAAATTCAAGTTCAAAATCAGAAAACACGCGCAGACCACGCACAATCGCTGTCGCGCCGATTAATTCGGCGAAATCAACCGTCAAACCAGAATAGCCCATCACACTCACATTTTCGAGATGCGCCAAAGCTTCCTGTGCGAGAGCGATACGTGTAGCAGGGTCGAGAAGCAAGCTTTTGAGAGGCCGGTCATAAACCGCGATCACAACTTCGTCAAACAGCTTGGCAGCCCGTGTGGCGATATCAATATGCCCATAGTGAATGGGGGGGTCAAAACTTCCCGGAAAAACAACTTTTGTCATCAGCTTAAATCTCCACTGCCATCTTCAGCCTGAGATGCCCAAAAATGATCCAGCACCTGCTTAAGATCGGCATTTTCTTCTTTTTCCAAATCAGGGTCGCTGGCAAGCAGCCACTCTGCCATATCGCGTGCTTTTTTTTAATCAGTTGCACGTCAAACAAATTCGCCATTTTGAGGTCCAGGTAACCAGCTTGCTTGGTACCCAAAAAGTCACCCGGCCCACGCAGTCTTAGGTCGTATTCCGCTAATTCAAAGCCATTGTTGGTGCTGGTCATGATGTTCAGACGTTCATTCTCGGCATCATCAGCTGTTTGCGGGATAAGAAAACAATAGGACTGCGCCTCACCACGTCCTACTCTGCCCCCCCTGAACTGATGCAGTTGCGCCAAGCCAAAACGATTAGCCCCCCCCTCAATCACCATCATCGTGGCGTTGGGAATATCCACACCTACTTCAACAACAGAAGTTGAAACCAGGATGTCGAATTCGCGGTCACGGAATTTCAGCATCACCTCATCTTTTCAGCCGGTTTCAAACGTCCATGCACCAAACCGACCTTCAAATCCGGAAAAACTTCATCCTGCAAGCGCTTATGTTCGTCCACCGCAGCTTTGATTTCTTCGTTTTCCGAAGCTTCAACCAGGGGGTAAATGATAAAAGCCTGATTGCCTTCCTTTACCTGCGCGCGGATATTGCCATACACGCGTTCCCGCTCACTCGGAAACGCCACCATGGTATGCACCGGCAGTCTTCCAGCAGGCATTTCGTCGATGATGCTCACGTCCAAATCGCCGAAGATGGTCAGCTGTAAGGAACGCGGGATAGGTGTGGCGGTCATCACCAAAACATGCGGGTTATCGCCCTTGGCACGCAGTTTAGCGCGCTGGTTCACGCCGAAGCGATGTTGTTCGTCAATCACCACCAGCTGCAAATCCTGAAACTGCACGGGGGGGTCTTCAATCAGCGCGTGCGTGCCGATAAGCACTTTTAGATGCCCGCTTTGCAAATCCGCGTGTATTTCAGCGCGTTCTGCCGCACTGGTGTCGCCTGTTAACAGCGTATTTGACTCGGTTCCAGGAAAGGCGCCTTGCCATCTGCTGAATAAGTCATCAAGCGCGACAAAGTGCGGTAGTGCTGTTCTGCCAAAATGCTCGTGGGTGCCATTATCGCCGCCTGCGCGCCACCTTCGATGACCATCGCCATCGCCAGCATCGCCACCACCGTCTTGCCAGAGCCCACGTCCCCCCCTTGCAAAAGGCGATTCATGGGATGCGTTTGCGCCAGGTCCTGACGGATTTCTCTCACCGTGCGTGCCTGGGCACCAGTAAGTTCATACGGCAAACTGGCCAAGCGGTCTTTTAGCCAGGCGTCACTCACCGTCCAGCCCCCCCGTCCGGTCAGCGTTTGCCAGTAGCGTTTTTGCTGAATAACACCCAGCTGAATTAAGAAGATTTCATCAAACGCGAAGCGTTGTTGGGCTGCTTTAAGGCTTGCTTCATCGTCAGGAAAATGAATTTGACTGTAGGCTTCGGGCAGTTGGATAAGTTTGCCTTTTTCCTGCACTTTTGCGGGCATAAACTCATGGATTTTGGCGACCAGTAGTTAACCGTGTTGAACTGAAGTCGCCTGAGCCACTTTTGGGTCACGTTAGCAGTCAGCGGATAAACGGGCACAATGCGGTTGGTATTGAGTTGTTGCTGGTCCAGTGCCTCAAACTCCGGATGCATAATGACCAGGCGCCCCATATAGTTTTCCACTTTGCCGGAAATGGAAATGAACATGCCCTCACGCAAAGTTTTGAGTATCCAGGTCTGATTGAACCACATCAGCCTTAAATTACCGGTGGTGTCCGAGACAATGACCTCCACAATTTTTCGCCCACGCGAAACCGGATACATCGAACTGCTGACCACTTTGGCGATAATCGTGACTTCATCGCCGATATATAGCATATTGATTGTCTTTAACTTGGAGTAGTCATCATAGCGACGAGGAAAAGATTGAGCAAGTCTTTGATTTATAGACACCCAAGCGGCTGAGATTTTCGGCTTGTTTATCACCGATTCCGCGAATAACGGTTACGGGAGCTTCAATGCCAAAGCGTGGCGCAGGCGTGGTTTTATCGCCAGCAGATTTTGTACCAACTCGCGCGCTACTCACTGAAGAACCCATGCCTGCCTGATGCGTCGGTCGTGCGGCACTGACTGGCGACTTCGCCCGCTCACGTTGGGTACTTGTGGCTATACCAGTTGATTTGCTTGTAGCTATACCAGTTGATTTGCTTGTAGCTGTGCCAGTTGATTTGTCGCTTGATAAGTGGCTACGCGCATTAAGGTTTGCGGATTGACGCCCATTTTCCGCACTCACCGCTTTAGAAAAATCAGGTAAAGCGTCAGACACCGCGAAAGCCTCCAGATTCAGCGTTTCCTGTATTGCCAGGCGTTCAGCTACCTCGGTTAACGCGGTTTTGCGCTCCGCGGGACTTAGTTGTTCATAAGCGCTGAACTTTTGGCTGACAAACTGAATCGTCTTTTCATCCATCGCGACTTCACGGGCGTCTGATTCCCATGCCTGGGTCAGCCTCACCATGCCACCCATCACCGCGCGATTCTCAAACCCTTGCTGGGCTTCAAGCTTGAATATTCTGGATAATTTTTCCGTGGCTTTATTCATCGGTATTTCTCTGTCTAATGATACCAAAATCCACTTGATGCCTTCAAGACCTGGAAGGACGTCATTGTAAAAAAAGTAACCCGCGCTTGATCAATCACGGGCTACTTTTAGAAAATGCTAATTTACGAACAGCTACCTACTCAAACGCGATGATGTACTGGTAGTGCGGTTGGCCACCGTCGTGGACTTCAACTTCCATGTCTTCGTATTTCTCGCGGGTTTTGTCAGCCAGGCTGTTGGCCGCGGATTGATTCATGGTGTCGCCATAATACAAGGTAATCCGTTCAAAATCGTCCATATCAACGTGCTCATACAATCCCTCAACCGCTGCATCAAGTGACTTTTCACTCAAAATCAGCTTGCCATCGTAAAGCACAATCACTTCGCCTTTTTTTTAACTTTCACGCCTTCAATTTCAGCTGTGCGGGTGGCGGTAGTTACCTCAGCGGTATGCACGTCAGAAATCGCCTCGGTCATCGACTCAACCACTTCATCAAATCGCCATCGGGCATCAGGCGGAACATGGACGCAAATCCTTGCGGTGTGTTTCTGGTGGGAATAATGCCCACCTGTTTGACACTCACTTTTGAAGCGTTTTGAGCAGCTAAAATGATGTTTTTGTTGTTCGGCAGAATGATAATCTTATCCGTAGGCAAATCTTCAAACGCGGCAACCAGGTCTTTCACGCTGGGGGGGTTCATGGTTTGCCCCCCCTCCACTACTGCTGCCACGCCCAGGCTCGCGAATATGCGCGACAAGCCCGGCCCCGGCGAAACCGCCACAACCGCGATTTCACCCGGATGAACCGGATTACATTTAATTTCGGCTTCAGCGCGGTGGTTCATTTGGTCCTGCAGATTTTCCATGTAGACTTTTTTTGATGATACCTTGCGTTTCGGTGTATTCAATCGGCTCATAGCGTCGTGCCAGTTCAGTGTGGATGTGCATGCGATAAATGCCTTCGCCTTCACCGACCTGAATACTCACGCCGATATCTTCCAGTCCCTGATAGTACTGCTCAAGCAAAAAGTTTTTATTAGGCTCAAAGTCAATCACGACCTCGTAGTCTTGCCCTTCTTCAACTTGCTCCATGGCATGCGATAAATCGAACTGCGCCAAGGAAAGCACATTCGTTGCAGGCGTATCCAGCGATTGACCTTGAAGCAAACGCAACATGCCTTCAAAGATATAGAACAGGCCCATACCACCGGCATCAACCACACCAGCGTCTTTTAGTTGGGGGGGTAATAAGTTTGGCGTATTCTTTACACTGACATCAGCGGCTTCGACCAAAATGACCAAAACTTCACTCAAGGCGCTGTTGGTTTTAATGGCACCCTCAGCAGCAGTGGTCATATCTTTTAGGACTGTCAAAATAGTGCCTTCAACCGGGCGAACAACGCCCCCGATAAGCAGTGTCGCGCGCGCCTGCAGGGCTTTTACCAGCAAAGCGGCATCCACCGTGGCATGTCCTTCCAGCGCGCGTGAAAACCACGCCAAATTTGTGACAAAATAACACCTGAGTTACCTCGCGCGCCCATCAACGCACCGTGCGCAAAAGTTTTGGCCATATCACCGGCATGTTTGGACCGCTTGGAATCTGCTTCCGCAAAGCCTGCTTGCATGGTAAGCACCATATTTGTGCCGGTATCGCCATCGGGTACCGGGAAAACATTTAGCGCGTTCACATATTCCTGATTGGTCGTTAGCCAGACTAATCCAGCTTCGAAAAGTAAGATTAGTCCCTCTCCTGTCAGTGGTGATTTCAATAGCCGATGGCGGTCTGCCTCGCTTGGTAAGGTGGTTGAAAATGACTTCATAAGACTCCTACGAACAAATAAAATTTAATCTTCATCACTAATACGCATACCACGAACGTGAATATTAACGCGCGTGACAGGTATTCCCATTGTTTTTTTTCCACATGGAACTTCACACTTTCAGCCACCGAATCGGTCACGCTTTTAATGCGAAGTCCATACTCAACGATAAGGTTTATGGTAATTTCCAGACCACGCTCATCAGAAGCTATGGAAATACCATAATCACCTTCTTCATTAAACATTTTTACAAATGATTGCCTGACATTGCCCGGCGCAAGGCCTATAACGCCATAGGATTGCAACGCGGCATCACGTACTACTGTTTTTATAGCCTTTGGCAAAATATAAATTTTGCCCATTGGGTTCTCCCGACTTGTCATCTTTCGTGCCTCACTTCCATGTAATACTTGATTCTTTTTATTCTATCTGTTATCATTATTATTTGCGTGCGGCGTTTACCACCTTCACGCTAGAAATTATAACGCAAGAAAGGTAATAAAATGGCAAAGTGCTCTCAATGTGGTAAAACAACCACTTTCGGTCATAATCGCAGTCACTCACTCGTTGCGACAAAACGTCAGTTTCGTCCTAATTTGCAACGGGTCACGCTAAGGGAAGGCAACAAGAAGGTTCGCCGCGTGCTTTGTACCCGCTGCATCAAAACCTTGTCCAAAGCGTACAACTAGGTTTATAACACAGTAAAGCGTAAAAAGTCGCGTTTGCGGCTTTTTTTTGCTTTTAAGCCCCACTATCCTTTTACGCGTTTAAAACGTCTTTTAATGCTTGAATTCCACCCGAAATACCTTTTGGGTGTTTGAAAACAGCAGTACCCGCCACAAAATTGCGCGCGCCGGCTTCATATGCTGCAAGGACCGTCGATGCATCAATGCCACCGTCCACCTGCAAATCTGCTTTGGATCCAACCCGGTCAAGAATTTGCCTGGCCTGGCGTATTTTTTCAAGTGAAACAGGAATAAACTTTTGCCCGCCAAAACCCGGGTTTACCGACATAATCAAGACCAAATCCAGATCCTGCGCCAAGAGTGCCAAGGGCTCAACAGGCGTTCCAGGATTTAAGCTTAAGCCCGCCTTCGCGCCTGATTGCCTGATTTGCTGTAAGGTACGGTGAATATGCGGACAGGTTTCATAATGCACAGTAACGATATCCGCGCCTTTGGCGACAAATTCCGCGATGTGTTTTTCCGGCTCTACAATCATCAGATGCACGTCCAAAGGCAAAGTCGTTATTTGCCGGCAAGTGGCAACGATATTTGATCCAAAAGTGATGTTCGGCACATAGACGCCATCCATCACGTCAATGTGGATAGCATCCGCCCGGCTTTTTCACAGGCTCGGATTTCTTCGCCCAAATTGCTTAAATCAGCAGAAAGTATTGATGGTGAAATTCGAAATTGCATAAGTCTATCGCCCTATCATGCTATAAATGTAAAACCAAAACGGCACCAGCCCTATCAAAAAGATAAACGCCACAATGCCCAAAACCCAGGTCAGCCAGTCCACTGGCTCAGCCGGTTCTTTCTCCCTGACTGGCTCAGCAACAGCTTCAGCCACATTCTGTGAATAAGTTTGCGGGGGGGTACTTACGGCAGGTGTTTCAATCGGTGCCTGAACAACAGGACTGGATGCTACCGGAACAGGCCCAACGCCAGTAACACCAAGCGCTGCCGGTCCCGAAAGCAAGGTACTGGAAGTGCCACGCAACTGCGTTTCGTAAAAACCTTGCAAAAGCCGTCCCAGCTGGTCTGCTGTGCGGTAGCGCGCGCTGGGTTCTTTTGAAAGCACCTTCAGGATAATAGCTTCAAGTTGTTCGGGGATATCCGGATTATGGACGGTCGGCGGGATGGGTGCCTCTGTGCGATGCATGCGCGAGAGTTCGGCAGAGTCCTGCCCGTCAAACACCAGCTTGCCCGTCAGCAGTTCGTAAAAAATAACGCCCAAAGAATAAACGTCCGAAGCAGGCATCGGTGGCAAACCACTGGCTTGCTCCGGCGCGAAATAATGCGGCGACCCCCAAACCACGTCGTTTTTCTCGTCTTTTGAAATCGTCGAAAGCGCCCGCGCGATGCCAAAATCAGTCACTTTGACCAGCATATCCGGCGTCACCAAAAAGTTATGCGGTTTGATGTCACAATGCACCAAACCTGCCCGGTGCGCGTATCCCACACCCTGGCAAGCCTGGATCATCAGCTCCAGGGATTCGGTCACACTCAGACGCCCACGCTCTTTTATCAGCGATTTTAAGTCCGTGCCGGGGGGGATATATTCCATAACGATGAACAAGTGCCCCTGGTCCAAGCCAAAATCATGCACGGTGACGATGTTGGGGGGGTGCGAAAGGTTGGCAGCCGAACGTGCTTCCTGACGGAAACGCTCCCTGAAAGCCAGGTCAGCTGAGTAGTCTTCTTTCAGGACTTTGACCGCCACATTGCGCTGGAGCATGAGGTCCATCGCGCGGTAAACGTGCGCCATACCACCACTGCCAAGTTTGGCATTCAGCTGATATCGGTCGTTCAAAATCTGCGGATTGTTCATCACCCCGATTATAACGCATTATCTCCCAGAACTTTGCTGGAATTGTAGCTTTGGTGTCACGCAATCCCATCAGAAAAATGAATTCCCAAAACCAGAACAAATAAATCTCGAGAGAAACAGGAAAATCATGCCCATTTTGGCAAATTAATCCCTTAAAACCCTTGCTTTTTTTAGGGCTTAGGGTCTATAATGTGGGAAAATTTGTCATAAAGTGTCACAAAGTGTCACAGCATGTAGTGAAAGCGCTGGAAACCCGGCGCTTCGGCCATTAAAAAGGGATTAGAACAAATGTTTTACGGCAGATACGAACACAATATTGATGCTAAAGGTCGCATGACCGTGCCATCAATTTACCGGGACCAAACCCCCCGGCAATGTTGTGTTCATCACCAAAGGGCTGGACGGAAACCTGATGGCTTATCCTAAACCCGCCTTTGAAATTATAGCTCAAACCGTAAGCAGCAAATCGCTTACCGATCCTGGGGTGCGTTCCTTCAAACGCGAAATCCTTGGCTACACTGCTGAACTGGCTTATGACACGGCTGGCCGTATTCTCATTCCGTCTTTCTTGCGGAAGTTTGCCGGAATTGAGGATCAAGTTGTCATCGTTGGCGTTGGAGACAGTTTTGAGGTTTGGTCTCCCGACAGATTGGCTGCAAAAGAAGAAGTATTTGCAGACCCCCCCGAAGCCAACCAAGACCGCTGGGTCGCCTTTGACATATCGACTAGAGGAAATTAATGAGCGCGGTGCATGGGCAAGAAGCTCCGCACCGCCCGGTACTTTACCAAGAGACAATTCAATACCTAACTGCGAAGCACGCTAAACGCTTTTTGGACTGCACTGCCGGTGCCGGTGGTCACTCTGAAGGTCTTTTACGCGAAAGCTCAGCCGACAGCGAACTCATCGCTTTGGATTTAGATTCAACCGCTATCGCGCTAAGCCAGGCAAGACTCGCACCTTTCGGCAAACGTGCCAGGGTCATTCAAGCCTCATACCTTCAGGCGACACAAGTGCTCAAAGCAGAAGGCTGGGACAGCGTGGACGGCATCCTGATGGATTTGGGTGTTTCTTCCATGCAGCTGGATCAGGCTGAACGTGGTTTCTCGTTTCGCTACGACGCCCCACTGGACATGCGATTTGACCCACACCAGGGGGGGCAATCAGCAGCTGATTTGGTGAACAATCTTAGCGAAAGCGACTTAGCCCAAATCCTTTGGGAGTATGGCGAAGAGAAGTTTTCCAGACGCATCGCTAAAACGATTGTCGAAGCCAGACCGCTTTACACCACTTTCGAACTCGCCGAAGTCGCCAGAAAAGCAGTTGGGAAAACCCGCGAACAGCAAGACCAGGCCACACGCACCTTTCAGGCCTTGCGCATCGCGGTGAACGACGAACTCAATGTTATTAGCCAGGCCATTCCAAGCCTGATTGAACTCTTAAAAACAAAAGGGCGTATCGCGATCATCAGTTTTCATTCGCTTGAAGACCGCATTATCAAAAATGTCTTTCGTCAGGCGAGTCTCGATTGCATCTGCCCGCCAGAAAAGTTGATTTGCGACTGTGGACACCAAGCCACCGTCAAAGTCCTCACCAAGCGGCCCATCACCGCCAGCGAGGACGAATTGCACACCAACCCACGATCCCGCAGTGCCAAACTGCGCGTCGCGGAGAAACTATAAACGGCATAGTATTTGCAATATTAAAAGGTATGAATACGACAACAACACCATCACAAGCCTATAAACAAAGTCCTTGGCGTCGCCAGATGCAAGTCATCGGCGCGTTCATGCTGGTTTTGGTGATTGTTGCCACTATCGCTGGGCTCTACCTTTCCATCAGCGGACGTGCAGCGGCAGCTGGCCGACGCATTCAGGAACTTGAAATGCAAGCCACTACGCTGAATCTCGATATAAACAACCTGCGCACGCGCCTGGCACAAGTTTCATCGTCGCACGCGCTTAACGAACGGATTAGTGATTTGAACATGCGAATCCTTGACCCCCCCCATACCACCATTTATCTGGAAGTGCCCGGTTACAGCCCTGACATTCGCAAAGGCAGTGGAAATCAGCCAGCGCCAGTAACTGTGCCAAAAGCCAAACTCTTACCGGAGTACACCAGTTCACTTTGGGACTGGCTGCGCGAAAAAATCTGGACGGTTTCTCCGCAGCCTTCAATTACCGACGAGGTCACACCATGAACGCGCAAAATGGTCACGGACGCATCTTAACGATTTGCATTTTAGCGACCCTCATCGCGGTCGCGATTTGCGTGCAGTTTATTCGCATTCAAAACATGGATGTCGCTCAGCAAATCCTTGATGACAGCAAAGCCTACCAGGGTGTTACCCGCCTGGTTTACCCCCCCAACCGTGGCAATATTTATGACGCCAAAGGGCGCTTGTTAGCCGGCAACGAAACCACTTATGAAGTCGGGCTTGACCTGAACGCCATCCTGAACGGACAGGAAGAAACTATTGCCTCTGCTGTTTCCGAAATTCTTGGTATGGATTACGACAAAGTCCTGGCATACGCCATGATTGAACCGGGTAATGGCAATCCGTTCTACATTCAGCTGGACGGTTTCGTCAGCCCAGATAAAATCCTGGAATTTGAAGCTTTAATCGAAGAATACAAAAACATGGAACTGGGACGTAATCAAATCCGCCCCAGACTCAACGGGCTCATGTGGACTGCCCACAACAAACGCAGTTATCCCGAAGGCACCACCGGCTCGAATATACTCGGCTTCTATAAATATCTCGACCGCACCCAGGGGGGGATGGGTTACTTCGGCGTTGAAGAAACTTATAACACCCTGTTAGCCGGCACACCCCCCCAAATGGTTTACACCGCGTTTGACCCGCAAAAGCTTTCCATGCTTGATGAAATCCCGGCCGGTGCCGACATTGAACTCACCTTCAACCGCGAAATTCAGGCCATGGCGGAACAAGAACTTGACGAAGCCATCGAGTGGTCTGGCGCCAAGGGCGGCACAATTCTCATCTACAACCCAAAAATGGCGAAATTATCGCCATGGCCAACACCCCGCGCCTTGACCCGAACGAGTACTGGAATTACGGTGAATTATTCCCAAATCCCGAACCTTTCAACCCAACCATCAGCAAAACTTATGAACCCGGTTCGGTTTTCAAAGCCATCACTGTTGCCATCGCCCTGGATACCGGTGCTATTGAAATGGACACCGTTTATTCAGATGATGGCGCATACGAAATCGGTGGCGTTGAAATTCGCAACTGGGACTACGGTGCTTATGGCGACGTAGACATGACCGATTGCATGCGCTGGTCGCTCAACACTTGCCTGGCATGGATGGCTGAAGAAATCGGTCCTGATAACTTCTACCGCTATCTGAAAGCCTTCGGTTTCGACCGCAATACCGGCATCGACCTGGGTGGCGAGACCCACTGGCCCCTGAAACTGCCCGGTGACAGCAACTGGTACGAAATCGACCTGGCTACAAACGCCTTCGGACAGGGTATTTCCGTTACACCTATCCAAATGGCAATGACCGTTGGCGCGCTGGCCAACGAAGGCAAAATGTACGTTCCCCCCCACGTGGTAAAAGCGGTCATCATCGACGGTAAACGTTATGAAGTTGAGCCGGTTTTGGCAGGCACGCCCGTGAGTGCCGAGACCGCGCGTCAGGTGACCGCCATGCTCACCGAAACCCTGATGGACGAATCGTACGAAAACGCCTATATCGATGGCTACACCTTCGCCGGCAAAACCGGTACCGGTCAAATTCCTACCGAATACGGTTACACCAACCCGCTTACCAACGCGTCGTTTGTTGGCTGGGGTCCTTCAGAAGACCCGCAAGTTGTTATTTACGTGTGGATGCAGGAACCCACGCGCGATATTTGGGGCAGTCAAATTGCCGCTCCGATTTTCTCAAAAGTGGTTGAAAAACTGGTTGTCTTGATGGACATCCCCCCCCTGACAGCATCCGTCTTTTGAACCAGCCAGACCGGCAGGTCATGGAAGCAGGAGAGTAAAAATGAGTGTATTAAGTATTTCCCACATCTTAAAGGCACTCAAATCGCCCATTCAGACCGTTGAAGCGGATATTCCCGTTTACGGTGGCTGTATTGATTCACGCCGCTGTGAAGATGGCTCGCTGTTTATCGCCATTAAGGGTGAAGTTACTGACGGACACTTTTACGTTGATAACGCATTCAATAATGGCGCTTATATGGCGATTATTGACCACGCCATCGAATCGGATTACCCAGTAGTTGACATCGCTGACCCGAATGCGATTATCCCCACCGAAGCGCCTTACAGCTTGCTGGTGCCAGATTCAATTCTTGCCCTGCAAACCATCGCCACTTACTGGCGCGAACAGTTCGATATCCCCCCCGTTGTCGGCATCACCGGCAGCGTGGGCAAATCTTCCAGCAAAGATTTGATTGCCAGCGTGCTCTCCCATCGCATGCGCACGCTCAAAAACCCTGGCAACTACAACAATGAAATCGGCTTGCCCTTAACCCTGCTAAGCCTGACCCATGAACATAAAATCGCCGTGCTCGAGATGGGCTTTTATGTCGCGGGCGAAATTAAACTCCTTTGCGATATCGCGCACCCTAATATTGGCGTGCTCACGAATATTGGTACCGTGCATGCCGAACGCGCTGGCTCAATTGAAGCCATCGCGGAAGGAAAAGCTGAATTACTCGAAGAACTGCCCGAAGCCCCCCAAGGGTCTGGCAATTTTGAATTATGACGATGATTTTGTCCGCGAGATGGCTTCAAAAACCCATGCCCGCGTTTTCTACTACGGGCTTGATCCCCGCGCTGACCTTTGGGCGGATGAAATTGAAAGCCGTGGGCTGAACGGTATCCGCTGCCGATTGCACCATCAGGGCGAATCTTACTATCTCACCGCTCCACTCATCGGACGCCATTCCGTCTTTACCATCTTGCGCGCCTGCGCTGTCGCGCTCAACCTGGGCATCAGCTGGGACTGGATTTTCCACGCCTTCAAAAGCAGTCGCGAACAGGTCCGCGTCGTTACCGTCAAGACCCCCCTTCCGGCGCGCTCATCATCGACGATACCTACAATGCCTCACCCGATTCAACCCTTGCCGCTCTCAACTTGCTTGGCGATATCGACGGACGCAAGGTTGCCGTACTGGGCGATATGCTTGAACTCGGCCAGTACGAACGCGAAGGACACCGCCGCGTTGGCTTGCGCGCGTCAGAAATCGCTGATGAAATCGTTCTGGTTGGCACACGCAGTCAAATCACGCGCGATGCTGTCCTGGAGACTGAATTTAAACCTGAAAACCTGCGTTGGTTCGAAAACACCGATGAAGCCATCGCCTACTTGAAACCACGCTTAAGCAAAGGCGATATTGTGCTCGTCAAAAGTTCACACAGTATGCATCTTGAGAGAATCGTCTCAGCTTTGGAGGAGGTCCACTAATGGAAAATACCACAATCGCGATTGCAGTCAGTGGCATTGCCTTCTTGTTAACAGTTATTTGGGGGGGCGATCCTTTCATTCGCCTGCTCAAACACTGGAAAGTGGGCAAAATCATTCGTGTTGACGACCTGCCCGAATCACACCGTGAAAAATGAACGTCCCCACCATGGGTGGCTTGATGTTTATTCTGCCGGTTACCTTGTTAACCGTCATTTTAAACGCGGTAACGCTATTTGGTTCACGCGTATTTGGTATGTCGATCTTAGTCCCCTGGCCTGTATGTGGGGGTTTCGCGATTATTGGCGCGATTGACGACTGGGAAGGCATCCGTGTCCCCCCCGACGCGGTATTGGCATGTCCAGCAAAGTGAAGCTGATCTTGCAAATTATTGTCGCGCTGGTTATCGCCTATATGCTGCGCTATCAATTGCGTGTCCCTGAAATGATTTGGCCCGTCACCGGTGGCTATATTACCATCGGATGGCCCTACGTCATTATTGCTGCTTTTATTATTGTTGCCATGGCAAATGCCGTCAACTTTACCGATGGCATCGACGGTTTAGCCGGCATGATTTCGCTGACCGCGTTTGGCATTTATGGCATCGTCGCTATGACCCAGGGGCAAATCTACCTGGCACGATTTTGTTTTTGTATTGTTGGCGCTTTGGCAGGCTTTTTGTGGTTCAACGTCAAGCCCGCGCAACTCTTTATGGGCGATACCGGCTCCCAGGCATTGGGCGCCACGCTGGCGGTCGTCGCTTTGATGACCGGCCAGTGGCTCTGGCTCCCCCCTAATCGCCATCATTCCTACTGCGGAGATGCTCTCGGTCGTCATTCAGGTGATTTACTTCAAAGCCACAGGCGGACGCCGGGTCTTCAAGAAAACACCTATTCACCATCACTTTGAGATGATTGGCTGGGAAGAAAGCCAAATCGTAATGCGATTTTGGCTCATAGAACTGATTGGCGCAATGATTGGCCTAAGCATGACATTTATTGGATAAACGATGAAAAATATGACTCAAAAAAAACATTCTGATTATTGGCGCGGCCCGACAAGGCCTGGCAGCATCGCGTTATCTCGATAAACATGGTGCCAGGGTAACCTTAACCGACGCGCGTCCTGAAGCAGAACTGACTGACGCCAAACAAAGTCTGACAGACACCCAGGTGAAAACCCACTTTGGCGCGCATCCACTTGAACTTCTCGACGGCGTTGACCTTGTCTGCGTTTCTGGCGGCGTGCCTTTGGATATTCCCATCATCCGAGAAGCCCGCAAGCGACGCAT